>NBJMC04203__coassemble_293_pt1 | contig 34900 bp, 43 predicted proteins | sample NBJMC04203__metabat2_low_PE_031 | metagenome-assembled genome bin NBJMC04203 | reverse complement strand
CGACAAAAATACAGTTTGCTGAGATTTTTCCGGCAAAAATCATGGTCACTGTACGCGCGTCTGACTTGGGGCCTGAGCAGCTGGAGGCTATCGATATCGTATCTCGCCTGATAAAAAGAATTATCGCTGCCGGCGTAGGTTTTTATACAACGCTTGAAACGATTATCACCTACAAGGATGCAAAGCTGGGAGTAGCGGCTTTTGCACAAGGGATGATTCATGCAAATATTGCAGAGCGTAGCGTTATCGGAGCAGATATTTCAACTGGTGTTTGTGTAGTTCCAGCTCTTTGTAGCTGTATTACTTATGTAGTGGGAGAAAAGGGGGAATAAACAAGTGGAGCCTAATTATAGATCTTCAGAAGAGATCGCTGCCGCTGAAGATGGGTATGTTATCCGAGAAGATAATGCAGATTATTTTGCATTAGTTCCAGCCTCAGGTCGGGAAGTAATCGCACAAGCCCTAAAATCAGGACAAATGCTAAACGTAAATACGGCTGTGATAGGAGATGGAGAAGGCCATTATGTGTTACCATCTGACGATATTACAGGAGTAATGCGTGAGGTATGGAGAGGCACCTGTGAAATTAAGCCAGATAATGATAATCCGACAATGATGTGTTTTGCGATTCGCGTACCAGTTGATGTCGGAGGCTGGGATGTGCGGGAAATTGCCATTTTGACTGAAGATGATACATTACTGGTATATGCGAATGCGCCTGGTTGGCACAAACTAAATGTTCGAAATGGAACAAGCAATCCAATGGACATTAATATCTTGGTTACGATTGCGGAAGCATCCAGCGTTATTGTGAACATCAACTATGATGGCCAAACAGCTTTCCTCAAGGACATCGAGAACCACAACAACAGCAAGGACAGCCACAACGGCCACTTCACCGACCCGAACCTGCACTTCAACGAGCAGCGCCTAACCCGCCTGCGTGCCGGCACCAACTATGAGCTGGATTGCGAAAAGGTAGGTGGCGTGTTTCAGTTATCCGGCTTGCCGGAGGACATCGTGGACGAGCGGGTGATCGTCATCTTTGAGGCCCCGGAAATCTATGAGCCGGGGAACACCTGGACGGTGGACGGGGTGAGCTACACCGTCAAGACCTCTAATGGCAAGCCGCTCAAATCCAACAGCTTTATCAAAGGAGCGGTGCTGACAGCGGTGCTCGACCCTGCCGGAAAGATCCTGCATTTCAGCGCCCTGGGCTCCGGCGGCGGGGGGACGGTGGTCAGCGAGACGGCGCCAGACGATACCGACGTCAACTGGTTCAATCCGACCAACCGCCTGATGAGCGTCTACGCCAACGGCCAGTGGCTTGCCATCGCAGGCGTCTACGGCGGCACAGTGGACGAAGAGGAAACCGAAGAAGAAGGAGATGGAGAGTAATGCAACCGACACCGAGAAATAAGCTCTATATGACCCGGGAGGATTTCCCCAGCTACAACGACGAGATCGCCCGCGTCTACCGCCAGCTGCACCCAAAAGAGGAGGACAAGGAGGACGACATGCTCTGCAAGGACGTGACCTTCTGCGTCACCGAGGCGTGCAACCTGGCCTGTACCTACTGCTACGAGTGCCACAAGACCAGCCGCCGGATGAGCTGGGAGACGGCAAAGCGGATTGTGGACGGGCTGTTTGCGGGGGAGTTTGTGGACAACAGCGCCCCGGCCATCATCCTGGATTTTATCGGCGGAGAGCCCTTACTTGAAATCGAGCTTATCGATAAAACGGTCGAATATTTTAAGCGTAAGGCATTCCAGTTGCGTCATCCTTGGGCCTATTACTACATGATCTCGATTTCCACCAACGGCGTGCTCTTCGAGGACGAGCGGGTGCAAGAATTTATCGGGAAAAACTACGGCCACCTTTCCATCGGGATCAGCATTGACGGGGACAAGGCGTTGCATGACTCTTGCCGTGTTTTCCACGACGGATCGGGCAGCTATGATGTAGTTTCCAAGGCGGCAAAACATCTGCTCGAGATGTACCCGATTGCCGGCACCAAGGTTACCCTTGCGCCGGAGAATCTGCCCTATCTCACCGGCGCTATCCAGCACCTGTACAGCCTGGGCTACCGCAACATCCCGGCCAACTGCGTGTTTGAGGATGTGTGGAAGGAGCATCACCCGAAGCAGCTGTACGACCAGCTCATCGAGCTGGCGGACTGGATGATCGACAACGAAATCTACAAGGATCTGTACACCAGCCTGTTTGAGGAGCGGTTTGTGCAGAAGCCTTCGCAGGAGGAGTATGAACGGCAGAAAACCACCGCTTTCTGCGGCGGCAACGGACGGATGGTGGCCTTTGGCCCAGACGGGAAGGTGTACCCGTGCCTGCGGTACATGAAGCACAGCCTGAATAACCAGCCGGAGCGGCCCATCGGGGAGCTGAGCCTGGGGCTTTACACCGACAAGGAACACACCGAGTGGTTCCAACGGCTGCAGGATGTCACAACCTGGTCGAGCGCGGACGGCGAGTGCCGGGATTGCCCACTGCTGCCGCTCTGCCCGACCTGTATCGCCTGGCAGTACGACGCAACCGGCGACCCGGATTGCAAGACTAAACACCACTGCGGGATGTTCAAGGCGCAGATCGCGGCGAACTACTATTTTTGGACAAAGCTATACAACAAACTGGGACTGGACAAGCAGGCCGAGCGCCTGATTCCGATCCAATGGTATGAGAGGAGGATTTAGATGGCGTGTGCAACAAAAGAGACCTCCGGATGTCTTTGTACAAGCTGTATTGGCGGCTGCAGCAGCTGCTCCGGCGGCTGTTCCGGAGACTGTGATGGTGGCTGCTCAGGCGATTGCCGGGGGTGTCGGGGGGACTGCTCCAGCACCTGCCGGGGATGTTCGGGGTGTTCTGGAAGCTGTTCTGGTAATTGCAACGGCTGTTCCGGTTCCTGCCAGGGAAGTTGCCAGAACTCCTGTTCGGCCAGCTGTACCGGCACCTGCACCAACTCCTGCACCAGCTGCACTGGCACCTGTACCGGCGGCTGTCAGACCAACTGCACCGGCCAGTGCGATAACGCATGCACCGGTGAAAACCAGGCGGAATTGATCGCCCATCTGGGGGACAATATCGGTATTGGCAAAATCATCATGGCCAGCGACTACACCGAGATCAAAAACGCGATGGAAAATGAGTACCGCCGCCGGGGAATGGAGCTGCCGCAGCCTTTCCAGAAGCAGCCAATCCCGGGTGAGCCGGTAATCCTGTCCATCACCAAAGAGGTTTTAACAGACGTCTATGAATTTGATAAGGCCCCGGAGCATGACTGGCGCGAATTGTTCAGCAAGTGGGAGCTGGCAGCAGCCCCCAAGTGGGCTCCAGTGCTCAGCCATATCAAAACTCTAATGACCTCGATGGCCGTCAATGTCAACGCCGTGACCGAAGAATAGGAGGAATGCAACGATGAAAAAAACACAGGTTGATTTTCTGCTCACCGTCTCCCAGCTGTTCCAAAAGCTGGAAAACGGGGAGGACTGCAAAAAGGAGTGCGAGCAGGTCGCCAGGATGAACGACGAGCAGAAGGAGAGCGTCAGCGGCCAGCTGCTCGACCGCCTGCAGGCGCGGGACAGCAAGGAGGTGGAGAAGCTGGTTACTGCTGCAAAGCAGGTGGAGTATCTTGACCCCAACTACATCGACGACTTTGCTGCTGTTATCCGCGAGCCGTTTGCACCGTCCACCCTTCAGGAGCGGCAGGAAATTGTCAAGAGAGTGCTTTCCCGCACCGGCTACGGCAAGGTGCTGATGGAGGATATCTTCTGGCAAAGCCTGACCCTGATCGCCATCAACATGCAAAACAACGCCCTGCTGGCACAGTATATCCGCAAGATGGAGCAGCTGCGGGACGGCTTGAACAACGAGGAGGAGTAGTGTATGGAAAAGACAGTCATGGATATCCGCAAGGCGCTCATTGAGATGCCACTCAATTCCATCACCTATCTGGAGATCCCCGAGGAGGACGGCAACCGCCTAGAGATGGATCGAATCAAGCTGATGGCGCTGGACACACTGATTAAATCCTACATCCGCGAGTTCGGCCATCCGGACGAAAGCAACATCACCTGGCAGGAGATCGTGGAGGAGTACACCAAGACCCATGCGCGGTATATCAGCGCCATCTATATCCAGCTGCGCCAGAAGCTCGGCGACGATATTGTTGTGCTGCTTTCCGAGCCCTGCTGGCAGCTGGGGTATGATGCGGTGCAGCGGTCGATCTATCTGTACAAGACCTGCCCGAAGGCAGCGTAGCTGCGGAAAGGGGAGCCCATGCGCAAAATCTATGCAACCGGCGGCTGGCTCCACTATCCGCCGCTGGAATTTTATTATATGCAGGGCGAGATCAACGTGGAGCCGGTGCAGTTTGTCCTCCCGAAGACGCGGAAGGAGGTTGATCTGACCGCCCTGTCCTATCAGATTAAGGCGGTGTCGGAGGATTACGGCACCGAGGCGGCGTGGATTCTCCCAAAGCGCCTGAGCGAGGAGCATATCCTGCTGGACTGGGAAATTACCCGGGAGCTGACCCTGCTGCCGGGCCGCGTGATGCTCACGCTTACTGGCACCGACACCAAAAACAACGTCGTTGCCAAGTGGACAGGCAATCCGGCCATCATCCGCAAGGACCCGCAGGGGACACAACCGGTTCCGCCGCCGGACAAGCTGGAGCAGTTCCAGCAGCAGGTCAATGAGGCGGTAGAGCAGATCACTGGAGCTCTGGAAGGGGCAGACAGTGCCCTTACTGAAATAAAACCCGTCCTGGAAGATGCCACCGAGACAGCAAGGGAGCTGACCGAGGAATCGGAATCCCTGCGGCAGGTTGTCAACGTGCTGGAAAACCAGACAATCCCTGGGTTAAGAGATTATGTGGATCAGGCTCAGCAGAATGTGGCTGGGATGGTCGAGAACGCCAAAAGCTCTGCCACGGCGGCGCAGGAATCGGCGGCTAACGCGGAGAGCGCCCGTCAGATGGCCGAGGAAATCCAGCAAAGCATCGCAACAGAGTCCAACGTTATCAAGGAGCGGTACGAGGGAACACTGGAAGCTGCGAAACAGGCCGCAGTCAGTGCGCAGAGTGCAAAATCCAGCGCGGATACCGCCACGGCGGCCATCAACACCGTCAGCACCTACGCCAAAGACGTCGAGAAGTGGAAGAACGAGACTGCACAGCTGAAAGAATCGGCTGAGACCGCAGCGCAAAACGCGGCGGAAAGCGCAGCAGCTGCGGCAGAATCGGCCAAAACGGTGAGCGAACAGGCTACAGCTGCCAGCGGTTCCGCAACAGCAGCGGAGGAAGCGAAAACCGCTGCCCAGACGGCAGAAACCAACGCCAAAGCAAGCGAAACAGCGGCCCAGAAAGCGCAGGCGGCGGCAGAGGAGGCCATCAAGCACTATCCCCGTATTGGGGAGGATAACTGGTGGGAGGTTTATAACCCTACCACAGGAGCGTATGAGCGGACCGACAGCCGCGCGCAGCTGGTGCCGCGTGGGGTCTATTCAACCAGCGAAACCTATCAGTCATTTGATTTGGTTGTGGACGGCGAGGATGGCAAGGCCACCTATCTTGCCTTGCAGCAGAGCACTGGTATTGCGTTGAGCGATACGGATTACTGGCTGCTGTTGGTTAAAGCGGTTAAGGGAGACAAGGGCGATCAAGGTGAAAAGGGGGACCCAGGGGAAGCTTTTGAGATGACCTTCCTGACGCTCACCCTGCCGGCAGCCGGCTGGATTGCGGACGAATCGACCGAGGACCTGTACAAACAGACGGTGACGCAGGAGAACATCACGGCGCTGGTGGAGGCGGATAAAACGGCCCTTGACCTGTACGCTGACCTTTCGACCAGGCGTTTGCTGCGGGATCAAGATGTGCTGGAAATTTGGCTTGAAAACCAGGACGGTACCGTTGTCGCCTACGCGGAGGGAGCACAGCCGCAGGCGGATGTGGCTGTTCAGGTGAGAGTAATGCAGTAGGGGGAAAACGGGATGTGTTTAATCGACAGCAGTACAAAGCTGCTGCTTCATGGGGATGATCTGACAGACAGCAGCTTGCATGGCGTACCGCTTACCAACCAGGGAGTGGTTGTGTCCGCAGACCAGAGTAAATTTGGCGGGAAAAGCCTGTATTTTAACGGCTCTTCCCGCCTCCTGTTTCCTGCGAGCGCAATTACCTTTGGCAGTGATGATTTTACTATCGACTGGTGGGAATATTGCACAGCTGCCAGCACAGGAGCAAGGTTCTCAAGTTATTATTGTCCGGGAACCAATACGAGCGGCGGCCTCCTGGTTGGGTATCAGGGAACAATGATTTATGCTTCTACCGTCTTTGCAACATGGGACATTACAAATGGGGTACAGATGCTGTCTGTTATGCCAAACGAATGGGTCCATTGGGCGCTGGTTCGCAGCGGCGGTGTAGCGAAAACATATCGGAATGGTGTACTTTTTGCTACTACAAATATGAATGGGGTATTATCGTCCGATGTCAATGTTCCTATGGTAGTTGGAGACTACCGGGAAGGGGATCACTCCTACTTTACAGGCTATATTGACGAGTTTCGCATTACCCAGAAAGCGGTTTGGACGGCTGATTTTACACCGCCGGACAAACCCTATTTTATTCTGGGAGACGTGCCGGCAGTGACGGTGGCGCCAAAACTGCTGAAAGCAGGGGAGACCTTAAATGTTTCCTGGGAGCCTGCATCTGGTGAGGGAGTAACCTACACACTGGAGCGGCAGGTTAATGACGGGGAATATGAGGCTGTTTATACCGGAAGTGAACTTCACTTTTCAGAGATGGCACAAGGCAATTGGAAAACAGTCCGTTACCGTGTTAAGCCATCCATAGGAGAAACACAGGGGAACTATCGGGAATCTGGTGCGGTACGGGTTTATACGTTGAGCAGCTATTCCGGCTTTATCATCGGAGGAGGAGTATGATGTGGGAATTATTTATGGGAGGCCGATTGTTTTGAATACAGGAAGCGGCGGGGGATATGTAGTTAGCGAAACGCCCCCGGAGAAAACAAACGTTCTGTGGATCCAGCCCAACGGACTGACACATTTTTGGGACGGAAGCCAATGGGTGGCTGTTGCAGGCGTTTATGCGGAGGAGGAAATAGAATAATGGCAAGATGCGAAACAACCTGTACGCAAAATTGTTCTCATAGTTGTGATAATCGATGCGATGGAGGATGTGGAAGAAACTGCACTGCTTGTGATAATGATTGTGGAAAAGGATGTTCCAATACATGCTCTGGTGGTTGTTCTGGATCATGCTCGGGTTCATGTAGTGGGGGATGTACATCCTGCAGAGGTTGTACCGGTAGCTGTTCAGGAAGCTGCAGTAGTTGTACAGGTTCTTGTACTGGTCAATGCAACACCGCCTGTACAGCCGAAGCGCAGGCGGAACTGATTGCCAACCTCGGTCAAAATATTGCCCTCGGCCAGCTGGTGCGGGCCAGCGACTACACGCAGCTCAAAGCAGCCATCGACGGCGAGTATACACGGCGCGGGAAAGCAGCACCAGATGCACTGTCTCCCGTTCCGCAGCCCAAAGGCAGCGTTTTGCTTCGAACGGCACAGCAGGTCCTTGAGGATGTGTATGGTCTGGACGGCTTGCCGGAGCATGATTGGAGAAACGATTTTACATCTGGAACCGTCATTCCACCATCCAAATGGAGCCCTGTGATCTTATATTTAAAGAACTTGGCTACCGAAATCGTATAGAAGGAGACAAAACATGGAGCAGACAGAATTTCATTATCTCATTACGTTTTCCAAGTTGTTTTTAAAGTTGGGGATGGGTCAGGACACTAGCGAAGAGTGTGCTGCTATCAAATCTTTTTCTGAAGATGATCAATTTGATATTGTCCAGCAGCTTATGGAGCGGCTCACAGAACATGGTATTCAATTTGCAGAATTGATTGTTTCCAGCATTAAGGCGATAGGCTTACTGGATGAGAACTATGTCGATGATTTTTTCAGGACAATCCAACTGCGCGCAGGAACGCAAGAAGAAATAAAGGCTTTCCTGCGAGAGATCATCAGCAAGGAAGATTACCAGGGTGAGACGATGCTGGATATCGCTTACTGGAGAAGCCTGACATTGATGGCGATCAACGTTCGGGACAACGAACTCCTGGAACAGTATATTGTAAGGCTGGAGGCCGAAGCAAGCAAGGCGGGATAAAATGTATATTTATTCTTCCTTTGGTGCTGTGAGAAAATTTGATTTTTTCTGTGATAAGAGCGTAGATTTTTGAAAGACTCGCTTTGTTTATCAGAGAGTAGAAGCTCTTGTTTTTCTGAAATACGTATAGTAAGGCGACGGCTTCTCGAAATGAATAAGTAAAAAAATGGAGGTATCAATATGCGATCTTGTAAGGTGTGTGCCCCCCCCCCAGACTAACAAAATAGTCTACTTGCATATTCATGCAGTACAGCTATATTTTTCTGCCGAAATGCAAAAGGAGGCAGAAAAATAATGGCCTGCAATACATATTGTCAGCAAAACTGTTCCCGTACCTGCGCTGAGACATGTGATCAGGATTGCAGCAGGCAGTGTACCAGTACCTGTAGAGGTGGTTGCCGGGGATGTTCTGGTTCATGCTCCGGCAGCTGTACAGGCTGCAGAGGATGTACCGGTAGCTGTACAGGAAGCTGCAGCAGTTGTACGGGTTCTTGTACCGGTCAATGCAACACCGCCTGCACAGCTGAAGCACAGGCAGAGCTGATTGCCAACCTCGGCAAGAATATTGCCGTCGGCCAGCCTGTGCGGGCCAGCGATTACACACAGCTCAAAGCGGCCATCGACGGCGAGTATACGCGGCGTGGGAAAGCGGCACCAGATGCACTGTCTCCCGTTCCAGAACCTAAAGGTAGCGTTTTGCTTCGAACGGCGCAGCAGGTGCTGGAGGATGTGTATGGCCTGGATAGCCTGCCAGAGCATGACTGGAGGAATCTTTTCTCCCCCGGGCAGGTTATTCCACCATCCAAGTGGGCGCCGGTCATTGCTTATCTTAAAACGTTAGCGACAGAAATTTTATAAAAATTTTCCCGAAACAGCAGAAAAGTTGCACGTTTGTGTGCAACTTTTTGTCTTAAATGGGGTAAGGGTGAGGGGGTGAAGCCATTGATTGAACTAGACATCTGGCAGCTGCTGGTGGGCTTTGTGGCGGCGATGGGGATACCCAGCGCCATCATGGGACTGATCGTCAAGCGGCTGGAAAAGCGTCTTGCCAAGCGGGATAGCGACCGCGATGAGCAGGACAAGTCCCAAAAGGACCTGATCGTGCTGCTGGTACAGAGCACCAACGCCTCCATCGCGCTCGGCGAGGCGACGGCACGGGCTGTGCAGCGTATACCGGACGCGCATTGCAACGGGGACATGCACGCGGCGCTGGAGTATGCGACCAGCGTCAAACACAAGCAGAAAGATTTTTTGACAAAGCAGGGCGTCGACGCTCTGTTGGATTAAGAAAGGACGTGAAATTGTGACAAAGAATGGAATTGATGTAGCCAGCTGGCAGCCGAATGTGGATTGGCCGCGGGTTAAGTCGGCGGGCATCGACTTTGCGATGATCCGGGTCGGCTGGTGCTACAACAACGGTGCGCTCAAGGAGGACACCCGTTACCGGTCGCACATCAGCGGCGCGCTGGCGGCGGGGTTAGCGGTCGGAGTGTACCTGTACAGCTACGCAACCACCGCAGAGGCGGCCAGACAGGCGGCCAAAGAGGTCATTGAGGCGGTCAAACCGTACAAGCTCAGTTACCCGATTGCCTTCGACATCGAGTATGAGAGCATCTACACCGGCGGCAGCAAGCAGGTCAACACCGACATCTGCAGGGCTTTTCTCGATGAGATCGAGGCGGCAGGTTACTATGCGATGCTCTATTGCTCCAAAGATTTCCTGGACAGCTATCTTTACCCGGCTCAGCTGACCGCCTATGACAAGTGGATTGCACAGTACGCCAGCGCCTGCACCTCTAAGCACACGCACGGCATCTGGCAGTACACCGGCAGCGGCAAGGTAGACGGCATCGCGGGCAACGTCGACAGAGACGTCGCCTACAAGGACTACCCGGCCATCATCGCCAAACTCAACGGCCAGGCCCAGAAAAGCCAGCTGCCCTACACCGTGCAGTGTGGGGCCTTCCCGTCCACAGCGGCGGCGGAGGACCTCAAGGAGAAGATTGCGGACAAGGGGTATTTCTGCTTCCTGTCCGGTTCGGCGGGCTCGAGCGTGGTGTGCGTGGGCAAATTTGCGACCGCAGCCGAAGCCCAGAAAACCGCCGACGATCTCAAAAAGAAGGGCTTTGGCGGCACCGTCGGGAATTGGTAAAGGACAAAAGGTATGCGAACGGGAAAGGAGGTGAAAGGCTGTGGAAATCGACATGACACAGGTTGTGGTGGCCGTAATTGGCCTGCTGTCGGTGATTGTGACCAGCGTTGTGGTACCGCTGATCAAATCCAAACTCACCAACTCCCAGTGGGAGAGCATCTGCAACTATGCCTATGCAGGCGTGCAGGCGGCGGAGATCCTCTTCAACGCACAGGGCAAGGGCGACGAGAAGTTCGCCTGGGTAAAGGACTACATCGAGCAGCAGTGCGCGGCGCATGGCATCAAGATCGACGCCGACACCGTACAGATCGCCATCGAGAACGCATGGAAGGCGCTGGGGCTGGATCAGAAATAGCTCCCAGAAGAAACTGTCAGTAAAGCGGAATAGGCCGCTTTGCAAATAAATTTACATATTTCAAGGAGGAAAAACTATGGCACTGAATGCATTTTGGGGACACAAAGAGGTTATCATCGTCAACGAGGCCGGCTGCCAGCTGGCAAAGCAGATCATAAAAGAGCTGCGAGAGGCAAACTTCAACGCAGCGCAGGAGGTAAGCTCCTTCGACTACGCGGGCTTTGCGGACAGCAAACCGGACTACATCCTGGTGGTCGAGGAGGGCGCTGCGTGCAAGATCACCCCGTACAAGGTCGAGGGCCATGTGGGTGACCGACTGGGCCACTATGTACAGCGCAGCTTTGATGAGGAGAACAGCCGCTTTGCCTATGAGGACCACTTTGCGGCTGCCGGCTGCGACATCCGCACCAACGGCTCCAAGCAGCTGGACTGGGAGCGCGCGAAGCGATTTAGCTGGTACTATGACGACGACAACGACACCCCGATCCTGCACCTGCAGGCGCCGAACACCCACGAGGTGGCAAAGGCGGTTGTAGAGAGCATCAAGGATTATTTCCGCAAATAGCCGATAACCACAAAAAGCCCCTTCCTAGACACAAAAACGTCTGGGGAGGGGCTTTTCTATTAAAACAAGAGGACAATGGGTGCACTGAAAATTTGTAAAGAGAAAGAAAATATGCTACAATGACCACAATTGGAGGTAATTTTGCCGGAAAGGATGCGATGCGAAATGGAGCAGGGACAGTTTCAGATTTATACCGGAGATGGTAAAGGCAAAACAACAGCTGCGATCGGGTTGGCTGTCCGAGCAGCGGGAGCGGGGCTTCGAGTTTATATCGGGCAGTTTATCAAGGATATGGAATACAGTGAAGTGTCTGTTTTGCGCAAAGCAGGGATTGTTGTTGAACTATACGGTACAGGGAAAGGGTGTTTGATTGGAAAAAATCCGACGCAGGAGGACCGAGACGCTGCGGATAGGGGCATGCGCAGAGCAGGTGAGATCCTGTGCAGCCAAAGATATGATCTGGTCATTTGCGATGAAATCAACGTGGCATTTCAGCTTCACCTGCTGACAGAAGAACAACTGATGGGGTTGGTCCAGAAAAAGCCAGCATCTGTGGAGCTGGTATTTACCGGTCGGGGATGCCCGCAGAAGGTTTTGGAGCAGGCAGATTTGGTGACAGAGATGCGGGAGATAAAACATTATTATCGGACAAAAGGACTCTTGGCACGTAAGGGGATCGAGAGTTAAAAAAGTACAAAAACGATAAAATTTAAAAGAAGTATTGACTTTTTTTAAATAAAAGTTATAATAAGATTACAATTGAAAAATCCGTTTTACGAATTTTTTGGTATGCGCTGGAAAGTGCACACCAGGAAGTTGGGTGCAAATCCCACACAGGAACGCTGCTGTAATGATGGAGTGTTCTCCCTTTTTGGAAAATGGCAAAGCTGTTTTCGGTCACTGGATATCTCGGTATCTGGGAAGGCTGGGGGGAAGATGATGAGATCTAAGTCAGAATACATTCGTAGAAAAGGTTGTCAGTAGATGTTTTTTCGGACTCAAAGAACATCTTTTTGTTGTCCCCTCTTTTGTTTAAGGAGGGCCTATTTGTGCTGCAAACCGTCGGGCTTTTGAGAGTCCGGCGGTTTATTTTTTTATAAAAAAGGAGAGAACAACCATGAAAAAACTTTTAGCCTTGCTGGTGTGTGCGACAATATGCGTTGGGAGCATGACCGCCTGCCAGAGCACACCCGCAGAGAATCAGAGCGCCCAGACCCAGCAGACTCAGCAGACTCAGCAGACTCAGCAGATGCAAACGACAGACCAGGAAAAGGAATCGTCGGACACAAAGACAAGTGACAACTACCCGTTAACGATCACCACCTATAACTATGAGAAGGAGCAGGTGGAGTATACCTTTGACAAAGCACCGGAACGGGTGTGGGCACAAAACCAGAACAACATCGAAACGCTGCTTGCCTTGGGCTTGGGCGATAAAATCGTCGGTGCATGCGGACTGGACGGGGAAATTCGCGAAGATTTGCGCGATGAATTTGAAAAGATCAACTATTATGAAAATATGCCAAGCAAAGAGGAAGTGATGGCGCTGGAGCCAGACTTTATCACGGGATGGTACAGCACCTTTTCGGATGACCGTTTGGGAGATGTGGATTTTTGGCATGAGCGTCATGTTGGAACCTATATGTCTTTGAACAGCGCATGTCGAGGTCCGGCGGCTGAAAATCCACAGACGGTGAATGAGGAATGCGAAGATATCCTGACTTTAGGAAGAATCTTTGATGTAGAAGATCGTGCACAAAAAATTGTGGATGAAATCAAAGGGGAAGTGGAGAAGATTAACCAGCACTTGGAAGGAGCAAAACGTCTGACGGTCGCCGTATTGGAGGATGAAGGCGGAAGTTACCGCGTCTATGGCGAAGATACCTTGGGGGGAAATGTCGCGATCAACGGCGGCGCTGAGCTGGCTGTCGGCAAACATGGCGAAAACGGCAATATCAGCGCAGAAGATTTGATTGCCATCAATCCGGATGCGATTTTTATGGTATGGTATGATGGATACACAGTGGGGGATGTGGACTACGCCGGTGAACAGGTCGTCAACCTGATTACACAGGACCTGAAATTTGCATCGTTGGATGCCGTGCAGAATGGAAGGGTCTATCCAATTAACCTTTCGGGAATTTATTGCAGCGGAATGCGCACCCTGGATGGCATTTTAGATATTTCTAAAAATTTATATCCTGAGCTTTATCAATAAAGAAACCATCATGGAAGGATAGAGCATACAGTGATGAAAAAAATAGATTTAAAAAACGGAGTCCTGCACGGAAAACCCATTTATTGGATGGTGATCCTGACACTGACAGCGGCGCTGATTCTGTCGCTGCTGTGGGCGGTAACGATCGGATCGGTCGATTTGGCGATGGGGGATGTGTACCGGGTAATTCTGTTTAAAATATTGGGAATCGGGGATGCACAACGATATGGTTCCGGAAGTTTGAGCGATATCGTGTGGTATGTTCGGTTGCCGCGTTTGATCTTGGCGATTACAATCGGAGCTTCCCTTTCGGTCGCAGGCGTTGTGATGCAGGCGATTGTCAAGAACCCTTTGGCCGATCCTTACGTTTTGGGAATTTCTTCAGGAGCTTCTTTGGGAGCGACCTTTGCCATTATTTTGGGCATTGGCACCTTTCTGGGAAACGGATATGTGGGGATGATGGCCTTCTTTGGCGCCTTCGCGGTCTCGATGGGGGTGATCACCTTGGCCAATATCGGGGGCAGAGCAACCTCGGTGAAGCTGATTTTGGCCGGTACAGCTCTTTCCTCTATCTGTGGAGCGGTTTCCAACTTTTTGCTTTATGTCAAAAACAATAGTTCTGGCGCTATGGAAGCGGTGGTCCGCTGGACGATGGGCAGCCTTGCATCGGCAGATTGGCAGACCAACGGCCTGTTGCTGTGCACAACCATGCTGGGGGTTTTGTTCTTCTGGACGCAGTTTCGCACTCTGAATCTGATGCTGCTGGGGGATGAGTCGGCGATTACGCTGGGTACCGATCTGCACCGATGGAGGATTCTCTATCTCATTGTTTCATCACTGATGGTTGGCTTTGCAGTGTATGCAGCGGGTGTAATCGGATTTGTGGGCTTAATTATCCCGCACATTGTTCGCATGCTGTTTGGCACCGACCACAAAAAGCTTGTGCCACTGTGTACCTTACTGGGAGCGCTGTTTTTGTTGTGGGCGGACGTTCTTTGCCGAACCATGCTGGAACGAACCGAACTGCCAATCGGTATCCTGACCTCCATGATTGGCGCGCCGGTTTTTATCTGGCTCATGGTACGCAAAAAGTATGGATTCGGAGGGAAGGAATCATGAAAGTTACCACGCAGCAGCTCCAAGCTGTGCTGGGCAATGCGCAGATTCTCAGGGGGATCGATTTTGAAGCCAACGACGGGGAATTTGTAGGGATTATTGGCCCAAACGGCAGCGGAAAGAGCACCCTGTTGCGCTGCATCTATCGCGTGCTTTCTCCAAGCGGTGGAGCAGTTTATTTGGATGGAAAGGAACTTTCACATTATCGTGTGAAAGAATCTGCCCAGAAAATCGCAGTCGTTGCACAGCACAATTACTACAATTTTGAATTTAGCGTGCAAGATGTGGTCATGATGGGCCGGGCTCCGCATAAGCGTGCGCTGGATCGGGATACCATGCAGGATTTTCAGATTGTACATCAGGCATTGAAAACGGTGGGGATGGAGGAGTTTGAAAATCGCTCTTTTTCCACCTTGTCGGGCGGTGAGCAGCAGAGAGTCATTTTGGCCAGAGCCCTGGCACAACAGACGCCGTGTCTGATCTTGGATGAGCCCACAAACCATCTGGACATCAAATACCAGTTGTGGTTGATGGATATTGTAAAAGGTTTGGAGCAGACGGTGATCTCTGCAGTCCACGACTTAAATGTCGCTGCCATGTACTGTGACCGCATCTATGCGGTAAAACAAGGAAAGATTGTTGCCCAAGGTACGCCGAAAGAGATTTTAAGCAAGGAGCTGATTAAGGAAATCTATGAGGTGGACGCAGAAATTTTTACTGGTTCCGATGGACTGATGCACATTTACTATCATCCATATCGACCCAATGGGAGGAGAGCACCACAATGAAAAAAATTGTAATGTTGACCTGCTTAAAGGCAAACAGGGTGTGCACCGGAGCAGCTTGCCTACAGGCTTTTAATAGCAAAACAAAAACTTTTGCACGTTACCAAGAGCCCTTGGAATTGGAGGCGTTTTTTCGCTGCAATGGCTGTGATGCGCAGGGAATTGGGGTATGGGACGAGGGAATGGAGGAGAAGGTGGAACGACTGCTCAGCTTGCATCCAGATGCAGTGCATCTGGGAGTGTGTACCAAAGAAAAGAGCGGCCGACGCTGTCCGCTGATTCAGCGTGTGGCAGATGCTTTGTCCGAAGCTGGTGCAGTCATTGTCGACGGAACCCATTGAACAGATAGGGCAGAATGTATACGCTCGAATGCCGTGTGATCTGCCGTTTTAAAAGCTATAGGACACTTTAAAAAAAGAACTTCTATCCTGTGCAATCGTATGACAAGGATTGCTTGGAGGACCTGCAGGTCTTTTTCAGCGACAAGACGCAGCCGATCATCGATAAGGCGGCCAGCATCAAGTGCAAAAAGGTAAAGGTTTTAAACGTCTGCGTCGACGTGGAGAGCGTGCCCTTCAACAAGGGCTTTTACTCGGTGGATATGACCTTTTACTTTTTGGTCGAAATGTCCGTGTACTTATCGCCGGGGACGCCGGCAGTCAACTGCTGCGGCATCTCCTACTTCTCCAAGAAGGTCATCCTGTACGGCAGCGAGGCCAACGCCAGGGTCTTCTCCTCCCATGCAGGCTGCTGCAACGGCAACGAGCAGCTGACCGCCATGCCAAACGCCGTGGTGCAGATTGTTGACCCGATCTGTCTGGCCAGCCGCTATGTGGAGTGCCCGGCCAAGACCTGCTGCCCCGGCGCGGTGATCCCCTGCCAGATCTGCAGCCAGGTGGGCGGAAACTTCCAGGAAGTTTCGGTCAGCAAGGAAGTCTATATCACCCTGGGCCTGTTCACCATCGTCCAGCTGCAGCGCAAGGTGCAGATGATGGTGCCGGCCTATGACTTCTGCATCCCGGATAAGGAGAGCGAATACTCCACCGGTGATCCGTGCGAAATGTTTAAGAAGATCCAGTTCCCGATGGAGGATTTCTTCCCGCCGCGTCTGGATGAATTCCGAAACGACAACAACGGCAGCAACTGAGCAGCCGGCTGAAACCCACAGAGAAAGCGGCCCCAACCTTTTCAGAAAAAGGTTGGGGCCGCTGCTTTGTGCAAAAAAGAACGATTTATCCCAAACTGCCGCCGTATTCTTTTTTTAGACGCTGCAGGCTTTCCAGCGACTGCGCGCCCTGACGGCCGATGCGGGAGGCAAGGGCAACCACCAATGCGTCCAGCACCATACAGGGAGCAGCCATCGAGTGGTATTCCTTCTCGGTGCCGCGATAGGAAAAGAGGTTAATCTGCGCGCTTTCCTCTGGCGGAAGACAGGTTCGGCTGACAAAGGACAGGGTGGTGTAACCGGCTGTTTTGGCGTAGTCGAGAATGACCCTTCCCTCCCGGCTGAGCTTGGAGAGGCTGAACAGAATCACAAGATCCCCCTGACGTGCCAGGTGCAGCCCCTCCAATAGCTCCGAGCCGCTGGAGGGCAGCAGAGAAACGGCGATTCCCAGCCTCCGGAGCCGGAAAAAGAGCAGCTGCGCTAGCGAGCCCGAGGCATTTTTGCCGTGAATATAAACCTGGCGAGCCTGTATCAGCGCCTGCACCGCGCGCTCAAATTCTGCGGGATCAAGCTGTTCAGCCGTTTTTTGCAGATAAAGCTGCTGGCGGTTCATCCAGGCAGAAAGCGAAAAGCTCTCCCCCTCCTGCAAGGCGCCTGCCAGCTTGACGGCTGGACCGGAGGCGGACTGTTCCAGCACCAGATTTTTCAGCTCCTTAAAATCCTGGCAGCCAACATGCCGCGCGAAACGGGAAAGGGTGGCGTCGGACAGCTCCAGCTGCTGCGCCAACTGGCCAATGGAAGAAAAGAGAAAGGTGTCGGGGTTGGTATTGATAAAATCCAGGATTTTCTGTTCGGCGCGGGTCAGTTCCGCCGAAGAAACAGGGAGTTGCAGGGTCATGGCCTTATCCTTTCTGATGATACATTCAAAATAAAAGCGGGAGGGGATTCCCTCCCGCTTATTATACCACAGTTTTGGCTGTCAGGATAGAGACATAATCGCCTCCCAGGGCATGAATTTCCTTGAGCGCCCGCTTGAGCAGCGAGGCGGTCTGCACCTGAAAGGCTGCCTGCTGCGCGACTTCGATTCGGTACGCTCCGGCGCGTACCTGTGAGAAGATTTCATCGAAGGTGGTGCAGTCCTGTTCCAGCACGGTGCTGATGCAGCCGTACTGCACCGCCTGATGGGTGTCGCTGCCGGAGATGACCGGCAGTTCGAGCTTTTCGGCCAGCGCGTAGGTCAGCCGCTCGGTGCGCGCGCGGTCCAGGGCGATGTCCTTGCCGTTCAGGTCCAGGAAGGACAGGCGCTTGAGCTGCTCGACCGGCTGTTCCGGCACATGTCCCGGCGCGCGGAAGGGGTGTCCACAGCCGACGGTCACCGGATACTGGTCAAAGAGATCCATCAGCTGCGCAAAGGGGAGAAAGCTTCCCTTTGCCTTGTAGGGGGCAAGGCGGCGGTTGAGCTCGAGGATTGCTTCCAGCGGGCCGACCGACAGGATGTGGCCGCACTCGGCGACGTCGGTCTCCATGCCGGGGAAGATGCGCAGCCCGTTTTCCAGCTCCAGGCAGTCGCCCGCCCGCCGGCTGACTGAGGCGATGTAGCGGTACAGCTCGTCAAACTGCAGGGTGTTGAAGTGCTCGGTCAGGCAGATGGCGTCAAGCCCTGCGGATTTGGCCTGGGCAAACAGCCAGTCGGTGTAAACGGTGGAGAAGGGAAGCTGCTTTGCCAGCTTTCCGTGGGTGTGAAAATCAATACGCAAGGGGGGAACCTTCTTTCTGTGGGGTTAAATCAAGGTGGAGACAAGCAGAGAAACAGCGACAAATAACAGCGAAATTGCCAAAAACATCAGGTCGTTGTAGCCGACCTTCAGGGAGGAAAGCTTGAGCTTTTTGACTTCCTTGTTGACCGCGGCGTAGCGGTAGCCGCGCAGCTCCAGCGCCTCAACGGTGGTGCGGGAACGCTTGGCGGTGTTGAGCATCAGCGGGTAGAAGGACTGCATGATGATCTTGACCTGATAGATCAGGTAGCGCACCTTCCCGGAAAAATTCTGATGTTCAGGCGGGTTGCCGCGCAGGCGGTAGGAGAGCAGCACGTTCTGAAATTCCTCCATCAGCATCGGCAGCATCCGATAGGCGTAGGAGATGGAGAAGGAGAGGCGCTCCGGACAGCCGTACCACATCAGGCCGTTGGAGAGCTTGTCCGGGTCCAGGCCGGAAAAGACGGTGACCGAGGCCAGCGACACGGTGGCAACCTTCAGGGTCAGCACCAGCAACGGCGCGATGGCCGAGGCGTCGCCGCCGAACAGAAGGGTCACAAGAAACAGGTAACCGGTTTGGGAGAAAACGCCCAGCCCGAATAAAAAGAGCACCAACCCGGCCACATGGGCAAGCAGGGTGGTGGCCATGACCAGCAAAAAGCTGCCCATCAAAAAGGGAATGTCGCTGACAAACCACGGCACGATGCCGAAGAAAAGATACCACGCGATCAGGATCCGCGGGTCCATCGCGGCGATGACGGTGTCGTTGTTGCCGTAGGCGTTTTTCAGCACCTGGTTGCGCAGAAAATCCATCGAAAATTTATCCAGAATATTTTCCGAAAGCTTTTTGGAAATTTTCCCATCCATCTGTTAGACTCCTTTCTGAAAGCTGCTGGTGAACTCGTCGATGGTGTAGCACAGCGCCCGGTTGTCCAGCGCGCGGGCCATCGAGAAGATCTCCGGCGGGCGGATGCCGACCAGCTCGGCGATGTCCTGGCGGGAAAAGATCTCGTCGCGGGAGCCGTCGGCGACCACCTTGCCGTTGCACAGCACGATGATGCGCTGCGCCCACTGGCAGACCAGCTGCATGTCGTGGGTGGCGATGACGGCGGTGTTGATGATGTCCCGCATCTGTTGCAGCACGTCGATAATTTCCCGCCGGGTAGCGATGTCCAGGTTGGCGGTCGGCTCATCCAGCAGCAGCACCCCGGGATTTAGGGCGATGCCGATGGCAAGGCTTGCCCGGCGCATCTGCCCGCCGGAAAGCAGCCTGCCGTCCCGGCCGTCAAGGTCGCTCAGGCGGAAACGGGCAAGCAGTTCGTCGGTGCGCTGCTGCCAGTTGCGCACGCCGCGCACCTCCATGGCGTAGGAGATGTCCGCGCGGATGCTGTCCTTGATGAACATCTCCTCCGGGTTCTGGTAGACCAGCGAGATCTGGCGGGAGAGGTCCTCCGCCTTTTTTTCGCCGATGGCTTCACCGTACAGCGAAACACAACCGCTGTTCGGCCGCAGCAGGCCAACCATCATCTTCATCATGGTCGATTTGCCTGCGCCGTTCGAGCCGATCAGCGCTACCCGCTCGCCCTTGTGGATCGAGAGGTTTAAATCCTCGAAGATCACCCGTGGCTCACCCTTGACCGAACGGTAGGCCAGCTTCACATTCTGGAAAGAAACGACCGGTTCCTCGGAGCGGGGCGGCTGGATATAGGGAATGTTGCCCACAAACCGAAGCGGGGAAAAGGCACGTTTGCCCTCTTCGACGGTGGTGGGCAGGGGACCGGCAGGGAGGGTGCCCTGTTTTTGCAGCCGGTGGGCCGCCTGGGTGACCTGCGGCGGAAAGATGTTGCAGCTTTGCAGCTCCTCCACCCGCTGCAGCGCCTCGACGGTGGGCTTTTGCCAGAGAATCTGCCCGTCGCGCATCAGCAGCACATGCTTGCAGTAGTCGGCGATGTATTCGGTGTGGTGCTCGATGACGATGATGGTCTTGCCGTGCTTTTCGTTCAGCTCCCGCAGTACCTCATAGATGCGGTCGGCGTGCATCGGGTCCAGCTGGGCGATCGGCTCATCGAGGATGAGGATGTCCGGCTGCAGCGAGACCGCCCCGGCCAGCGCCAGCAGATGGGTCTGCCCGCCGGAAAGCTGCCAGATATATTCCTCCTCGCGGCCCTGCAGCCCGCACTGCTCCAGCGCCTTTCTGCCGCGCTCCTTGTAGTCGGGGAAGGCGTAGTTTAAGCAGGCGTAGGAGGCGTCGTCCAGCACGGTGGGGCGGACGATCTGATTTTCAAAATCCTGGTAGACATACCCGACCTTTTTTGCCAGTTCGCCGATATCGGTTTCCAGCGTGTTCAGCCCCTCCACGGTGACGCTTCCCTCAAATTCCCCGGCGATGAAGTGGGGGATCAGGCCGTTGAGGACCTTACACAAAGTGGACTTCCCGCAGCCGTTGTTGCCAACGATTGCAAGGAAGTCCCCTTTTTGAATCTGAAGGGAAATGTCCCGCAGGGTGGGCTGAGACGCACCCGGATAGGTGAAGGTCAGGTGTGCAATCTCAACCGCGTTCATCATTATGCAACTTTCCTTTCACTCGCCTTTTTCATATAGGCGATGATAGCGATGGCGACGACGGCTGCAACCACCATACCGACGGCGACTGCGGTGCCGCTTTCGGCCCAGTCGGCTTCCCACTCAATCAGAGACATGCCGGCGGTGGCGGCAAGCTCTGCGACGACCGCGCAGACAAAGCCGATGCCGCAGATGACCAGCGCCTTGCTGCTCAGGCCGCTGACAGCGGATTGCGCGGTGCGCGGCTGCATGCCCAGCAGCGGCTCGATCTTGCCGTAGAGCTTGGGAACCAGATACAGGGTGGGCAGCAGGCAGAACAGGATGCCCGAGAAGCACAGGTCGTTTAAGAAGGCGAAGCCTTCGGTGGCAAAGACGCTCTCCGGCAGGCCGGCGACCGCCTCAAAGTCCTCGACGGCAAACTGCACCTTGCAGATGTCCACGATGGTGCCCATCAGCAGCTGGGCTGCGGTGCCGGTGATGGCGGCGATGCCGACCATCTTGCGGTTGGTCGGGTCCTTGACCATGCGGCCGGCGATGTAGACGCCGATGGTGACGGTGATAAATTTTTCCAGCTCGCCCAGACCGCCAAACTGGCCCAGCATGATCTCGCTGAAGACAAGCTCGCCGGTGGCGGCGCCCAGGGCTGCGGAGAGCGGGTCGAACAGCATCGCCAGGGTCAGCGGGATGAACAGAAAATATTCAACAGAAAATTCAACGATGCCTACCTGAAATTTTGGAATCAGTTCGGTGAACAGGGTCGCCAGTCCATACAAAGACATGGTCAGCACAAAGACCATCAGCTTCTGCGACTGGGAGGCGGATTGTTTTTTGATTGTAGTAGCCATTTTTTTATCCTCCTGAAGATTTATTTTTTCCTTCGCCTTTATTATAGCAAAGACTATGTAAGAACTTCCCGCACAGCAAGGTAAAATGTAAATAAAGTTTCATTAAGGCGGGAGGAATGAAAATTTTCTTTCACAGATACCACTAGCGATGAAAAAAATTCTGCCACCAAAACTTTGCAAAACCTATTGACAAGTATACTTGGCAGTGCTATCATGAAGATACCAAGTATACTTGTCATTTGCAATCGGCAACCCGCGTTCTTAACAGGAGGGAACGGATATGACAAAGGAAGAAATATTGGCAAAGAGCAGAAACGAAAAGAAAGACGAAGGCACCGAGTACATCGCAAGCAGGGGCCGGCGCTGGGGCGTCGCCGCGATGAGCCTGATGTACCTCGCGTTGATAGTATTCAACTGGTTCAATGGTCAGGACAACTACCAGCTGATGGCGATGTTCTGGGCGTATCTGAGCTTTGAGGCATACGGAATGTACAAAGTCAACCACGAGCGCATGCGGCTGATCGCCGCCATCTGCGGGCTAATCGTGGCGGTGCTGTTTGCCGTCTGCTATGTCATCACAGTGCTGCGGTAAGGGGGAAAAGAGGATGAACAAGGAAGAAATTTTGCGCAAAAGCCGCCTGGAAAATCACGTCCAGGACGAGCGGGACAAGGTGATCTCCGCCCAGTCGACGATGGTGGGGATGATCGGCATGACGGTGATCTTCCTTCTGCTGCTGGTGATTCGCCTGTTTTGGAAGGATGAGTCGCTGTTTGATATCGGCGCCATGTATTTTGGTTATCTGGCGGTGGCGCAGTTTTATCAGTTTGCACTGCTGCGGGGGAAGATGCGGCTGATCACAGCGATTGGGTACACAGTCGCGGCGCTGCTTAACCTGATTGGATACATCTGGAAGGGATAGACGATGGACGAGAAACTGATTTTAAGAAACCGCCTGAAAGCTGCCCGTGCCGAAAAGCATCTCTCGCAGGGGCAGCTGGCCGAGATGGTGGGCGTCTCCCGCAACACCATCAGCTCGATCGAGACCGGGCAGTTTAATCCCACCGCAAAGTTGGCGCTGATCCTGTGCATTGCACTGGACAAAAAGTTTGAGGAACTGTTTTATTTTGATGATTAGTATGGTATCATGGAGAAGGTGCACAGCGCCAAAATAAAAACAGAAAGTGTGAGAACAAAAGAACCGATTTTTCTTTCATCCCGAGAACCGAACATACACGACCTATCTGGAAAGGAACTTGACGATGACTGAACTGATTTTATACACCGAGCAGTATTTTGCCGCCACCCTGCGCCGCATCGAGGCGTTCTGGGGGTTCCACAGCGGCCTGGTCGGCAGAGAAGATGAAGCGGAGCAGACTGAGTCTGGGGAGCAAAGCCCAGTGCTGGACGACCTGCGCCGCTGGACCGCAGAGGATCACCGGCTGTATGTGATTCTGCAGGATGGGCAGGATGTGGGCTTTGTCCACCTCTACCGCGCCGGCCCGATTGTGATGGAGCTGGCGGACATCTTTGTAGACAGGGAGCGCCGCGGGCAGGGGATCGCCACCCGGGCCATTGCCCTGGCCGAGCAGAAGGCTAAAGAGGAACCGGGTGTCGAGGCGATGGTGCTGCAGGTGGTCACCCGCAACGAGGACGCGCTGCGGCTCTACCACCGCCTGGGCTACGATACGATGAGCATGGTGACGCTGCGCAAGGAGTTTTATGAGAACCGCCGCGACCGCAAGGCCGATTTTCTCGGCATGACCTTCCACATCTAAAGGAGTTTTTTTATGCAACAACCGATTCCCTTCCACACTGTGCAGGAGCTGGAGCAGTACCTGCAGACCCAGTATGGCGCCGCCGCCATCGAGCCGGTCGATTACCTGCTCTACAACGCCCGGCAGCAGCTGCTCAACCTCTTTTATCCCGAGGTGGTGGGCCAGCTGGCGGCCCTGTGCGGCTATACGCCGGACGCCTCCGAAGAGGTGACCGCCCTGCTGGACGAGCTGCTGGCACAGTACGACAGCCAGACGCTGCAGTCCGACTACGCGCAGTACCGCTTTGTGCGCACCGCCCCGCAGGGGACGCGGGCGGTCTTTTATGTCACCGTCGAGCGCAACACCGGCTTTGTGCTGCCGCAGTACGAGTGGGAGGAGGAGCCGGTCGAGCTCACGCAGGAGGACGCGGCCGATCTAAACGGCGTGCTCAAAGATATCCTGCTTTATCAGGGCGCCAGCGAGAGCGACATCCGGCAGGAAACCGACCGCTGGCAGCGGTACAAGGTGATGAAGGAATATTGGGACAGCGTTTGCTAAGAAGCTGACCGAAAAAAAGCGCCGCATCAGCGGCGCTTTTTTTGTTTTCCTACAGAGAGGATTCTATAGATTAAAATATAATTAGTTTTTAATTTTAATAAAAATAAATATTGACTTTAAGAAAATGAAAGAGTATAATAAGAAAAACAGAAAAGGGGGAAAAGGAATGATTGAGGTTGTACCGGAATGGATGGCCAATCTGGAGGATGAGGACGTGGTGTTCATCAAAAAGTTTCTGCTGGCGTCGGGCTCGCTCAAGGAGATCGCCTCCCAATATGGGGTGACCTATCCGACGGTGCGCCTGCGGCTGGACCGGCTGATTCAAAAGATCCAGCTCGGCGAAAGCCAGGAGGAGGACCCCTATGTCGCGCTCGTCAAGCGCCTGGCGGTCAACGACAAGCTGGATTTTGACACGGCAAAAATCTTGATTCACGCCTACAAAAAAGCAAAGGAGGAGAAGTGAGGATGGAGGTTGCTTCTAGAACATTATTGATCGTGCTGTTTTTTCTCTGGGTGGTGCCGGTGGTGCTGGAGGTGTTTCTGGCTCGCACCCGCTCGCCCATTCCGGGACTGGTGCTGCCGGTGCTCAGCTTTCTTCTTTCGCTGATTCCGGTGCTGAGTGTAGCGGCCTACGGCGGCATCTGGCAGGTGATTGGGACGATGGTGATGACTCTGCTGATAGGCAACATCATGACACTGATCCTGCTGGCGATCTTCTTTGCAGTGCGCCACAGCCGCAAAAAGAAAAGCGAGATGGAGAAGATGAACATCCAGGACCTGTAAGGCCATAGAGGAGCAAAGAAAAACGGCGTCTGCCACTCCCGAAAAGGGAGGGAGGCAGGCGCCGTTGTTGCTTTTCTCTTTTACTGTTCCAGACCCATGACGTCGTCCACCGGCAGGGAGATCACCATGCCGTGCGCCGGGGTTTTCAGTCCGCAGGAGGTGGTGATGGCAGACATGATCTCGCACTTTTTCTCGCGCGGGACCACGATCATCACAAACTCCTGCTCCTCCTGCAGCGAAATGCCAAAGTACTGGCTTGCGTGCTCGGAGTTTCTGCGGCGTCCCTTCATCACTGTGCCGCCGCGCGCGCCGGCAGCGCGCGCAACATCGACCACGTCGTCGCTGTAGCCGCTGGCTACCGAAACCCAGATCAGGGAGAATTCCGATTTTTCCTTCATTTGGGCCTCATCTCCTTTCTCTTGCTGCTGAATTGCGTTGCGGGCCTCCTCGTTGAGCATCTGCATCACATGGCTCTGCATGCCGCTGACTGGGACGGTGATGGCAATACCGCCGCCCCGCTGCCGGAACGAGAGCTTCTGGTGCAGCGCCTCCAGAGCGGAAGGCACCATGAATTTTGGCAGGATGCAGGCAGTCAGCAGACGGCCGGTGCCCCGCAAGCCGAAAATATCTAAAAGTTCAGAGGGAGCGGTTCCCTGTCCGCGTCCCTGAAAACAAACAGGAAGGTGCATGGAATCGTAGATTTCCAGCAGTTTTTCTTCGTCCTCCTCGCGGGTGATGGTGAGCAGGACGCGCTGTAAGACGGACAGCTTTGGCTGTTCAGACATAGTTTATTCCTCCTCCAATTCGACGACGGTATCGTCCGACAGCTGCTGGGAGGGCTGCGGAACCGATTTGGCTTTGTGGGCATAGATCAGGCCCATAATCTGGATGGCAATCAGCGGCGCCAGCGCGACCAGCGCCACAATGCCGAAGGCGTCGGTGACAACATTTCCGCCGATGGCGGTGCAGGCGCCGATGGCCAGCGGCAACAGGAAGGTGGAGGTCATCGGGCCGCTGGCAACGCCGCCCGAGTCAAAGGCGATGCCGACAAAGACCGGCGGCACAAAGTGGCTGAAGATCAGCGAGATGATATAGCCGGGAATGATGATCCAGTAGATGTTTAAGCCTGTCAGGACGCGCACCATCGCCAGTGCAACCGCACAGGCAACGCCGATCGAGAGCGCGGCGTTCATCATCTTGTGGGAGACGGTGCCGCCGGTGATCTCCTCGACCTGCTCGTTGAGTACCTGGACGGCGGGCTCGGCCTTGACGATGTAGTAACCGATCACGATGCCGATGGGGACCAGCAACCACCGAAAGCTGCTCTCCGCCAGGCCGCTGCCAAACAGGCTGCCCACCGGGGCGAAGCCGATGTTGACCCCGGTGAGGAACAGAACCAGACCGACGTATGTATACAGAAGACCGATGCTCATACGCAGAACCTGCCGCTTGCGGTAGTTGCGGGTGAGCAGCTGGAAGATCACAAACACGCCGATGACGGGAAGCATGCTGACCAGCACCTCATGGGCATACTGCGGGATGGCCACCAGGAATTGATGCACCACATCGTAGGAGGTCTGGATGGTGGGAACCTCCACTGTGGTGTAGATTGCCTCGGAAGGGTGGTAGAAGATGCCCAGCAGCAGCACCATCAGGATGGGTCCGACGCTGCACAGTGCGACAAAGCCGAAGCTGTCGTTGGCGCTGTCCTTGTCGCTGCGGGCGGCGGAAAGACCGACACCCAACGCCAGGATGAAGGGGACGGTCATCGGGCCGGTGGTGACGCCGCCCGAGTCAAACGCGACGGCAACAAAGTCCGACGGGGTAAAAAAGGAAAGTAAAAACAGCAGGCTGTAAAAGACGGTCAGCATCTTGGCAAGGCTGATATGAAACAGGATGCGCACCACCGCGATGGCGGTGAAGATACCGACGCCCAGCGCCACCGTCCAGATCAGCACCTCGTTGGGGATGGAGGCGACCTGATTGGCCAGCACCTGCAGGTCCGGCTCCGAGATGGTGATGACTGCGCCCATCAGAAAGCAGATGGCGATGATGATGACGACGCTGTTGTTTTTAAAGATTCTGGAGCCGACACCCTGGCCCAGCGGGGTCATGGAGATTTCGGCGCCCAGCTGGAAAAAGCCCATGCCGACAATCAGCAGGACCGCGCCCATCAAAAAAAGAGCGACGGTTCCAATCTCCAGCGGCACCAGCACGACGCTTAAAATGAGCACGATGAGCGTGATGGGCAGCACGCTGGAGAGGGATTCGTGAATTTTTTCTTTTAGTTTTTCGTTCATGTTGTGTAATCAGGCCTCCCTTTCGTCTTAAAAAATAGAATTGCCGGTAACGGGAAGGTGAATACCCAAGGATGGACGTGTGTAAAATAGGCCCGTGCTATACAGGGGGCGTCAGATTTTGCAGAATCTTTTTCTGGATGCGCAGGTAGTTCTGCGCGTCCTCCGGACCCAAAAGTTCTAAGGCTTTTGCCATGGCATCCACCAGTCCGGTGCGGTGTTCCTGGACAAACTGGATTCCGAACTGGGTGGGGGTGATGATGGTCTGCCGGTTATCCCTGCTGTCCGGCAGGCGGACAATCAGGCCCTCCTCCTCCATGCGGTTGAGCAGGGCGGCCACGCGGGCGGTGCTGACCATCATCTGCTGGCTCAGCTCCTTGGGGTGCACCGGGTCTTGATGTACCATCAAATAATTTAAGACAAACAGCTCACCCTTCGCCAGGTCCGCCAGCATCCGGTTGACCGGAAACGAAAGCAGACGGCGGTGCAGCTCGATGAGCTCTTCAGCAAGAAGATGATAATCCATAGTTCCTCCCGTGCAATTAGCTAACTCTATTAGTAATTTTACCTGAAAACACAGCCGATATCATGAACAGAATGTAAATTTAGTATACTAAAGTGGTGTAAATCGCGCTACAACAGCTCCCGCAGCTTGTCCAAAAAGGATTCCTCCCCGAGGGTGTTCACCTTAAAAAACATCGCCTGGCTGCCGCCGGAGGTGATGGCAGAGAGCTGGATGGGGCCGTTGCCCGCCTGGAAAAGGGTGACATTCATGCTGACGCGGTTGCCGCCCGACCAGCTGTAGCGTTCAAAGACGCGCACGCTGCACCGGGAATCCCCAGCATAAAAGTCACTGCTGTCCTCCAGCGAAGCCGAGGAACTGCCGCGCTGGATGCCCTCCTCGATGCGGTTTAACAGGTCGTCAAAGTCACCGTAAAAGGTTTGCTCCAATTTTGCCATAGAGAATCCTCCTTGTCCCTCTTACAGCTGGTGGGCCTGCAGCCAGGCGCGCACATCCGCCACGGTGGAGGTCAGTCCGCCGTTTTCCAGCGGGCACTGCAGCCCGGAGGATTTGACGATATCCACAAAGGTCTTGGTGCCGCCCTGCTTGACAAAGGCCAAATATTTTTCCCAGGCGGCCTTGTGGTCGCGCATCGAGAGCGCCCAGAACTGCAGCGAGATCATCTGCGCCAGGCTGTAATCAATGTAGTAGAACGGGCACTCGAAGATGTGCAGCTGCCGCTGCCAGCCGGCTCCGCGGTTGTAGAAGTTGACCTCACGGTTGTCCAGATGCGGGCGGTAGAGCTTTTCCAGCCGGTTCCACTCGGCGTTGCGCTCGGCAGGGGTCCACTCCGGATGCAGATAGACGCTCTCCTGGAAATGGTCGACCTGGCAGCCGTAGGGGATGAAGGTCATCGCGCTTTCGGCGTGGAACAGCTCGTATTTGTCGGTGTCCTCCCGGAAGAACAGGTGGTGCCACGGCGCAGTCAAAAATTCCATCGACATCGAATGGCTCTCGCAGACCTCCATCGTCGGGTCGCGCAGGTCGAGGTGCGGGATGCATTTGTCCGCCATAAAGTCGGCGAAGGCGTGGCCCGCCTCGTGGGTCAGCACGTCGACGTCGCCTGCGGTGCCGTTCCAGTTGGCAAAGATGAAGGGGACATGGTAAAGCGGCAGGCTGGTGCAGTAGCCGCCCATCGCCTTGCCCTCCTTGGAGAGGACGTCGAACAGGTCGTGGTCGAACATCACCCGGATAAACTCGGCGGTCTCGGGCGACATCTCGGTGTACATCTGCTTGCCGGCCTGCATCAGCTCGTCCGGGGTACCGTGCGGCAGCGGATTGCCGTCCGGGAAGAAGTAGGTGTTGTCGTAGACCTGCATCCCTTCGACGCCGATGCGCTTGGCCTGGCGGGCCTTGATCTCATTGTTGACCGGCACAATCTCCTCGACCACCTGGCGGCGGAAGTTGGCGACCTCCTTGGGGCCATAGCAGTTGCGTGTCTGCAGCAGGTAGGCCATCTCGACATAGTTGGAGAGCCCTAAGGTGTGGGCCTGCTCGGTGCGGTTTTTGACCAGCTTGTCAAACAGCTCGTCCAGCTCCTGCTGGTGGTCGTCGAAAAACTTGCCGTAGGCCTGCGCCGCCGCCTTGCGGACTGCGCGGTCTGGGCTCTGCTGGTAGGGGCCGAGCTGGGAGAGGTTGCACACCTTGCCGTCAAACTCGATCTTTGCGCTGGCGCACAGCTTCTGGTACTGCTGCACCAGCAGGTTTTCCTGCTGAATCAGGGGAATGAGGGCGGGCGAGAAGGCCTTGAGCGCAAGCTCGATATTCCGGAACAGCAGGCTGCCGTATTCGGCCTCCAGCTCCTTGCGGAAGGGGGAGGCGACAAGCGCCTTGTTAAATTCCTGCAGCTTTTCGTCCACCACCGGCGCCATCTGCTCGTTGTATTCCTCCTCGGCGCTGTAGAAGGCGTCGCGGGTGTCGACGGTGTAGCGGATGGTGGCAATCTGGACGCTGGTGCGCAGCTCGATGCGAAGCTGCTCGAGCTGTTTTAGGATAGCCAGCTGTTCGCCGGCGGTCTGTGCGGACTGGAACTGCCGGGTCAGCTCGGAAATGCGGGACATCAGCTGCTCATAGTCCGGGCGCTGATAAGGAAACTCGGAAAATTTCATCGTGAATACCTCCATTATGGACAGGTGTTGTGTGGCTGTTGGTTCAAAAAAGAAAAATGACGCTCAATAGTAAGCCTATTTTACCACTCCGGTCGGGGAAATTCAACACGCTGGACCGAGGCAAAAAAGCAAAACTCATCTTTACAAAGAGGCGGGGTTATTGTACAATACCAACAGAGATTTCAGAAAGGAAAGAGAGAGGAGATAGAAAAGATGAGAACCATCATCTGGTTTTTGTATTTTTGGCTGTATCTGATTGTGGTGCTGCCGGAGTACTGGCGGGTGTGCCGCATGGAAAAAAGGGGAGAAACCGAGCGGCACGACCGGCTTGTCCGCAAGCATGTGCAGAACTGGGCCGGCCGTCTGCTGCGCCTGGCCGGGGCGGAGATTACCACAACCGGGAGGGAGAACATCCCCGAGGGGCCGGTGGTCTTTGTGGCAAATCATCAGGGATACTTTGACATCCCCCTGATGCTTACCCAGCTGGACAAGCCCAACCCCATCGTGGCAAAAAAGGAGATCATGAAGCTCCCGATGATCCGCGGATGGATGGAGCAGCTGCGCTGCGTTTTTCTGGACCGGGAGGACCCGCGCAAGTCGATGGAGAGCCTCAAGTCCGCCCAGGAGCTGCTGGGCAAGGGCTATTCGGTCACCATCTTCCCGGAGGGAACCCGCAACAGCGGCGGGGAGCTGGGCGAATTTAAGGCCGGAGCTATCCGGGTGGCCACCCGTGCCCATGTACCGGTGGTGCCGGTGTGCATCGACGGCAGCTACAAGCTGATGAAAAAGGGCAGCCTGTGGATCCATCCGGCAAAGGTCAAGATCCGCATCCTGCCAGCCATCTCCACCGAGGGGATGAGCCGCGAGGAGATCCGCGCCCTGCCGGAGCAGCTGCGCGAGCAGATCGGAAACGGCATCGAGCAGCTGCGCAAAGAGCAGCCAGCGTAAAACAATAAGGAGGACACAAGATGAAATGGATGATCGCATCGGACCTGCACGGTTCGGCATACTGGTGTGAAAAGATGATTGAGCGTTACTGGGAGGAGAAGGCCGGCAAGCTGCTGCTGCTCGGCGACATCCTCTACCACGGCCCGCGCAACGACCTGCCCAGGGACTACGCGCCCAAGCGGGTGATCGAGATGCTCAACAACATGCGCGAGCAGCTGCTGTGCATCCGGGGCAACTGTGACTGCGAGGTGGACCAGATGGTGCTGCAGTTCCCCATCATGGCCGACTACGCCGCGCTGTGGCTGAACGGCCACATGGTCTGGGCCACCCACGGCCACGTCTACAATATGGACAATCACCCGCCTTTCCAGAAGGGGGACATCCTGCTGCACGGCCACACCCACATCCCGGCGGCGCAGCAGTTTGAGGACGGCTACTACTACATCAATCCCGGCTCGGTCTCCATCCCGAAGGCGGGCAGCCGCAACAGCTATCTGGTGCTGGAGGGCAGCACCTTCACCCTCAAGGCCATCGAGGACGGCTCGGTGATCAGCTCGTTCACCGTCGAATAAAAAAACAAACGGCAGGGAAGCGAAAAGCTTTCCTGCCGTTTTTGTAGTATTCCCATTGACTTTTGAGGGAAAAAGGAGTACTATCTATTTAAGTATTTAAATAAACATTTAAATAGAAAGGGGAGATGAACAGATGAGGTTGGAGAAAAGGAGAGTGATTCTCTTTGTCGCAATTACCTTTTTGTTGTCATGGGGCTTAGCGGCATACCCGTGGTTTGGTGGGATGACACAGGACAGTTTGAACCAGCCCGCGGCGCTGCTGCTGGGCGGTTATATGTGGATGCCGGCGTTGGCATCTCTGCTGACCCGATTGCTGACCTGTCAGGGCTTTTCCGGGTTGGGGCTGCGGCCGCATATTCGCGGAAAGGGGAAATACTATTGGTGGGGATGGAGCCTGCCGGTTGGCTTTTCGCTGGCGGGGGTTGCGGTATATTTTGCGCTGTTCCCAGGCCGATTTGCATTGAATCTTCAGTTTCCGCAGCTAGAGGGCAGCACCCTGCTGGCGATGTTGCTGGCGGGCGGGATGGTGTTGGTGGTTCCAGTCAATGTATTTACCGGTGTGATTGGGGAAGAGCTGGGCTGGCGGGGCTACCTGTTCCCGCAGCTCTGCAAGCTGACTACCCCGGGATGGGCCGCTGTGATCAGCGGAATAATTTGGGGAGTCTGGCACACGCCGCTTATCTGTATGGGCTGGGATTATGGTCTGGATTATCCAGGTTATCCCTGGGCGGGGGTGGCGGTGCTGACCCTGTGCTGTGTAGCGATGAGCGCGTGGACTGGCTGGCTGACTTGCCGCGCGGGCTGTATCTGGCCAGCGACATTGTTCCATAGTGGTATCAATGTGCTGTACAGCATTTTTCTGTTGGAAGGCAACTTTTGTGGGCAAGCCTACTGTCCGCTGCTGGGTGCACACCCGCTGACCCTGATTGGCGGGTGGCTGCTGCTGGTGTCCGGCGGCTGGATTCTTTTGAAAAGCGCCCACCTGTTTGCAGGACGATAAAAAAGGGAGGCAAACGCCTCCCCTTTTTACAGCTCGGTGCCGTCATAGGTGTGCTCGCAGACCTCGCGGATTTTGGCCTGCAGCGCCAGCATGTCCTCAAAGCTGTCCGGCTTGTTGGTGGGGTTGCGCAGCAGCGCTGCCGGATGGTAGGTGCCCATCATCCACACGCCGTCCTTCTGGAACCACTGTCCGTGCTGCTTGGTGACCTTAAAGCCCTTTTCAATCAGTGCGCCCGCGGCGATGCGTCCGAGGCAGACGACGATCTTCGGCTTTAAAAACTCCAGCTGCTTTGTCAGGTAGCCGATGCAGTTGGCGATCTCCTCTGGCTTGGGGTCTCGGTTCTGCGGTGGGCGGCACTTGACCATGTTGGTGATGTAGATGTTTTTGTCCCGGGACAGGTCGATGGCGGTCAGATATTTGTCCAGCAGGGCGCCGCCCTTGCCGACAAACGGCTCGCCCTGCAGGTCCTCGTTTTCGCCCGGGCCTTCGCCAATAAAGACGACCTCCGCGTTTTCCACCCCCACGCCAAACACCACGTTGTGGCGGGTTTTGGCCAGCGGGCAGTTTTCACAGCTCAGGCACTGCTGGCGAAGCTGCTGCATGCTGTTTTCCATATGCTTCCTCCTTTTGGTTTCTGCAATCCTTTTCTGGAGAGTATTATAGCACACTTTCTGGTGGGAGGAAAGTTTGTTATTATTTTAACGATACTTGAAAAATCGACCGGTTCATACTATCATAAGATAAGAAAGAGAACGGGATTTTCCAAGGGATGTTCCGTTTGATTAGATTGTTTTAGGAGGATGTCAATATGAGCTACACATTTCCAGTAGAAACTTCCGCAAGACACGTACACCTGACCGCTGAGGATTTTGCCACCCTGTTTGGCCCAGACGCACAGTTGACCGTTAAGAAGGAGCTTTCCATCAAAGGCCAGTTTGCCAGCAACGAGAAGGTTACCGTCGTTGGCCCGAAGAAGAGCCAGCCAAATGTCAGCATCCTTGGCCCATTCCGTTCCCAGACCCAGGTAGAGCTTTCCGCCACCGATGCCAGAAGCCTCGGCCTGAACGCTCCGGTCAGACTGTCCGGCGACTTGAAGGGCAGCGCTCCCTGCAAGCTGGTCGGCCCTGCCGGTGAAGTAGAGATTGCTGAAGGCGTCATCGTTGCAAAACGTCACTTGCACATCAGCGCCGCTGAGGCCGAAAAGGCTGGCGTAAGCCACGGCGAGGTTATTCAGGTCAAGATCAACTCCGAGAACAGAAGCCTGATCTTCGACGACGTTGAGGTCCGTGTAGGCGAAGGCTGCGATGCCACCATGCACGTCGACACCGACGAGTCCAACGCTGCCGGCTGCACCGCAACTACCGTTGGCGAGCTGATTAAGAAGTAAGAGAATCCATGCATGAAAAAACGGAGAGCGATAACCGCTCTCCGTTTTGTTTTGTACAAAAAGTGCCGTGCGATTACCGGCTCCCAGTGTTAAACGAGAAGGACAGGCAGTACAGCGACATCACGAAGGTCAGGATGGCGTCGAAGAGCGGCAGGGTCATGGTCGAGTAGGAGACGATCTCCCCGACGGTCATGGTCAGCCCGAACAGCGCCGCGCAGAAACCGAAGGCGTTGATCCAGCAGACGCCCTTTTTAAAGTCGACGTCGCTGAGGATGCGGCTCTGGCCCATCAGGAACAGGGTGAAGGCCAGCAGGCACAGCAGGTACAGGGTGCGCTCCGGCATGCCGGCAATCTGCGGGTAGTCCCGGAACATCTCCACGCAGGTGATCAGCGCCCACACCACCGGGAAGATGAAGGTCATCGAGCCGCGGTTGGCGATGTTTTCCAGCAGGTAGCTGATCCCCAGCCGCAGAAAGACCAGTCCGCTGATCAGAGCCATCACAATCTGCAGGGAGGAAAGAAGCAGCACTGAGAGCAGCAGCGAACCGGACTGATAGGAGAGGGAGTCAACTACGGCGGCCACAATGCCGATGACGTCCACCACCGCGCCGGCAATCATCACGCCGCCCAGCGCAAAAGCGAGCACGGCCAGTACCCGCGAGTTGGAGATGGAGAAGGTCAGGCGCTTCTTCTGCAGGTAGGAGCACAGGATCATCAGTACGGGGAAAACAAACAGCGCCACATAAAAGAGGGTGGCGGGCAGCCCTTCCGCCAGAAAACCGGTCTGCGGGTCCAGCGCGGTGATGCACAAAAAGCCGTACAGCGGCAGGCAGATCACCGCCCCGATGGCAAAGAGTATTTTGGTCAGATTCAAGTTGGGAACCTTCTTTCTGTTATAGTTGTCGATGGAAAAACGTCCGCCCGGCGGCGGAAGCCGTTCTTCTCATTTTAACATGTTTTACCGGATTTGTATAGCCCCGGGGGATGGGGGATTTTTGCCAGGGGCCTTCGGCCCCTAGCTACCCGCTATGCGAGGGGCTTTTGCGGGACGGCAGTCCCTGCACCCACCATGCGGGCGCTCCGCGAGAGCATGGCCTTGCCATGCTCGGCACCCCGGCCTACTTTCTCGCGTAGAGAAAGTAGGCAAAGATACGCCAGGAACCTCCTGGTTTGGAGTTCGGAGAACTCCTGACCTCCGGCACAAGGG
>NBJMC04203__coassemble_284_pt1 | contig 35555 bp, 34 predicted proteins | sample NBJMC04203__metabat2_low_PE_031 | metagenome-assembled genome bin NBJMC04203 | reverse complement strand
GGCGGAGATTTTGACTCATCATAACATTCAATTAATTTGGAGGTAAGATTAGATGAATAAAAAATTTGATCCAAATAACGTTATTATTAAAATCTGCATGAGTGGGATGGGATTGGAGGACTGTGGAAACAGTGAGGGTGCGATTGCGATGTTTCATAAAGCATGGCACGAAGCAACGGATGACTATGAAAGATTTATCGCAGCTTATCATTTAGCTCGTATACAAGAAAATATTACAGATAAATTAAAATGGATGGAAACATCCTTACAGTGTGCACAAAATATAGATGATGATAACGTTAAGAGTGCTTACTCCACGTTGTATATAAACATTGCCAACTGTTATGAGGAGTTGGGTGATTCTGAACAGGCAACTAGAAATTATGAATTGGCCAAATCATATAATGGTGCACTAACAGATAAAGGCCCATTTTACCATGGGACAAAGGCAGATTTGAAAGTTGGTGATTTTCTGATAGCGGGTGGAAATTCAAATTACAAACCTGGGCTTAAAATGAACCATATTTATTTCACTGCTAATGTCAATGGGGCAGGTCTTGCAGCAGCATTAGCAAAAGGAAAAGGAAGAGAACGCGTTTATATAGTAGAACCTACAGGTGAATTTGAAAACGACCCAAATGTTACTGACAAAAAGTTCCCTGGTAACTTAACGCGTTCTTATCGCTCACAAGAACCTTTAAAAATTATTGGTGAAGAAACAGAGTGGACGAAACCGACAGCTACTAAGCGACGAGAATGGCATGAAAATTTAGCTAAAAACAAAGGCGATATTATTAACTAAACACATTTAATGGTGTGATAGTTGAAGGTCGATATGTTCCCGCCTACCGATAGTGCCAAAAACGTAGTGGATATGTTTCCGAGAACGGACGTACTCAAATGACATTCATTCTGTCCTCTCAAGCCACTGCGAATGCATCGCATCGTTATCAAAATAAAAATAAAAAAGGGGGCGCTGGCCCTCTTTTTTGATGCCCTTTTTTCATCTTTCCCGAACCTTTCTTTGAAAAAACGCAAACATGCCGCCGGTGCTGCGCTGGTACTTGCACCCGGGATAACTTTAGACGCAGAAAAAGACCGATTTACCACTTTGAGCTGGGTGGTCGAATGGATCTTTTTTTCGCCCCAGCTTGTGTTGCAGGGGGATGATAATGACCAAAGGGGCAGGGGAGAACGACCAAATCAGGGGCCACAGGGGCCCCTGCCCCCACTTTAGGGAGGACGGGGAGGAACTTTATCCCCCCTTGGATATTTTTTCAAAAAGTCCCTTGACTTTTTGAATCCGTTATGATAAAATAATCATCGTTGCTAGATGGAGAGGTGTCCGAGTGGTTTAAGGAGCTAGTCTTGAAAACTAGTGACTCGCAAGAGCCGTGGGTTCGAATCCCACCCTCTCCGCCAAAGAATCTTCTTTAGCGGCAGAGGAAAGAGAACGAATTTAGCACGGCTGTTTCCAAAAGTGAATACAAGCGTAATCCGCTTACCAATCTGGAGAAGTACTCAAGTTGGTGACGAGGCGCCCCTGCTAAGGGCGTAGGTCGGTCTAAAAACTGGCGCGGGGGTTCGAGTCCCCCCTTCTCCGCCAAAACGAATCCCTGAGAAATGGCTTAGTTAAGCCGATTCTCAGGGATTTCTTTTTGCCGCACTTCGGTGCTGACCTTATTTTTGACATGGGATTGATTGGATAAAAAGGAGCCTCCCTGCAAAAAGGGAAGCTCCTTTTCTATCAATCAGACACCGAGCCCTTACAGCTGCACCACGCCGTCCTGCAAAAGCACCTTGCCGTCGGCGACCACGGTGGCGCCGGTCATGATGAGGTCGTAGTGGCAGGCGGCCTTGACGGTGCCGCCCAGCGTGATGCTGGTGCCGATGCCGATGTGCACCGAGCCCTCCACGCCTTCGTCCTCCAGCATGAAGCCGCAGAAGTGGCACTTGGGGTTGAGGCCCATCCCCATCTCGGCGATGTTGTAGACGTTGGGGTCGGCCTTGCTGGCAAGGTCATCTTTGAGCATCTGTGCCTGGCGGCCGCCCTCGATGGAGGTGATGCGCCCGTCCCTGACCCGGCAGACCACCGGCTCCTCCAGCACGCCGATGCCGATATAGGGGATGCTGGCGTCGGCGACGATGACGCCGTTGGCAGTACCTTCCAGCGGGGAGACGTTGGCCTCGATGGTGGGGATGGTGGAAAATTCGCCCGGCTCCACCACGCCGTACAGCGCGTTGCCGCGGCGGCCCTTGGCGGAATAGGTCAGGTCGGTGCCGTGGCGGCTGGTCAGGTGAACCGTCTGGGCGCCCTGCAGCGCCTGGGCGATCGCCCTGCAGGTGGGGGCGATGGCGGGGAAGTCGGCCTCGATGCCGCCGCGCACCAGCATCTCCTCGGTGAAGTGGGTGAGCACCAGCCCGCGCGCGCCCTGTGCCACCGCCTCCTTGACCGCCTGGGTGTGGGTGATGGATTTGCCCACCACGCACAAAAAGACGTCGGCGGCCTTCATCGCCGCCGCTACGGGGGCTGGCGGCTCCTGTCCGTCCCGCTCGCGGGGCAGGATGCTGCAGAAGACCGGCTCGCCGCCCGCCGCGCAGACCGCCGCTCCCAGCTCCTCAGCGATGCTCATGCGGGAAGGCTCGGTGACAATCAGCACCGTTTCCCCCGGTTTTACCCTGGCGCAGCGGTTGACCACCGTGTGCGCGCCCTTTGCCATCTGGATGTTCCTCATAAAAGCTCCCTCCGTTTTTGTGGTCTAGATCAAAATGAAGTTACCCCCATTATAGGACGCGCCCCTTGTTCCGTCAACCATCCACCCCCTCCGGATGCGGGGAGGGGAGAGGGCAAAAACTGGGGCAGATTGCCTTTTTTTGCCCTGGTATTTTGGTGAAGCTTGACAGAACATCGGGCGATATGCTAGAATAAAGGCACCAAAATTTGGTGTGGATTTTTTAGCTTTCCCGTTTGATGCAAGCTCTTTTCGCCACACAATCGTCCGATGGATGGTTGTGCGGCTTTTTTTGTGTCTTGGGGAAAGGCAAAAATGGAGGATGGATATGAACGACAGCTTTATGAAAGAAAAACCGGTGCTGCCGCTGATTTTGTCGATGGCGCTGCCGATGGTCGTCTCGATGCTGGTCAACTCCTTGTACAACATCGTGGACAGCTTCTTTGTCGCCCAGATCAGCGAGCAGGCGATGACGGCGCTCTCGCTGGTCTACCCGGTGCAGAACCTGATCAACGCCGTCGCCATCGGTTTTGGCGTGGGCATCAATGCGGTCATCGCCTACCACCTGGGTGCACGCCAGCAAGAAAATGCCAGCGTGGCGGCCACCCACGGCACAGCGCTTTCGGCGCTGCACGGCCTGGTGCTGACCGCGGTGTGCATCCCGCTGATGCCGTGGTTTCTGGGGATGTTCACCGACGACCGGACGGCGATTGAGCTGGGCAGCCAGTATGCCGGCATCGCCTTCTCCTTCTCGGTGGTCATCATGGTCAGCCTCTCGTTTGAGAAGATCTATCAGGCGGCCGGCAGGATGAAGGAGACGATGCTGGCCCTGCTGTCCGGCTGCATCACCAACATCGTCCTCGACCCGATGCTGATTTTCGGCATCGGCCCCTTCCCGCAGATGGGGATTCGCGGTGCGGCGCTGGCCACCGGCATCGGGCAGGTGGTGACGCTGGCAATCTACCTTGTCATCTACCGCACCGTCAAGCTCCCGCTGCGGCTGGGCAGAAGCTACCTGCGCCCCAATGCAAGGCTTGACAAAAAGCTCTACGCCATCGGCATCCCGGCGACGCTGAATCTGGCGCTGCCCTCGCTGCTGATCTCGGCGCTCAACGCCATGCTGGCGGCCTTCTCGCAGGCCTATGTGGTGATTCTGGGAATCTACTACAAGCTGCAAACCTTCCTCTACCTGCCGGCCAGCGGCATCATCCAGGGGATGCGCCCGCTGATCGGCTACAACTTTGGCGCCGGGGAGCACCGGCGGGTGCGCAGCATCTACGACGTCACCCTGGGGCTGTGCGCCGTCATCATGGCGGCGGGGACGGCGATCTGCTTTGTCTTTGCCGGGCCGCTGATGGCGATGTTCACCGACAACCCCGAGACCATCTCGCTGGGCGAAACGGCGCTGCGCATCATCAGCCTGGGCTTTATCCCTTCGGCGGTGTCGGTGGCCTCCTCCGGCGCGCTGGAGGGGCTGGGCAAGGGCACCCAGTCCTTTGTCATCTCGCTGTTCCGCTATGCGCTGGTCATCCTGCCGGCCGCCTTTGTGCTCAGCCGCATCTTTGGGGCGGTGGGGGTCTGGCACGCCTTCTGGATCACCGAGCTTGCCACGGCGGCGGTCTCGCTCATCGTCTACCGCAAATCGGTGCGGCAGTAGCAGAGTCAGGATTTTTTCATAGCAGCTTTTGTTGTCAGCTGGCAGCAAAAGCTGCTTTTTTCGCGCCGCTTTCCCTTGACAAAGCGGGCAGGAGGGATATAATAGAACTGTCAAAACAGTTGATATATCAATTGTTGACCTGTTCAACGGTTGAGAACACAACTTTTTTTGGAGGTGCAGAATGGAGAGAACCTTTCACATGCTGCTTTACCGGGCTTTTCACGCCCAGCGCAACCAGCTGCGTCCCTGCATCGGGCGCATCGGACTGGAGGTGGGGCAGCCAAAGATATTAACCTACCTTGCGAAGAATGGACCCTGCCCGCAAAAGCAGCTGGCGGGTTACTTCGAGGTCGATTCGGCGGCCGTTTCCCGCATGCTCGACTCGCTGGAAAAGGGCGGGTTCATCACCCGCAGGTTAAGCGCGCACAGCAGGAGAAGCAACCTGGTCGAGCTGACCGAAAAGGGACGGCAGGCCTGCGACGCCTGGCAGCAGTGCTGCGGCGAGCTGGAGGAGCGGATGCTGCGCGGCTTCACGCCGCAGGAGCGCGAAGCCTTTGCCGGATACCTGTCGCGCGCCTACCAAAATTTACATGCCGAAAAGGGGGAGGGTCATGAAGGACCTCAAACAACTGCTTAAATACCTGGGGGCATACCGGTGGGACATGGTGATCGGCATGCTGCTGATTGTGGTGGAGACGGCCTTTGAGCTGTTCATCCCCATGCTGATGGCCGACTTAATCGACGTCGGCGTCGCCAACCGGGACATCTCCTACATCTTAAACAAGGGCGTGCAGATGGGGCTTTGCGCCCTGTTTGCGCTGATCACCGGGCTTTTGTACGCGCGCTTTGCCGCCCGCGCCGCCTATGGCTGGGGCGCCAGCATCCGCGAGGCACAGTACGAAAAGGTGCAGAACTACGCCTTTTCCAACCTCGACCACTTCGAGACCTCGTCGCTGATTACCCGCATGACCACCGACGTCACCGTATTGCAGAACGCCATCAACGGCGGTTTCCGCCCGATGGTGCGCGGCCCGATGATGCTGATTATGGGCGTGGGGCTCTCGTTCTGGATGAACCCGGAGCTGGCGGTGGTCTTTCTGGTCTGCGCGCCGGTGCTGGGTGTGATTCTCTTTTTCATCCTGCGCAAGGTCGCGCCGATGTACACCGTCCTGCAGGGCGCGGTGGATAAGCTCAACAACGTCGTGCAGGAGGGCCTGACCGCCATCCGCGCGGTGAAGGCGTTTGTGCGCGGCGAGTATGAGGTGGAAAAATTCCAGCAGGTCAACACCCTGCTGATGGACACCAGCCAGACCACCTTTCACTACGCGGTGCTCAATCTCCCGGCCTTTCAGCTGACCATGTATGTGGCGGTGGTGCTGATCATGTGGTTCGGCGGCAACATGGTGCTCTCCGCCCAGCTGCAGGTGGGCGACCTGACCGGCTTTTTGAGCTATGTCTTTCAGGTCATGAACTCGATGATGATGATTTCCAACGTCTTTCTGCTGCTGACCCGGTCGCTGGCCTCCGCCCGCCGCATCAGTGAGGTGCTGCAGGAGGAGGTGGAGCTGGCCTCCCCGCAGGACGCTGTCAGGGTCATCCCGGACGGCAGAATTGACTTTGAAAATGTCAGCTTTCAATACAGCAGCAAGGCGCAGGAGAGCGCCCTCTCCAACGTCACGCTGCATATCAAAGCGGGGCAGACGGTGGGGATTCTGGGCGGCACCGGCTCGGCCAAGAGCAGCCTGGTGCAGCTGATCCCGCGGCTCTACGACGTCAGCGAGGGCAGCGTCAGGGTCGGCGGACAGGATGTGCGCGCATACGACCTGCAGGCGCTGCGCGACGCGGTGGGCATCGTGCTGCAGAAAAACGTCCTGTTCTCCGGCACGGTGCGGGAAAACCTCAGGTGGGGCAACCCGGACGCCAGCGACGAGACGCTGTGGGCGGCCTGCAGGGCGGCCTGCGCCGACGAGTTTTTGCAGCGGATGCCGAAAGGTCTGGACACCGACCTCGGGCAGGGCGGCGTCAACGTCTCCGGCGGGCAGAAGCAGCGGCTGTGCATCGCGCGCACCCTGCTCAAAAATCCGAAGATTCTCATCTTTGACGACTCCACCAGCGCGGTGGACACCGCCACCGAGGCCAAAATCCGCGCGGAGCTTGCAAAGCTGCAGGAGGTCACCAAAATCATCATCGCCCAGCGCGTCACCTCGGTGATGGACAGCGACCAGATTGTCATTATGGAAAACGGCCGCATCCACGCCGTCGGCACCCACGATGAGCTGCTGGCCGGCGATCCGATCTATCAGGAAATCTATCACTCTCAGATGAAAGGGGGTCAGCTGCATGGCCAGACAGCTTAGTGCAAAAAAACCGAAGGACCTGCGGTACACCCTGGGCACCCTCTTTTCCTATATGGGCCGGCACAAGTTTTTGCTGCTGGCGGTGGCGGTGCTGGTCTCGGTCAGCGCCCTGGCGAACCTGCTGGGCACCTACATGATTCGCCCGGTGGTCAACAGCCTCACCGACGGCAGCTTTGACACGCTGGTGGCGGGCATCGCGGTGACGGTGGCCATCTATGTTGTCGGCGTTCTCTCCGCCTACGGCTACACCCAGATCATGGTCAAGGCCGCGCAGAAGGTGCTGTTCGACATCCGCCGCGACCTGTTTGCCCACCTGCAGACGCTGCCGCTGCGCTTTTTTGACACCCAGCGGCACGGCGACGTGATGAGCTACTTCACCAACGACGTCGACACCATCGCCGACGCCTTAAACAACAGCTTCTCGATGGTGATTCAGAGCTTTATCCAGATTGCGGGCACGCTGATCATTCTGTACATCCTCAACTGGCAGCTCTCGCTGATCGTCACCGTCTGCTATCTGGTGATGTTCTGGTATGTGCGCTTTTCCGGAAAGCGCAGCAAGGCCTACTACACCGTGCAGCAGCAGAGCCTGGGCGACCTGGACGGCTACATCGAGGAGATGGTGGCCGGGCAGAAGGTGGTCAAGGTCTTTAACCACGAGGCGGCAAACCTCAAAACCTTCCACGAGAAAAACGAGGCGCTGCGCAAGGCCGGCACCGGCGCGCAGTCCTACGCCGCAACGATGGTGCCGGCGGTGGTCACCATCTCCTACATCAACTACGCGATTGTAGCGGTGCTGGGCGGCATCATGGCGCTGCAGGGGCTGACCGACGTGGGCAGCCTTGCAAGCTACTTGGTCTTTGTGCGCCAGGCCGCGGCCCCGATCAACCAGTTCACCCAGCAGAGCAACTTCCTGCTGGCGGCGATGGCCGGTGCGGAGCGGGTGTTCCAGGCCATGGACCTGGAGCCGGAGGTAGATAAGGGAACCATCCGGCTGGTGCGGGTGGACGAAAACGGCAGGGAAACTGCCGACACACGCAGCGACCGCTGGGCCTGGCGGGAGGAGGACGGCGTGCTGACGCCTTTGCGCGGCGACGTGCGGTTTGAACAGGTCGACTTTGCCTACGACTCCGACCACCCCATCCTGCACGACATCAACCTCTACGCAAAGCCCGGCCAGAAGATCGCCTTTGTCGGCTCCACCGGCGCGGGCAAGACGACCATCACCAACCTCATCAACCGCTTCTACGACGTCCAGCGCGGGCGGATTCTCTATGACGGCTTCGATATTAAGCAGATCCGCAAGGACGACCTGCGCCGCAGCCTTGGCATCGTGCTGCAGGACACCCACCTGTTCACCGGCAGCATCGCGGACAACATCCGCTTTGGCAAGCTGGACGCCACCCAGGAGGAGATCGAGCGGGCGGCCAAAATCGCCAACGCCGACTCCTTCATCCGCCGCCTGCCGCAGGGCTACGACACGATGGTGACCTCGGACGGCGCGAACTTAAGCCAGGGCCAGCGGCAGCTGCTGGCGATTGCCCGCGCGGCGGTGGCCGACCCGCCGGTGCTGATTCTGGACGAGGCGACCAGCTCGATCGACACCCGCACCGAGTCGCTGATCGAGAAGGGGATGGACCAGCTGATGAGGGGGCGCACCGTCTTTGTCATCGCGCACCGCCTGAGCACGGTGCGCAACGCCGACGCGATCATGGTGCTGGAGCAGGGCCGCATCATCGAGCGCGGCAACCACGAGGATTTGCTTGCCCAGCAGGGGGTTTATTATCAGCTTTACAACGGCATGTTTGAGCTGAGCTAGGGGCCTGCGGGCCCCTGCCCCCGGCTTTTTTCTCTCTACCGAGGGGTGGGTGGGGGCACCCGGGGCCTTTTGGGGGGCTTCGCCCCCACAGCCCCCGATGTGGGAGCACAGCTCCCACACCCTCAGAGGGGAGGGCGCTCCGCCCCTCCACCCCGGGTGACTTTCCCGTCGCGGGGAAAGTCACCAAAGGCGCGCCAAGGGCTGCGCCCTTTGGAATCCCCCGGTGCGTGGTCGCCGCCCTTTTCGCGCTCGCTGCGCTGCGCTCCGTCTCGCGCCGGGCTACCTTCAGCCACAACAAAAGACCGATTTGCCACTTTGAGTTGCTGGGCAAATCGGTCTTTGTTTTTTCCTCAAGCTAGACCGGGGGTCACACCTCCTGCTGTCAATCCGTGGCGCGGCAGGTGCCTTGGCTTCGAGGATGCTTGAGGGCTTAAGCTGCTGCAACCAATACCGCTAGGGCAGGGGGCCGGGGGATCAAAGGGGGCGAGGCCCCCTTCGCCGGGGGTCCAGGGACCAGGAGGTCCCTGGCGTATCTTTGCCTACTTTCTCTACGCGAGAAAGTAGGCCGGGGCGCGGGGCGGAGCGCCCGCATCGAGAGGTGCAGGGACTGCCGTCCCGCAAAAGCCCCGGGTGTGGGAGCTGTGCTCCCACCTATAAAACAATGTTCCTCTGCTCCCCGGAAAGGAAGGCGTCGATGTTGTCAAAGACAATCTTGGCGCGGGCCACCATCGACTCGGCCGAGGCGAAGGCCACGTGCGGGGTGACGATGGTGTTTTTGGCGTGCAGCAGCGGGTGGGCGGTGTCGAGCGGCGGCTCCTGCTCAAAGACATCGATGCCCGCACCGGCCAGCTTGCCGCTGTTTAAGGCGTCGGCCACCGCCTGCGAATCGACCACCGGCCCGCGCGCGGTGTTGATGAGGTAGGCCCCGTCCTTCATCCGGGCGATGGCGTTTTTGTCGATCAGGTGTTTGGACTCATCGTTGAGCGGGCAGTGCAGCGAGACGATGTCGCTCTGCTCGAGCAGCTGGTCCAGCGGGACAAACTCGATGCAGTCCGGCTCCTGGCCGGTGAGGTGGCGCTTGTAGCCCAGCACCCGGCAGCCAAAGGCGCGGCAGAGCTGTGCTGTGCGGCAGCCGATGGCCCCCGCGCCCACGATGCCGACCGTCTTGGAGGAGAGCTCGGAGCCGACAAGGCCGTCCTTGGTCTTGCCGTCGCGGCAGCGCGCCCCCACCTGCGGGACGTTGCGCAGCAGCGAGAGCATCATGCAGACAGCCAGCTCCGCGACCGCCTGGGTGGAGTATCCGGCGGCGTTGCTGACCTTGACCCCCATCTCTTTGGCGGCCTGCAGGTCGACGTGGTCGACGCCGGTGAAGGCGACGTCGATGAATTTTAAGTTTTTGCAGGCGCGGATGACCTGGCCGGAAAGCGGCATGTTGGCGATCATCAGGATGTCGGCGTCCCTGGCGCGCTCGATCTGGACAGCGGGGTCGGTGTCCCGCTCATAGGCGGCAAAGCGGTGGCCCTGCTGCTCGAGCTTTTTGGCGTACTGGTCCAGCAGCTCCGGGCTGATGCCAAGCGATTCGAGTAAAACAATGTTCATGGAAACATTCCCTCCCAATAGTTTGTGGTTGCCTTCATTATAGACTGTTTTGGAGGGAATGTAAAGCGGGGGTACCTCGAAAACCCCTGTCTCGATAATATCATTTTCGGTGGAACCTGCCCAAATCGAGGAATGAAAAATAGGCCAATATGACGCTATCTTTTTTCTTCCCAATCTGTTATCCTGTGAATAGAGAAGCGTGTGGGGAAGGGAGCCTGCACGCTAAGCGAGAGGGGGATGCACATGCGGAAGATTGCCCTGTTTGAGCCGGGATTTTTTCTCTTTTTTGGCTTATTTCACCTGCATAGAATTTGGGGATTGTTTGACCGGAAAGCATATGCTTCTTTTTGGCTGCAGGTGATGGAGCAGCGTGGCGCACTGTATTTTTTGTTGATGGGTGTCCTGGCAGCCTTGTGTCTGGTGGGGATGATTGTCTTTTTTCGGAACTGGCCGCGCAACCCCTGGTGGAGGTGGATCTACCTGTTCGGTGGCGGCTACGTCCTGTTTGACCTATTTGCAATTGCCACGGGGCTGCAGTTCTGGCAGCGGCTGCTGCTTTGGATGTTCGACACCGCTTCCCCTTACTGGAACCTGCTCTGGGGTATCTTCATTGCGCTGGGGGCATTTTCATTTGGGCTGGGAATTTGGCTGTTGAACAAAAGAATCAAGCAGGGAAGGATAACTGCATAGCCAAAAAGAGCCAGCGATTGCTGGCTCTTTTTATGCATACTGCCGCGCTTGCAAGGCTGCCGGTAAAAACGTAGAAGGCAGCCCGGCGCGAGCCGGAGCGCCCGCATCAGGGGTCGCAGGGGCTGCCCGCCCCCGCAAAACCTCTCCGGGGAAGGCAGGGAGAGAAAAAAGGGGTCCGCAGGGGCCCCCACCCCCCTGCCCCCTCTTGCGTTGCGCCGGGCAGTATGGTATTCTTTTTGATAGAAGTAAAAAAGAAGAAGGGAAGGAGGCGCACCCGATGAAAATGCGCAATCTTGTTTGGATGACGCTGGCGCTTCTGCTTTTCTTGAGCGGATGCGGGCGGCAGGTCCGCTTTGGCGACCGTTGGGTCGATGCAGACGGCCTGTCCGAGGAGACACTGGACTGGCTGGACTGGTACAACGCTCTGCCAGAGGAGCAGCAGCGGGCGGTCAGCAGCCTCCCGCCCGACCTGTTGGAGCAAAGCGGTCTGGCACAGACCGAAGATGCAGAGGCAGAGGATTCTTAAACCGTATTAAGGGGGAATGGCAAGATGGAAGGGTTCACTGTGGCAAAACCAAACACCTCCCGGTGGGAAATGAAGCGCCCCGCCTGCCTTGCCGCCGCCTCCTTTTTGGGGACAACGGCCCTCATCCTCCCGCTGTACCAGGGGTGGATGCTGCCGCAGCAATCGCCCGGGAAGCGCATCTTCTGTCTGGGGATGCTGCTGCTGGCGCCGCTGGCGGCCGCTCTGGCGGCGCAGTTTGGCTGCAAACGGGAGGTCTGGCGCTGCCGGATTGTGCTGGTGCTGCTCTCGTCCGGCGCGGCGGTGCTGGTGGTGTTCGGTTCGCTGGAGCGGGTGCTGCCGGCGGTGCGCGCGGCGGATGGCCGGCAGGCCACCCTGCAGGTAGAGGTGCTGGCGTGCGACGTCATGGACTACGGCAGCAGATACCTGGTGCGCACGGTGGGGCAGGGCGCGCTGCCGTCCGGCCTCAAGGGCAGGGTCTATAGCTTTGAGGAACCGGCGGCCGACGAGGGCGACCGGATGGAGCTGACCGCCCGGCTGGAAACCAAAATGGAAAATGACGACCGCAGCCGAAACATCTTCTTCTATGCCTTTACAGAGGAAGGAACCCTGCGCCGCACACAGAAACATCAAACCGTCCGCGGGCGGATGCTGGCGGCGGCGGACAGCCTCTATGACGCCCCGGTGCTGGGGATGGTGGAGGGGGTGCTGTTCGGCGAGCGGGAGGAGATCGACCGGCACTTTGCGCAGATGCTGGAGGACGCGGGGCTGGTGCACATCCTCTCGGTCTCGGGCATCCACATCAGCCTGCTGTCCTCCTTTTGCAACGGGGTTTTCTCCCGCGGGGAGGACAACCTCCGGCGCTTCACCGGGCTGTTGGCGCTGCTGCCGGTCTGGGGCTACATCGCCCTGGCGCAGTTTGCCCCCTCGGCGGTGCGCGCCGGGCTGATGGCCACCCTGTCCGCGGTGGGCCTGCTGCTGCACCGGGAGCGGGACGCGCTTTCGGCGCTGGCTGTTTCGGCGGTGGCGATTGTGGCGTTCTCGCCCTTTTCGCTCTATTCGGTGTCCTTCCAGCTCTCCTTCTGGGTCACGCTGGGGATTCTGCTGTGCACCTCGCCGCTGACCCGGATGCTCGAGCAGCTCAGACCGGTTGCCTTCCTGCTGGGCAGGGCGGGGAAACGCTCGTGGCAGGTGCGGGGCGTCTGCGCCACCGTCGCCGCCTCGATTGCCGCGACCGTCTTTTCGCTGCCGCTGATGCTCTTTTATTTTCAGTCGGCGGCGGTGTGGAGCGTGCTGTCGGCGGTGCTGGCGCTGTGGGCGGTGTCCCCGCTGATGATTCTGTCGATGCTCTCCATCCTGCTCAAGCTCCTGTTCGACGCGGCAGGGCTGACCATCCTTCTGCTGGCGGCAAGGGTGCTGGCCGGGGTGGCGGGGCTGTTTGCCCGGTGGATTCTGCTGTGCAGCCGGGTGGTCGCCTTGCTGCCGGGCGCGCTCTTTTTTGCGGACGGGCTGCCGGCGGTGCTCTGCGGCTTTGTGCTGGTGGCGCTGCTGGTGCTGGCGGTGCGCGGCTTTGGCAAGCTCACCGTCCTGCAGCGCAGGCGGCGCGGGGTCTGTTTGCTGGCCTGCTCGGCGCTGTGCCTGAGTGTGGTGCAGCTGGGCAGTTTACTTTCCGCGCAGGGGGTGCTGCACATCTTTGCGACCGATAACGCCCTGGTGCTCACCCGGGACGGGCAGGGCGCGGTGATCGGGAACATCGCCAGCGACTATGAGGCCGGGCAGATCGAGACCATCCTGCGCTGCCAGCGGGTGCGCAGCCTGGAGGCCCTCTGCTGCACCGCGGAGGACACCGGCGACAGTCAGGGCATCGACCTGCTGCTGCAGGCCTTCCCCGCAAAGGTGGTGGCCGCGCCGCAGCAGGGCAGCTTTTCCGCCCACATCCGGCGGGCGGTGGGGGAGCAGGAGGTCCTCGACCCGAAGGGCCTCCGGCTGGAGCTTTTGGGCGGCGTCACGCTGCGGCAGACAGCGGACGGGGTGGAGATTTTGGCCGGGGAGAAAAAACTGTTAAAAACCGGGCAGAATTATGCTATAATAAAACAGGAAGCCTGCGACGCGGTGCTGAGCCCGAATGGGATCTGGCTGCGCGAGGGGCCGGGGATGGGGGTGTTCGACACCCTGCAGCAAAACCCGGTCCTCAAAATCGAATGGCAGGCGACAAGTGTCTGAGACACAGGAAAGGCGGGAACAGGATGATCTTTCAGGAGGAAAACCAGCTGCTGCAGCACATCAAGCTCGGGCATCTCTACCGGGTCTATCTGCTGTACGGGGAGGAAAAGTACCTCAAGGAGCTGTATCTCAAGCGGCTGGTCCGCCTGGCCTCGCCGGAACAGTTTGAGGAATTTAACTTCCACCGCTTCGACGGCGGCGAGCTGGAGGTGGACCGGCTCATCGAAGCCTGCGAGTCGCTGCCCTTTCTGGCCGAGCAGCGCTGCGTGGTGGTGGAGAAGTTTGACTTTGAGGGGATGCCCGCCGCAGATAAGGAAAAGCTCACCCGCCTGCTGGAGGACCCGCCGGAGACCACCGTGCTGATTCTGGTGGTGGACAAGGAGGACTTTTCCGCCAAGAAAAGCGCGGGCGCCAAAAAGCTGATCGCCCTGTGCGACAAGGCCGGGGCGGTGCTGGAATTAAAGCGGCGGTCGATGTCCGACCTGGTGCGCTTTATCCGCTCCCGGCTGGAGCCGCGGGGCTGCACCATCGCCCGCGAGGACTGCGAGATGCTGGCCGAACGCTGCGAGCGCAACATGCTCACCCTCTCGGGGGAGCTGGAAAAGCTCGCGGCTTATATGCAGGCCAAGCACGGCGCAGACAGCGCCCACCCGGTTAAAGTGACCGCGCAGATCATTGAGGAGGTCACCTGCAAGACGGTCAGCGGCTCGGTGTACGACCTGGCCAAGGCGATTCTGGCCGACCGCTTTGAGAAGGCGATGCGGATTGTGGAGGACCTGCTCTATCTGCGCTATCAGCCGACGGCCATCCTCGCGGCGCTCTCCGGGGCCTATGTCGACCTGTACATCGCCAAAACCGCCCGCAGCATGGGGGCGGGGGAGAGCGAGATCAAGCAGAACTTTTCCTACCGGGGCCGGGACTTTGTGGTGCGCAACAGCCTGCGCGACTGCCAGAAGTACCCGCTGCCGGTGCTGCGCGACTCCATCCAGTATCTGGCGCAGACCGACTACCGGTTAAAGACCAGCCGCGCCGACAGCCGCATCCTGCTTGAGCAGGCGGTGACCGAGCTGTTTGTCATCGCCTCAGGGCGGGAAGGGGCCGCGGCAAATCGTTAAGACAACGCAAAGGAGAAAACCGATGATACACACCGACCGCGCCATTGTGGTGGAGGGAAAATACGACAAGATCAAACTGGGCGGCCTCATCGACGGGGTGATTCTCTGCACCGGCGGCTTTCGCATCTACAAGGACAAGGAGATGCAGCAGATGCTGCGCGCCCTGGCCAAAAAGCAGGGCCTGGCGGTGCTGACCGATTCGGACGCCGCCGGCTTTCAGATCCGCTCCTTTCTGCGCAGCATCTGCGGCAAGGAGAACATCGTCGATGTCTACATCCCCGACCTCTACGGCAAGGAGAGGCGCAAGCAGCACCCCTCCAGGGAGGGCAAGCTGGGGGTGGAGGGTATCCCGGAAGCGGTGCTGCTCGAGGCCCTGGAGAAGGCAGGCATCGGAGTGAGGGAAGTGCAGCAAAGAGCCGACCCCATCACCAAGCTCGACCTATATGAGCTGGGGCTCAGCGGAGGGGCGCAGAGCGCTGTGCGCCGCGCAAAGCTGATGAAGCGCCTGGAGCTGCCCGAGCACCTGAGTGCCAACGCCCTGGTGACGGTGCTGGCGTCGCTGTACAGCCGCGAGGAGCTGTACCGGCTCTGCGCTTCGCTTTTCGGGGAGGGTGAACAATGACCTTCGATCTGGACACATTGAGCTTTCCGTTTTTGTTTTTGCCGGCGGTGCTGCTCTGCTTTACCCTCGCGCCGCAGCGGTGCAAAAACGCTGTGCTGGTGGCGGCCTCGCTCATGTTTTACGCGCTGGGGGACCTGCGCTTTCTGCCGCTGATGCTCTGCTCGCTGCTGCTGGACTATGGCGTGTGCGCAAAGCTTGTCCGCTCCACCGTGCAGATGAAGGGGCGCAGGCTTTTTTTCTGGGGCAGCATCATCAAGAACATCCTGCTGATGGTGGTGTCGATGGCGGGCTCCCAGCTGGGGTGGTTCCCGATGCCGCTGGGGCTGATGGTCTACACCGTCACCTCGATGGGCTACGTCATCGATGTCTACAACGGCGACGAATATTTTGACGGCAACCTCATCGACTTTCTGCTCTTCACCACCTTCTTTGGCAAGCTGCAGGCCGGCCCGATTGTGCAGTACACCGAGCTCAAAGAGCAGTGGCAGCACCGGGAGCTGGGGCTGCAGCGGGTCAAGACCGGGGTGAAGTTTTATGTCGGGGGTTTAGCCAAGCTGGTCATTCTGGCGCAGGGCAACGCGGCGGTGCAGCAGGCCATCGAGCAGCTTCCCGACGCCTCCCAGACGGTGCTGTCCACCTGGGTGCTCATCATCGTCTCCACCTTTTCGCTCTACTACACCCTGACCGGCTACTGCGACATGGCGCGGGGGCTGGCAAACCTGCTGGGGATGGACTTTCCGGAAAACTTCCATTATCCGTTCCAGTCGCGCACCGTCTCCGACTTTTTTAACCGCTTCAACATCACCGTCACCAAGTTCATCAACCGCTACGTCTACATCTTTCTGGGCGCGGACACAAACGGCGTGCTCTCCACCATCGTCAACACCCTGCTGACCACCATGCTGATGGGCGTCTGGTTTGGTCTGCGGTTAAACTATCTGGTGTGGGGCGTCTACTTTGCGGCCTTCATTTTGCTGGAGCGGTATTTTCTGATGCGCTTTCTGGTGCGCATGCCGCCGATTGTGGACAGGATATACACCTTTGTGGTGGTCATGTTTTCCTTCACCATCTTTTCCGGCGGGACGCTGCGGATGACCGGAACCTATATCCGCAGCATGTTCGGCTTAAACGGCCTGCCGTTTTGGAACAGCGACATCTATTACATCCTGACCACAAACTACCTGGTTATCCTGCTCAGCTTTTTCTTTGCCACCAGCCTGACAGGGCTGCTGGGAAAGACGGTGCGTTCCCGCTGGCCAAAGCTGCTGGACGCGCTGGGACTGGCGGTGTACCTTGGCATCTTTGTGGCGGCGGTTTCATTTTGTGTATAGAAAGGGGGGCACCGCGTGTCCAAAAGAAAGATTTTGCCGGGGCTGATTCTGGCGCTGCTGCTGGGCGCGGCGGGGGTCTGGGCGCTGCTGTTTGGGCGCGGCAGCTTTCCGGCCTTCAACCGCTACTACCAGCTGGACGACTATCTGCAGGAGTTTGAGCAGGCGCTGGCGCAGAACCTCCCCTTTGCGGACCAGCTCTCGTCGCTGGCGGTCAAATTGCAGATGATCGGCGGCGCAAAGGAGTTTGACGGCATCTATGTGGGGGACGACATCCTGGTGGAGGACATCGGCCAGCCGGACGAGCAGCAGACCCAGCGCAACATTGAGTCGCTGGTGGCCTTTTCCGACCAGAGCCGCATCCCCACCTACTTCATGCTGCTGCCCACCAAATGCGCCATCAAGCAGAGCGAGATTCCGCAGGCGGCCCCCCTCTTTAACCAGCGGCAGTTTATCGAGCAGACCTACAACCAGCTGCTTGGCAAGGCGACGGTGGTGGACGTCTACCCGGCGCTGTTTGCCCGGTTTGAGGAGGATCTGTACTACAAGACCGCGCCCGACCTGACGGCGCTGGGGGCCTACTGCGTCTATGAGGTGCTGGCCCAGCGGCTGGACATCACCCCGCGGCCGCAGGAGGACTTTGACATCCAGTATGTCACCCACAGCTATTACGGGGAGACCTATCAGCGGTCGGCCTATCAGGACATCTCGCCGGATGTGATCGCCCTGTACCGCTACCAGAAAAACAACCGCACCTACTCGGTGACCCACAGCGACGGGTATGCGTACACCTACGACTCGCTCTACCCGCAGCAGCTGATGGAGCTGAGTGAACAGCCGGAGGACGTGCTGGACGTCATCCTCGGCGGCAACACCGGCGACATCACTATCCGCAGCAATCTGCGCAGCCGCAGCACCCTGCTGATTGTGGGGGACGACAGCGTGCTGCCGGTCATCCCGTTTCTGGCCTCGCACTATTCGCAGATCCGCTTTGTGGACCTGGCGGATCTAAGCGAGGAGCAGATTGCCCAGATCGACTGCTCGCAGTATCAGCGGCTGCTGATCGCCTACTCGGTGGATACCTTTATCCATGAGGATATCCCGGAAAAGGTCGCGCTGCTGCAGACCGTTCAAACCGAGCAGCCGGCAGAGGAAACGCAGCAGGACGCCGGGCAGGCGGTTCCTTAAATGGCCATGCCCGCAGGAGGGGTGCGGGAGAAGATTTTCTGCTGGGAATCGACCTCCAGATAGAGCAGTTCCCCCTCAAAGAAGTAGCGGCCGGGCAGGGCGCCCATCGAGCCGGCCTCCAGCACAAAGCCCTGGGGATTGTCCCGGGTGGGGGCGTCGATCAGGGGCAGCGCCTGCTCAAAGGGGAAGCAGAAGTCGTTGATGCACAGCTGTCCCTCCTCTGCCCGCAGGGTGAAATCCCCCTCCTGGCTGTACCATGTCCCGGAGAGGGTCTGGGGCTGTGCGCGGTCAGCAAGTAGCATAAAAGCGCCCAGGATGAGCAGGGCGGCAAGGACAAGCAGTCCCAGCGCGCCTTTGTGCAGGCGAAAAACGCCGCTGCACATTTTGTTTTGCACAGAAAGGAACAGACGGTTCATAAGGCACCTCCCGCATAGAATCAAAGTTCGGTGTTTTCATTGTATGCGGGAGAGCGGCCTATTTAGAAGGACCTGAAAGCAAACCAACGCGCGGGGAGCACAGTGTAGAGCAAACCAACAGCGCGGGAGCGTAAGGCTTCGATGAGTAGGAGGAAGGGCTTTTGGAGGAACTTGGAAAAAGGATTCTGGAGGGCAGAGCCTTTCAGAAAAAGGTAGTGGGGATGATGCTGTCGGTGCTGGCGCGCGCCTTAAAGGTCTGCCGCAGCCTCGACCCGATGGTGAGCGGGGAGATCGACACCTTCCCGGAAGATTTTGTCTTTATCCTGGGCATCTATGGCAGCCGCCACCCGGTGATTTTGCAGAACCGCAGCCGCGGGCTCAGCCGCATCTATGAGTCGGTGGAGGCGGTTTGCCAGAAGATTGCCATCACCCCCTCCTCGGTGGCAAAGCGGCTGAGCGCCGACCGCAGCGACCCGCAGCGGGTGCTGGAGGTCCGCTTTAAAAGCGTGGAGGCGGGCTGGCGGATGGTGACCGGCCAGATCAGCGCCGAGGGGGCCTGGGCGCGGCACGACCTGCTGATAAACGGGGAGATCACCCAGGCGATGCGCTTTCTGCGCTGCATCCAGCGGGCGCAGGCCTACCTGATTCCCGCCGGCATGGCCAATCAAGTGCTGCCCCTGCAGGAGCCGCTGCCGGTGAAGCGGTGGAGGGTCTGGCTGCGGATGCTGCACGTCAAAAAGAGAAAACCCGGAGAACAGGAGGACTAAAAGGATGCTGCCGGAATATTTTGAGTTTTTAAACCCCGTCAAGATGCTGTGCGGAAGCGGGGCGCTGGAAAATATCCCCTATGAGCTCGACCGCCTGGGGGTCAAAAAGCCGCTGGCGCTGGTCAGCAGCACCCTGCTGGAGGAGGGCATCATCGAGAGGATCGGCGGAAAGCTGGACGCGGTGATCCAGAGCGACATCCCCAAAGATTCCTCCTTCTCGCTGGTGGACAGCGTCGCAAAGCGCGCCCGGGAGGAGGGCTGTGACGGCGTCCTCGCCATCGGCGGCGGTTCGGTGCTGGATACGGCCAAGGCGGTGCGCGCGCTGCTCTCGCAGGGGGAGAGGACGCTGCGCGCCATGCTGGGCAGCGAGTGGCTCACCCGCGGGCAGCCGGTGCCGTTTGTGATGGTGCCTACCACCTCCGGCACCGGCTCGGAGTGTACCGGGGTAGCGGTGGTGCAGGACGACCGCAGCCACCTCAAGCAGGAGATCGTCTCCGACCAGTTTCTGCCCGACGTGGCGGTGTTGGACCCGCGCAGCACCAAAAGCCTTCCGCCGCGCCTGACCGCCGCCAGCGGGATGGACGCTCTGACCCACGCCATCGAGGCCTATACGGGCAGGCAGAAAAATCCCCTCTCCGACGCCTACGCGAGGAGCGCGGTGGAGCTGATCGGCCAAAACCTGATCGCCGCGGTGCGCGAACCGGAGAAGGACGAATACCGTTTGGCGATGGCCTGCGCCTCCGCCATGGCGGGGATGGCCTTTTCCAACTCGATGGTGGGGGTGGCGCACGCGATTGCGCACGCGCTGGGAGCGGTGTGCCAGCTGCCGCACGGCGAGGCGGTGGGGCTGCTGCTGCCCAAGGTGATGCGCTGGCAGATGGATGTGCAGGCGCCGCGCTATGGGGAGCTGCTGTGCGCTTTCTGCGGGGCAGAGTATTACGCGGAGATCCCCTACCAGCAGCGGGGGGAAAAGCTGGTGGAGGCCATCGAGGACACCCTGCTGCACCTGCACCAGAAGTGCGGCATCCCGCAGACGCTGCGGGACGCGGGGGTCAGCCGCCGCAATTTGAAGCAGATTGTGCAGGCGGCGCTCAACGACGGCGCGATGCTGGCAAGCCTGAAGCCGGCCGGCCGGGAGGATGTCGAAAACATTCTGGAAAGCGCGCTGTAGCTGGATTTTACAAAGAAGAAGGAATCAAAAAGCACCGTCGTGGAGGTGATTCCACAACGGTGCTTTTTCTGATGGGGTATTTGATAAGAGAGATCAGAAATTGGGGAAATTCCTGAGAGAAGATATCATGATGTGGCGGTTTTAGCTTGTGCTAAAAATGGGTCTAGCGTTCCGCCACCCGAGGTTGAGACAAAGTCTCAACCTCCCGGGATAGAGCGTGGAGTGGGCAGCGGTTGTAGCTTGTGCTAAAAATAGGTTTAGCGTTCCGCCATCCGGCAGGCGGGTAGATGAAGCGGGGATGCGGCGAAACCTTACTCCGCAATCTTGGCGCCGAGCTCGCGGCACTGGGCCAGGCCGTCCTCGTCCGGGGTCAGGTTGACAATCAGGCCGTCCGCCGGCATCTGGGCGCCCGCCTGGACGGTGCGTTGCTGCCAGTCGCGCATCCACTGTCCGTCGCCCCAGTCGTAGGAGCCGAACAGCACGACCTTCTTGCCGGAAAGGCTGCCCTCCAGCTCGCTGAAGAACGGCTCAAACTCGCTCTCCTCCAGCACCTCGCCGCCCATTGCCGGGCAGCCCAGCGCCAGGTGGTCGTAGGCAGCGGCGTCGGCGGCGCTGATTTCCGAGACGGAAAAGACGCTGACCTCTGCGCCCGCGCCCTTTGCGCCCTCGGCGACGGCCTCAGCCATCTGCTGGGTGTTTCCGGTTCCGGACCAATAAATGACAGCTACTTTACTCATAAGAAAAACCTCCTGATGGAATCAAAGAATCGTGTATCTTTATGCGGCCAAAGGCTGCTCGCCGACCAGCTCCTGCAGCGGAGCGCCGGACAGCAGGTGGGAAAAGAGGAGTTCGCGGCAGCGGTCGAACAGAGCAAAGCTTTTTCTTGCGCTCTCCACGTCGCCGTAGACCTTCCAGTAACCGCACAGCTTGCAGCCCTCGCCCTTGTGCCGGCAAAAGCCGATGACGTCCTCCAGCGGATAGCCCAGAAAGAGGCCGATCTCATGCGGGAAGCCCTCGGACTGGGAGAGCCTTTTCTTCAGATGAGAGAGCAAAGCCGCCAGGTCGAGCGGCCGGTCTGCCAGGACCGGATAGCCCGCCTGCCGCAGCAGCGCAAAGGCCCGCCGGTCTGCCAGCTGTTCAGCGAGCATCTGGGGCCGGAAAACAAGGAGCAGCCACCGCTGGCCGCACGAGCAGACAATCTCCAGCTGAATCCCCTTGGAAGAAAGAAGGAGAGAGTATTCTTCCGCCAGCTCTGGCAGATGGGGATAGTCGCGCTTGGAAAGAGAAAGCAGGTTGGCCGGCTTCAGTCCGCTCAGGGTGGGGGAGCAGTGGTAGACCAGCGCCTTTTCAAATGCAAACATCGTTGTCCTCCTTGTTTAATTAGCCTTTGCTAACTAAGACTCAAAAAGAAAAGGAGAATCTTCTCCCTGTCAGCAAAACAGCTTGTTGCCTGTTGGTTAGTTATTGCTAACCTGTGGCTATAGAATACCATCTTTGTGCGCTTTTGTCAAGCGGCGGATGTTAGCAGAAGCTAATTTTCAGACGCTTCTACCCTTTGCTCAAAAAGAAAGTATAGGTTTTAGTTATGTTCCTTTATTCAATGTAGATATTTGCTATTTTGTCCAAGATATATTATACTATATACACAAGGATTTTGAGGAAGTTTCTCTCTGGAAATAGTTGCTATTTTGCAGGAGGTGGCTTATACTTAAAAAGAGTGTTCGCTTACTGGTTTGCTTTTTTTGATGTGGAAGAGAAGGAGTGGATGAAAAAAGATGATAGACCAGCGGCTGTTTGAGATTATAGTGGACTCTTTTGGGAAGATTCTGCTTCCGGGATTGACGATGACCATTCCCCTGACGGCAATCTCGTTTTTCTTTGCGTTGATTATCGCCTTGATTGTGGCGATGATCCAGTTTGCCCATGTGAGGGTGCTGCGGCAGGTAGCGCGCTTTTATGTGTGGGTCATCCGCGGCACGCCGCTGCTGGTGCAGCTGTTTGTCGTCTTTTACGGCATGCCCAATATCGGCATCCTGATCGACCCCTTCCCCGCGGCGGTGATTGTGTTTTCGATCAACGAGGGCGCCTACATGGCGGAGATCATCCGCGCGGCGCTCGAGTCGGTGCCGACCGGACAGATGGAGGCGGGGCGCTGCGTCGGCATGACCTACCTGCAGACGATGCGCCGCATCATCCTGCCGCAGGCGATGCGCACGGCCTTCCCGTCGCTGTCCAACTCGCTGATCTCGATGATTAAGGACACCTCGTTGGCGGCCAACATCACCGTCACCGAGATGTTCATGGCCACCCAGCGGATTGTGGCGCGCACCTATGAGCCGCTGGCGCTGTACATCGAGGTGGGACTGATCTACCTGCTGTTCTGCACCGTGCTGACCAAGCTGCAGAGCGTGGGAGAAAAGAGGCTGAATGCCCATGAGTATCGCGGAGGTTAAGGCTATGTTGGAAGTAAAGAATGTGAAAAAATCCTTTGGCGGGCTGCAGGTGCTCAAGGGCGTCTCCTTAAGCGTCAACAAGGGCGACGTGGTGGCGATTCTGGGGCCCAGCGGCTCGGGTAAGACCACCCTGCTGCGCTGCATGAACTTTTTGGAGATGGCCGACGAGGGGCAGATGACCTTTGATGGGGAAGATTTTTCGATGCACAGCATCCCCCGCCGCGACATTGCCCGGCTGCGCAAAAAGACGGCTTTTGTCTTTCAGAACTACAACCTGTTCCGCAACAAGACCGCCCTGCAGAACGTCACCGAGGGCCTGATCATCGCCCGCAGGATGCCAAAGGCGCAGGCGCAGGAGATCGGACGGCAGGCGCTGGACAAGGTCGGGCTGTCCGACCGGTACGACTACTACCCCAGCCAGCTTTCCGGCGGACAGCAGCAAAGGGTGGCCATTGCGCGGGCGCTTGCCACCAACCCGGAGATCATCTATTTTGACGAGCCGACCTCTGCGCTGGACCCCGAGCTGACCGGCGAGGTGCTGGCGGTCATGCGCCAGCTGGCAAACGAGGGGATGACCATGTTGGTGGTCACCCACGAGATGGGCTTTGCGCGCAACGTCTCCTCGCGGGTCATCTTTATGGAAAATGGAAATATTGTGGAATCGGCCGATTCCCGCAGCTTCTTCCAGAATCCGAAGGAGGAGCGGACCAAACAGTTCCTGCGCCTGGTCGGGGAGAATGCGGGTACGACCTTTGAAGAGTAACAGAAAAGAGGAGAAGATATGATGAGAAGAACCATTTGGAAAAAAGCGCTGGCGGCCTTTCTTGCGGTCAGCATGATGGCGCTGACCAGCTGCGGCGAGCAGGAAAGAGGCTCTGCCAGCAGCGAAGCGAGCGGCGACCAGCTGGAGCGCATCCAGCAGGCCGGTGAGATTGTGATTGCCACCGAGGGCACCTGGTCGCCCTGGACCTTCCACGACGAGAACGACGAGCTGGTCGGCTACGACGTCGAGGTGGGCAAGCTGATTGCCGAGAAGCTGGGCGTGGAGCCGGTCTTTGTTGAGGGCGAGTGGGACGGTCTGTTTGCAGGCCTGGACGCTGAGCGGTACGACGTGGTCATCAACGGCGTCGAGGTCACTGAGGAGCGCGCCGAGGCGTATGACTTCTCCGACCCATACGCCTACATCCGCACCGCCATCATCGTCAACGGCGACAACAACGACATCAATTCCTTCGAGGACCTGGACGGCAAGACGACCGCCAACACCCTGGCCAGCACCTATGCCACCCTGGCGGAGAGCTACGGCGCCACCGCAACCGGCGTCGATGACCTCAACCAGACCATCGAGCTGCTGCTGGCGGGCCGTGTAGACGCGACCCTCAACGCCGAGGTCACCTACTACGATTATATGAACCAGCATCCGGACGCCAACCTGAAGATTGCTGCCTTGACCGATGAGGCTTCGCTGGTCTGCATCCCGACCCGCAAGGGCGACGATTCCGCCTCCCTGCGCGAAGCGATCAACCAGGCCATCGCCGAGCTGAGCGAGTCCGGCCAGCTTTCCGAGCTGAGCGAGAAATATTTCGGCAGCGATATTTCGCACGAGTAAGCCAAAAGACAGAGCAGAAAGGGGAGTGGAAGGATGGATCAGGAGCAGATGGTTTCTGCGGTGCTGCAGGCTGTGCAGGCGCTGCCACAGAGCAGACAGCCGCTGATTGTCGCGCTGGATGGCCGCTGCGCCTCCGGCAAGACGACGCTGGCAGCCCTGCTGCAGCAGCGGACAGGGTGCAGCGTGGTGCACATGGACCACTTCTTTCTGCGGCCCGAGCAGCGCACCCGCGAGCGGCTGGAGCAGCCGGGCGGCAACGTCGACTATGAGCGGTTCCTCGCCGAGGTGCTGGAGCCGCTGCGGGCGGGCAAGGACTGTTCCTACCGCCCCTACGACTGCAAGCAGCAGAAGCTGACCGAGCCGGTTGCGGTGCGGCAGGGAAATCTGATTGTGGTGGAGGGCTCCTACAGTTGCCACCCGACACTCTGGGAGCAGTACGACCTGCACGTCTTTCTGACGGTCAATCCGCAGGAGCAGCTGCGCCGAATCGAGCGGCGCAACGGCCCGCAGGGGCTGGAGATGTTCCGGCAGCGGTGGATTCCGCTGGAGGAGCGATACTTCTCCGCCTGCCGGGTGGAGGAACGCTGTGAGCTGCGTTTGAGCAGCGGCGAGTAAAAAATTATACAAAACAAAAAGACCGGTTTGGAGCCGCTCTGAGGGGCGGACAAGCCGGTCTTTTTTTTGTGCCTATTCGTTGTCGACAAATTCAAACAATTCCTCCACGCTGACGTGGAAAACCTTTGCAATGTCCATCGCCAGCTTGAGGGAGGGGTTGTAGCGCCCGTTTTCCAGGTGCCGGACAAAACAAAAGCCGCTGACAGGCTTTGCCTGTCAGCGGCAGCAACGACTGTTAATCGCTGTAGGTATTGGTGGTGGTCTCGCGCTTTTGCTCGATCGATTCTTTGAGCATCATGTCCTTGACCTTCATCAGACGGGTCTGGTTTCCACGTTCGTTTTCGTCCAGCTTCATCTTGATGTATTTGATGGTCTCCTGCAGGTCGGGGATCTGCACATATTCCAGCGCGTTTACGCGGCGCCTGGTGCGCTCGATCTCCTCGGCGATCATCTGGGCGCTCTTTTCAATCTGCGCCAGCTCCAGCAGGTGGGGCAGCACGTTTTTGACCGCGGCCACCGAATCGTCCAGCTCACCGGAGGTGGAGACAAAACCGTAGGAGTAGATGTCGCTGTCCCCGCTTTCCGAGGCGATGAACTCGAAGGAGGGGACCTCAACGCTCATCACGTTGCGCTCTCCGACCTCCAGGTCGATGCTCTGCTTGGGCAGCATCAGCGCCTCCTCCAGCATCTGCGGGCTCATGACCGCGCTGGCTACCACAAATCCGCCGTAGATATCGCTGATTTCCTGCTCGACCTGTTCGCGCAGCTCCTTGTTCTTGCGGATCAGGTCGAGGAATTTCTTCATCAGGTCGTCGCGCTTATCCTTGAGCAGCTTGTGGCCGCGGATGGAGGTAGCGAGCCGCTTTTTCAGGCGGGTCATCTCCATGCGGGTCGGGTTGACGTTAATCAATGCCATCTGTCACCCCTCCTAGTTTTCGCTGTCTTTTTTCGGAAGGTACTTCTCAATCATCTCAGTCTTGATACGTTTGAGCTCGGTGGTCGGCAGGATGGAAAGCAGCTCCCAGCCGATGTCCAGTGTTTCCTCAATGGAGCGGTTGGTGTAGTAACCCTGGGAGACATAGCGCTTTTCAAACTCATCCGCAAACTTGGCGTACAGCAGGTCGGTCTCGGAAAGGGCGGCCTCACCCAGAATGCTCATCAGCTCCTTGGCGTCCTTACCACGGGAGTAGGCGGCAAACAGCTGGTTGAGGGTTCCGGAGTGGTCCTCACGGGTCTTGCCGACGCCGATACCCTTGTCCTTCAGACGGGACAGGGAAGGCAGTACGTCGATCGGCGGAGCGATATTCTTGCGGTACAGCTCGCGGGACAGGATGATCTGGCCCTCGGTGATGTATCCGGTCAGGTCAGGGATCGGGTGGGTCTTGTCGTCCTCCGGCATCGACAGAATTGGAATCATGGTGATCGAACCGTTGGAGCCCATCTTTCTGCCGGCGCGCTCATACATGGTGGCAAGGTCGGTGTACAGGTAGCCTGGGTAACCGCGGCGTCCCGGAACCTCTTTGCGCGCGGCGGAAATTTCACGCAGCGCCTCGGCGTAGTTGGTGATGTCGGTCAGGATGACCAGAACGTGCATGTCCTTCTCGAACGCCAGGTACTCGGCGGCGGTCAGCGCCATCTTCGGGGTGGAGATACGCTCGATAGCCGGGTCGTTTGCCAGGTTCATGAACATGACGGCACGGTCAATCGCGCCGGTCTTGGTGAAGTCCTTGATGAAGAAGTCCGCTTCCTCAAAGGTGATACCGATTGCGGCAAAGACAACGGCGAATTTGTCGTTTGCGTTGAGAACCTTTGCCTGACGGGCGATCTGCGCGGCCAGTTTGGCGTGCGGCAGACCGGAACCGGAAAAGATTGGCAGCTTCTGGCCGCGGACCAGGGTGTTCAGTCCGTCGATGGCCGAGATGCCGGTCTGGATAAACTCGTTTGGATAAACGCGGGCAGCCGGGTTCATCGGCACGCCGTTGACGTCGACGCGCTGGTCCGGGATGATTTCCGGTCCGCCGTCGATCGGGCGGCCCATGCCGGAGAAGATGCGTCCCAGCATATCCTCCGAAACCGCCAGCTGCAGGCCGTGGCCCAGGAAACGAACCTTGCTGTCGCGCAGGTTGATGCCGGCAGAGCTTTCGAACAGCTGGACGACGGCGTTGTCTCCGTCTACCTCCAGCACCTTGCAGCGGCGGGTCTCGCCGCTGGGCAGCTCGATTTCGCCCAGCTCGTCATAGGTGACGCCTTCGACGCCGGAAACGACCATCAGAGGACCTGCGATTTCCCTTATGGTGCGGTATTCCTTTAACATTATGCAGATACCTCCTCAGACATTACTTTCGAAACAGAAGATTCAATCTCGGCCATGGTGTCCTTAAAGTAGCTTTCAAACTTGTCTTCCGGAACATATTTGGCGCGGGCAATCTTCTCCGATACCGGCAGAGCAAACAGCTTTTCTACCTTGACGCCGCTTGCCAGCGCGTTTCTGCACTCCCTGGAGAAGTCCATGATCATCTTGAGCATCATGAACTGCTTCTTGTTGGAGGTGTAGGTATCGACATCATCGAACGCGTTCTGCTGCAGGTAGTCCTCACGGACGCTGCGCGCGCTCTCGAGGGTCAGGCGGTCAGGCGCAGACAGCGAGTCGTAACCGACCAGCTTGACGATTTCCTCCAGCTCCGCTTCCTGCTGCAGCAGCAGCATGGCGTCGTGGTGGAGGCCGGACCATTCTTCGGAGATATTTTTATCCATCCACTCACCGATCTGGTCCAGATACAGCGAGTAGGAGGTCAGCCAGTTGATGGCTGGGAAGTGACGTTTGTAGGCAAGGGAGGAATCCAGGCCCCAGAAAACCTTGACGATACGCTGGGTGGCCTGAACAACCGGGTCGGAAAGGTCGCCTCCGGCAGGGGATACCGCGCCGATAGCGGTCAGGGAGCCTTCACGGTCCTCGGTGCCGTTGCAGATGACGCGGCCGGCGCGCTCATAGAACTGTGCCAGACGGGAGGTCAGGTAAGCCGGGTAACCTTCCTCACCTGGCATCTCCTCCAGACGGCCGGACATCTCGCGCAGCGCCTCAGCCCAGCGGGAGGTGGAGTCGGCCATGATGGCGACCGAGTAGCCCATGTCGCGGTAGTACTCGGCGATGGTGATGCCGGTGTAGATGGAAGCCTCAAGGGCGGCAACCGGCATGTCGGAGGTGTTGGCGATCAGAACGGTGCGGTACATCAGAGACTCGCCGGTTTTTGGGTCCTTCAGTTCCGGGAACTCGTTGAGAACGTCGGTCATCTCGTTGCCGCGCTCGCCGCAGCCGATGTAGACAACGATGTCAACGTCCGACCACTTGGCCAGCTGGTGCTGTACAACCGTCTTACCGGAACCGAACGGGCCCGGTACAGCGGCGGTACCGCCCTTGGCGATTGGGAACAGGGTGTCGATGACGCGCTGTCCGGTGATCATCGGGAAGTCAGGCGACAGCTTCTGCTTGTAGGGGCGCTGTACACGGACAGGCCATCTCTGCAGCATGCAGACGTCGTGGATGTTGCCGTCTTTATCCTTGATCTTGGCGATGGTCTCGGTGATGTTGTAGCTGCCGGAATAGAGCTCGACGATCTCACCCTCGGCGCCCTTGGGCACCATGATCTTGTGGGTGACAACCGCGGTCTCCTGAACGGTGCCCAGCACGTCGCCCATCACAACCTGGTCGCCGACCTTGGCGGTCGGGACAAAGTCCCATTTCTTTTCGTGGTCCAGAGAGGTCACTTCGATGCCTCTGGTGATATTGCTTCCGGCAATTTCTCTGATCTTGGTCAGCGGACGCTGGATGCCGTCGAAGATGCTGGTCAGCACGCCGGGAGCCAGCTCGACGGACAGAGGAGCGCCGGTGGACTCGACCATGTCGCCAGGACCGATGCCTGCGGTCTCCTCGTATACCTGAATGGATGCCTTGTCCTCTCTCATTTCGATGATTTCACCGATGAGCCTCTGTTTGCCTACGCGCACAACGTCGGACATATTGGCGTCACGCATGTTTTCGGCAACGATCAGCGGACCGGCAACCTTTACAATTTTGCCTTGGCTCAATATTTTCACCTACTTTAAAATCAGTTTTCCGCAGCGGGATAGCTGCCGCGGAACAAAAACAGCCCTGCCTTTTCCCGGATGGTGTTGCGGGGAAAGGCTCTATTGAAAACTTAGTCTTCGTTAAACAGAATATCTGCGCCCACAGCTCGCTCGACGTTTTTCTTGACATTCCGGATGCCGATGCCAAGGCTGCCGTCCTTGCCGGGAATCGGGATGATTGCCGGGATGGGCTGCTCCTTGTACGCGTCGATGATCTCCGGCACCTGCGCGTAGGCCTGCTCGGTGATGAAGATGATGCCATAATCACCCTTGCACAGCTGCTGCATGGTGTCGCGGGTCTCCTGCTGGGTGGAGGTCATAAAGACCTCGAAGCCGACCGCCTTAAAGCCGAGGACGCTGCCTTTGTCGCCGACAACTGCAATCTTTTTACGCATATGTTTCCCTCAGCCTTTCTGTGATTTTGTCAGGGTCGACCCCTGCGATCTTGGAAGCCATGACGATGCGGATTGCCTGCACCTCATTTTCCTTGGCCAGCAGGTAGGAGAGCACCGGCTCAATGCCGAACGGGATAAAGCGGGACTCTTTGAGCACCTCGACCATGAAGTTGTCGCACAGCTTCTCGAACTCGGAGAGCGTTCCGTGGTTTTTGATGGCGTCATAGGCGCCAGAGAGGGCAGGCCCATAAGGAGTGCCGTCCAGCATCTCAAAGAAGTCATCAAAGGTCTTGGGGAACAGCTCCAGATAGCGCGGCACGGCGATGCTGCCGCCGTCAGCCAGCACTTCCTTCAAGAAGCGCAGATCCTTGCCGATGCGCTTGATGCGCACGAAGGAACGGATATTGGCGATGTCGATATTTGCGTTGACCAGGCGGGTCAGGAATTTGCTCTTGTACTGCCCGGCCAGGGCGGACATGCTCTCCAAAACGGCGCGGTCGATGATGATGTCCACCATCTGCGGGTCGTTTGTCTTGGCAAGCGTCTCCCTTGCCTGCAGGGCAGCCTGGGCAATTCTTGGCTCCAGCTCCCCAAAATCGCCGTCGCGCAGCCCCTGCAGCAGCGTCTTTTCGTCGACAGTGCCCAGAGGGCTGAGCAGTCCTTCGGTGGAATTGCCGCAGGACTGCGCCTTGATGATGGTCTTGAGGTTGTGCCCGTCATACTTGTAGCGGAAGATTTTGAACATCTCCGGGTCGGGAGCGGCCTTTTCCAGCCGCTCATAGGTGGAGACAAGCTCCTGGGTCAGCGCAGATTCGAAATCTTGGTAGTTTACGTCCACGCCAATGCCCGCGTCGGTGACGGTCTTGTAGGCCTCCTCAGGGGTTGCAGCAGAGATCATCTTGTGCAGTGCCTGGGTGCCGACCATCCGGTTTTCCTGCGCGCGGATGTTGGCGGACAGATACAGATACTGTGTATCCTTTGTCTTTTTCAAACCATGCACCTCCCTTATGAAATCAGATGTCATTACTCGGTCAGAACCTTGGCAACCTCAGCTTCCAGCTCGTCGCGCATGTTCTTGATGAGGATCTCATAGGAAAGGTTGGTCTCGATGTTTCCCTCGGCCAGGATCATGCCGCCCTGGATGGAGGCGGGCTTTTGGGAGAGGGAGACGGCGTAAGGCTTGTTCTGTGCCTTCAGCTTTTCGCTGATGGCGTCGATCAGGGACTGACCGAAGGCGGCGGAGTCCTTCTCGTTGAGGAGAACCTGGGCGTCGGAGGTGATATATTTTGCGGCGGCAGAGGAGAGCAGCTCAACCTGCTTGTCATTTTCCTGCGCGCACAGCACCTCCAGTGCCTTCTGGAAGGCCTGCTCGATGGCCTGACGCTTATACTGCAGCATCATGTTGCGGCGGATTAAACCCGACTGCGACTCAACGCGCTCGGCGATGACGGCAGCTTCCTTCTGCGCGCGCTCCTGGGTCTGCTGGCTGAGCGTTTTGGCCTGCTGTTCATAGTCGGCCAGAATCTGCTTGGCCTCGGCCTGCGCCTCGTCGATCTTCTGCTGCGCCTGCGCCTGTGCGTCGTCGGCAATCCTTTTGATAATGCTTTCGATATTGTTCAACCGGTTTCACCTCGATTTTTTTATTTTGTGGGTTCAGGTGCGGTTGGGGATTAAGCGATGTTGCCGACGTTGATGACCAGCAGGATGGAGGTCAGAAGGCCAAGGATCGCGTAGGTCTCAACCATCGCGGCGTAGATCATTGCTTTGGAAACTTCGTTTGGCTTTTTGGCAACGACATTGATGCCGGCGGCGGAAACGCGGCCCTGATGGATACCGGAAAGCAGACCGGTCAGAGCGCAGGGCAGGCAGGAAGCGAGCACATACAGGCCCTGAGAGGTGGTGAGCGCAGCGGTGCCGCCAAGGAAACCGCAGTTGAGCATAACCATGATGCCGACCAGGAAGCCGTAGATGCCCTGTGTGCCCGGCAGAGCCTGCAGGATCAGGGTCTGACCGAATTTGTCAGGATCTTCCGCAATCAGTCCGGCAGCGGCCTCACCGGCGATGCCGACACCCTTTGCGGAACCGATACCGCCAAGACCTACTGCGAGGGCAGCGCCCAGAACTGCTAAAAAGTTACCGTTGAAAAAGAATTGAGCAAAAGTTGTTGCTTCCATGACTAAAAGTCCTCCTTGTCAGAAATGAGAGTGTATTTGGTGTTTGGTTGGAACGGCTTAAAAGGTCTGCCGCCGGCTTCATAGAATTTTCCGAAGAACTCTACATACTGCAGACGGGCAGTGTGTACATAGGCACCAAGGCCGCTGATGGCCACGTTGAAAGCGGTGCCGATGACAAAGATCAAAACAAAGACGATGATGCCGATCAGGTTGAAGCCCGGCATGGTGCCCAGCAGGTTAAAGACGTTGGCGATAACGCCGCCGGCAAGTCCCAGCGCGAGGATACGCGAGTAGGACAGCACGTCCGAAAGGTAGGATGTGATGTCGTAAAGGCTCATGACGCCCTTGATTGGCTTCATCAGGATGTTCTTTTCGTGGCGTCCCTGGGTCAGGACCAGGCCGACAGCGCCGACAATGGCCAGCACCATGCCAACATTGAAGAAGGCGGGCAGCAGCATCAGCGGCAGGCCGATCAGGACCAGATACCACAGACCAACGTCCATCAGGCCGTCCATCAGGTGACCTTCACGCGCCAGCATGTAAATCTTGATGCCCATACCGACGAACAGGTGGATGCCGCCCAGAATGAAGGAAAGAATCATAACGGACATTGGGTCATTGAGCGGGTCGAACACCGACGGGACGGTTACGGTCATGCCGAACCAGCTTTCCGCCACCTGAGTGACCAGGTTGCCGAAATAGCCGCCGAACATGGCGCCCCAGAAGATGGTGGAGATGCCGCATGAAACGCCGATCTGCAGGGCGTTCTTTAAAAATCCCTCGTCCGGCTTCAATACCTTGAGCCCCACGATGCACAGTATCAGCACCAGAAGTCCGTAACCCGCGTCAGCCAGCATCATGCCAAAGAACAGGATGAAGAACGGGGTCAGAGCGGCGGTCGGGTCGATGCCGGTTGGGGAAGGCAGCGAGTACATCTCGGTGATGATCTCGTATGGCCGCACGAAATTGTTGTTTTTAAGCTTGACCGGCGGGTTGTCGCCCTCCTGCGGATCTGTCAGGGTATAGTAGCAGGTGTAGCGGTCCAGCAGCTTTTTGACCTTGCCGGCGTCGTCGGCAGTGATCCATCCGGTCAGAGCAAAGACGCTCTGGGTCTGGAAGATGTTCTGACGAACGTTCTGGTCGTCGATCTGCATCGCGACCATGTCCGAACCGGTCTTGAGCAGGTTGGCGTTTTTGGCCATCACCTTGAGCTGTTCGGTCAGGCGGTCGATCTCCTTGCCGCCGGCCTCCACCTGTCCTTTGAGCGCGGAGATATTTTCTGCGGGGTTGCCGGAAAGGGAGGAGAAATCCGGACGGCTGGTGTTAAAGCCGCGAAGCACGCCCAAAACCTCTTCCCGCGCGCTTTGATGATAGATGATAAGCAGGCAGGAAAGCTCCGCGGTGCTGCTGACCTTGTGCAGATAGCACAGGGGAGTGGCTGCCTCCAGCTGGCTCTGCAGCTGTTCCAGATCCACATCGGCGGAGGCGGTCAGATACAAAAGCTCGCAGGACTGCGTCCGGCCAAGCGAGAGATCCAGATCCAGCCCCGTCCAGGGCTCCAGCGCGGTGATCTGCAGCTGCATGCGGGAGACGGCGTTTTTGTGATCGGCAATCTGCTTGACAATCTCGTTGACACCGTCGCGCAGCTGGCAGGCCTCCTGGTACAGGCTCTTGTCAAACATGGCGGAAAAATCAGCCCGCTCCTTTTTGGCAAACAGCCCGCCTTTTTCCTCATAAGGGGAAAGCGCGCGGATTGCAGAGGTAAATTTGGTCTGCTCCTGCTCCAGCTCGTAGGTCTGGGCAACACCCGGAACGGTGATGGCGCTGATGCTTTCATAGTCCTGGATGTTTTCCGGGCCTTCGATCTGGACGCATTTCTTTCTCATCAGGTCCTTCAGAAGAGCTTCCTTATCTGCAAGAAACCCGATGAGCGTCAGTTTCTGCATTTTTAAAATCATAACGTGTTCACAATCCTCTCCGCAATGAGGTTTGCCGCCGCTGTTAGCTTCTCCCGGGACCTTTCGGCCATCGCCTTGCACTCGTTTTCACACGAGGCACGGGAATTTTCCAGCCAGACCTGCGCATCCTGTTGCGCGCGGGAAACTGTTTCCTCCGAGAGCTTGGCAGCGTCGGCTTTGGCATTGTCAAGGATTGTCTTGCCCTGGCGCTGGGCGTCGGCGCGTATGGCGACGGCCTTTTGCTGGGCATCGCTGAGAAGCTGCTGGGCAGCGTCCTCAGCCTGCTTGACTTTGCTGAGTACATCTAACAAGTTTTGTCACCACCCTTTTCTTATAGACCTGCAAAAACAGCTTGTCAGAAAACAAGCTGCCTTCTGCGTGTGGATTGTGGAAAAAATAACAATAAAACCCCCTCGTCTCGGTCATTTTTTCCGGGAACAGCCAGCAATTGTTATATTATGTTATATTTTGCTAGCCGCCAGAAGAAATAAAATCTTCTTCCACTATATCATAATCGAAATCATTGTACATTGTCAATAAGTTTATCGAAAAAAAATAGGGGTAAAATTATGCGAAAAAATGACAGATTGACGGTTTTTCATAACTTTTTTCATAAAATTATACCATCATTTTTATGAAAAAAGCTCTTTTCGCATTCGTTGCAGGCACTCAAACAGAGGGAGATAACACATCGTATGCGTTATTTTGTGATAATAGAATTTAGAATTTTTGATAGGAAGAATCAATCGGAACTGGACGAGGGGGAAAATATATTTTATAATAAAATTTAGAAAAATGGATGGAGAGGGGGAGAAAGCATGAAGGAGGACAAGGTGGTGTACGCCATGGCGCTGCTGGCAGTTCTTTCGGTAGCGGGACTGCTGCTGTTTGAGCTGGCGCTTTCGCCGAAGGCGCGGTATCCACTGACGGTCACCCGTGTCCAGCAGGTGCAGCAGGTCCTGCGAGGGGAGGAGGTCCAGCAGGGAGAGGGTGTGATGCTTCCTTATGGAGAGGGAGAGGCCTCCTTCCCGATGAATATCAATCAGGCCACCGCCGAGGATCTGATGGAGGCGGACCGGATTGGGGAGAAGCGCGCACAGGACATCCTGGACTTCATTGCAGCGCGCGGCGGCATCTCCGATATGGATGAGCTGCTGGAGATCGAGGGCATCGGAGAGGCGACGCTGGCCGGGCTGAAGGAGCTGTTTTATGCTGAATAGAAAAAGACGCCCAAACAAAATGTCTGGGCGTCTTTTCTCAGCTTGCTATAATTGGATGGAGTTCAGATCCCGCTGATCGAGCAGCTGCTCGAAGTTGCGGATGGGCAGGTGCGCTTTGTTGACCGGCACACCGGGCTGCGTCGCATGTGGATTGGTGCGGCTGGCATACATCGGGTGGATGCCGGTGGTCGGATCGATGCGCGGAAAGATGGAGGCGTGTCCGTTGGGCAGCGAGGCCCGGACAGAGTTTGCGTTGGGTCTGCAGTCGTTTACTGGTTGGTGGAGGTAGTGGCCGGAGCGGTGTTTCGACATAAAAAAGGCTCCTTTCCCCAAAAAGGTTGGGCGGATAAGAGCAGCTGGCAGCGGCTCTTTTCGGCGCCGTTTTTGGCGCTGTCCGCTGTTTTTATTGTGGGCCGCCGGCGGGTGTATATGCGAGAAGATTTCTGCCAAAAATATTTTTTCAAAAAAACGGAAAAAAGCTATTGACATTTCAGAAAGTGCGTAGTATAATAATCTACGTTGTCACGAACGGCAACAAACACGCGGGAGTTTAGCTCAGCTGGGAGAGCATCTGCCTTACAAGCAGAGGGTCACAGGTTCGAGCCCTGTAACTCCCACCAATATGGCCTGGTAGTTCAGTTGGTTAGAACGCTAGCCTGTCACGCTAGAGGTCGTGGGTTCGAACCCCATCCAGGTCGCCACTTTTCTTTTTCTTGTCCACTCTTTTCTTGCTGGGCAGAACAAATGCCTTTGTAGCTCAGTTGGTAGAGCAGAGGACTGAAAATCCTCGTGTCGTTGG
>NBJMC04203__coassemble_207_pt1 | contig 50355 bp, 46 predicted proteins | sample NBJMC04203__metabat2_low_PE_031 | metagenome-assembled genome bin NBJMC04203 | reverse complement strand
CTGCCTGGGAAGATAGAGCGGTGCCAACACAGATTCAAAAAAGCGACTCGCATTTTGCGGGTCGCTTTTTTGCTGTGCATAAAATTTTGATAAAGATTGTCTTGATAATGAAAACGCCTCCCTTTGAAGGGAGGCGTTTTGGGTAGCCTATCGACATAACAGCCAAAGGCTTTGCCTTTGGAAACCACAAGCTTAAAAAAGCTAAAACTTTTATTTTTGCTCCTCACAAGCACGGTGCCGCGAGGCAAAGCCTGTAACCAATACGCGAATTGGTTGCAGGCTCAGCTTTCTTATTTGTTGGCTTCTTCTACCGCGACTGCACAGGCGACGGTGGCGCCGACCATCGGGTTGTTGCCCATGCCGATCAGGCCCATCATCTCAACGTGCGCCGGTACAGAGGAGGAACCGGCAAACTGCGCGTCGGAGTGCATTCTGCCCATGGTGTCGGTCATGCCGTAGGAAGCAGGGCCGGCAGCCATGTTGTCTGGATGCAGGGTGCGGCCGGTGCCGCCGCCGGAAGCAACCGAGAAGTACTTCACGCCGTTCTCGACGCACCATTTCTTGTAGGTACCAGCTACCGGATGCTGGAAGCGGGTTGGGTTGGTCGAGTTGCCGGTGATGGAAACGTCCACCTTCTCCAGCTGCATAACCGCAACACCTTCCTGAACGTCGTCGCAGCCGTAGCATTTTACCTTGGCTTTGTCGCCGTCCGAGAAAGCAACCTCGCGGACGACATGCAGCTCGCCGCTGAAGTAGTCGTACTGGGTCTCCACATAGGTGAAGCCGTTGATTCTGGAAATGATGTACGCTGCATCCTTGCCCAGACCGTTGAGGATGACGCGCAGCGGGGATTTTCTAGCCTTGTTGGCGGTTCTGGCAATACCGATTGCGCCCTCCGCAGCAGCGAAGGATTCGTGTCCTGCCAGGAAGCAGAAGCAGCCGGTCTCCTCGCGCAGCAGCATTGCGCCCAGATTGCCGTGGCCCAGACCTACCTTGCGGTTTTCTGCAACCGAACCCGGTACACAGAAGGCCTGCAGGCCGATACCGATGGCCTCAGCGGCCTCAGCAGCTTTGTTGATGCCCTTTTTCAGCGCGATTGCAACGCCCAGGGTGTAGGCCCAAACGGCATTTTCAAAAGCGATTGGCTGCACGCCTTTGACGATCGACTCAACATCAATCCCCTTGGAGAGACAGAGGTCTCTGGCTTCTTCCAGGGAGGTCATTCCGTATTCTTTCAGAGCTGCCTCAATTTTGGGCATTCTTCTTTCCTGTCCTTCAAATTTAGCCATGATCGTGTTCCCTCCTGTCCCTTATTCTTCGCGCGGATCGATGTATTTGGCGGCGTTTTCATAGCGGCCGTAGGTGCCGATGTTCTTCTCGTACGCCTCTTTTGGGTCCATGCCGTGGCGGATGGATTCCAGCATCTTGCCTACGCGGACAAATTTGTAGCCGATGGCCTCGTTGTTCTCATCCAGCGCAACCGACAGGATGTAACCTTCGGCCAGCTCCAGATAGCGAACACCCTTGGCTCCGGTGGAGAAGATGGTGCCGACCTGGGAGCGCAGGCCCTTGCCCAGATCCTCCAGGCTGGCGCCGATCGGCAGGCCGTCCTCAGAGAAAGCGGTCTGGGTTCTGCCGTAGGCCAGCTGTTTGAAGATTTCACGCATCGCAACGTTGATGGCGTCGCAGACAAGGTCGGTGTTGAGCGCCTCCAGCAGGGTTTTGCCCGGCAGGATCTCGCCGGCCATCGCTGCGGAGTGGGTCATGCCGGAGCAGCCCAGCGTCTCTACCAGCGCTTCCTGGATGATGCCGTCCTTGACGTTGAGGGTCAGCTTGCAGCAGCCCTGCTGTGGAGCGCACCAGCCAATGCCGTGGGACAGACCGGAGATATCCGAAATCTGGTATGCTTTTACCCATTTGCCCTCTTCCGGGATCGGCGCCGGGCCGTGATGCGGGCCCTTCGCGACCGGACACATTCTCTCAACTTCATGAGAATAGTTCATATCGATAACCCCTTTCAAACTATGGCAATAAATTCCTTTATCTACCTGCCTTCTATTATAAAAGGAATACCGAAAATTATCAAGAACTTTCCCGTTAAAATATTGTCAAAAAAGTGACGTTTTCATCGCGCAAATTTATGATGGATTTTGACAATAAATTTCGATTGCCTGCGCCAAAAATTCCGCCAGGTCGTCAGCGTAACGGTTGAGGTTCTGAGCGAACCGTTCATCCGCGCGGTACATTTCTCCCAGCCCCGCCAGAATCTCGCGGGTGCAGTCGTAGTGGTTGCGGGTGATGTAATCCTGCCAGCGCGCCACCATCCGCTGTGCCTCTTTTCCTGCGGGGTCAGTGCCGACCAGCAGGGCCATCTCCTGAAAGATCGCGTCTGCTTCCTCCTTCACCTGGTTCCAATCCTCCTTGCTGCGTCCTTTTGCTTTCTGCTGGCTCTGTTGCCAGGCGCCGGTATCGCCCCAGCGCTCCTTGGCTTCCTGCTGGTACTGCAGAAGCTCCTTCTCATCAAAGGGTTTAAAATTCATCTGTAGTTCTCCTTTCCAGCCCTGTTCGGTCAGGGCGATCAATTGTTCCAAACGTTTTTTGCGCATCAGGAGCAGCTTGCGGTGCTCCTGCAAAGCCCGCTGCCGGTCAAAATCTGGCTGGCGGAGGATGCGCGCAATTTCCCTGAGCGGAAACTCCAGCTCTCTGAAAAATAAAATCTGCTGCAGTGTCTGCAGATTTTCCTGTGTGTAGTACCGGTACCCGTTCTCCCCGACCTGCTGGGGTTTGAGCAGGCCGATCTGGTCGTAGTAGCGCAGCGTGCGCACGCTCACGCCGCTCAATGCTGCGGCCTGCCCGACGGTGAGGTAGTGTGGTTGGTTCATCCTGTCTCCTTTCTCCGCCCTCCGGTCAAGTGGAGGAGCGATTTTTCTTGACCTGCCCCCAGTATACACCATGACGCAGCGTCAATGTCAAGCGGGCTGAGCCCACGCCTAATTCACGGCAGGCTGAGCCTGCACCCAGTTCCACGTATTGGCAGGGTGAGTGGTTTGCGTTTCTACCTCGCGGCACCGAGCTTGTGAAGAACAAAAATAAAAGTTTTGGTCAAGCTTTTTCAAAAGCTTGTGGTTTCCAAAGGCAAAGCCTTTGGTCGAGCTCCGCAGAGCTCGAAATACCTTGCGCTTTTTTCACTCTATCCCCAAAGCTCTGTTGAAAATTTACTTGTAAAGAAAAAGGATGCCTTTTTTCACATCCTCCACAGGAAATTGTGGAAAATAGAAGCCCTTTGAGAAAGAAGACTTTCGTGCTATAATCATGACAGGACGTAACGTTGCAAAGGACAGGCTGCGAGAAGGGAACAGGGCAGATTGCTCAAATTTTCACAAGCGCTTTGTCAGAACTGCAAAATCGTTCCTTCGCCTATTCTCGGGGAGAACAAAATGTTGTATAATAAAAAGAAGCTGTTTGTCCAAAAGGGGAGGGCCGGGGGATGAAGCAGGAAGAAGCAAGGAAAAGACACGGCATCTGGAAAGGATTGCTGAGCTCATTGCTGACAGGCGCCGCGGTCTGGATGCTGCTGTATGTCCTAACTTGGGGAATCCCCATCCTGGGACTGCCGCAGGCCGAGGAGATTGTCTCGGCGCGGGCAACCTTTGCGGGGAGCACCGCGGAGGTCAAGCCGGCGGACATGGAGCTTGCCAAAAATCTGCCCGGTGTCCTGCACGCCTGGTTTGGCAGGGCGGAAGAGCGGATGCCTCAGGCGGTGATGACCTACACGCTGGTTGACGGCAGCGAGGTGGTCATCGCGGCGGATGAAGGGGTCATCTGTTTCGATGGAAGGTACCGCTCTCCCAAGGGCAGCAGCGGCAAACTGTTCTATCATATGGTACAGGATTTCGTGGAAGGACGCGATTAAAAAATGGAGGAATCAAACAATGTTGGAAGATCCGCGCACGCAACGGATGAAACAAATGAAGATTGAGCTGTTGAAAAATTTTGTGATCTGCATCCTGATCGCACTGGTGATCTACTTTGTCAGTGTGGGGCTGCCGCTGTTCGGGATGCCCAAGCTGGACGATGTCGTCTCGGCGCAGGCAACCTATGACGGGCAGACGGTGGAGATTGCGCAGGAGGACATGCAGATTGCGGTCGACCTGGCCGGCGGGCTGCACATCTGGCCGGGGACGGTGGAGACGGGGCTCACCCGCGCCTACATCACCTATCAGATGGCCGACGGCAGCCAGATGGTGGTCGGCGCCGACGCGCAGAAGGTGTATCGAGACGGCGAATGTTACCCGGTCAAAGGGGATAACGGCGGGCTGTTTGAGACGGTGGTAGCGGGACTTTTCTTCGGTGTCGAGCCGCCGCAGGAACAGGCCGCAGAATAAAAAAACAAGGGGAAAGGATGACACAACATGAGGACGCTGATTTTTAACGGTTCGGCCAGAAAGAACGGGGACACCCAGAGCCTGATTGAGGAGCTGACCCGTCAGTTGGAGGGGGAGGTTCGGATTGTCAACGCGCACGACTGCAATGTGCGCGCCTGCATCGACTGCCGCCGCTGCTGGGAAAAGCCGGAGTGCAGCATCCAGGATGGCTGGCAGCAGATCGACCCGTATCTGCGCAGCTGCGACAATGTGGTCATCGCTTCGCCCGTTTATTTTTGCGAAATCACAGGGCCGGTGCTCAGCACCCTCAGCCGCCTGCAGCTTTACTGGGCGGCGCGCAACTTCCGGCACGAAAAGCTGATCGATACCCCTAAGCGCGGCGGCATGATTCTGGTCGGCGGCGGACAGGGCGCAGCGACAGCCCCCATGAACACCGCCGCGGTGCTGCTGCGGCAGATGAACGCGCGGGAAATCTTCGACCCGGTGTGCTGCTTTTGCACCGATCGCTGCCGCGCCATCGAGGACGAGCGTGTCGTCCGGCAGGTGGGGGAGCTGGCAGCATTTTTAAACAGAAAATAACAGGGGAGCACAGGACTTTGCAAGGTCTTGTGCTTCTTTTTTTCCGCGCTTTGATAAAAGCGGGTAAATGTAAATTTTTGCGGCAGATTAGATAAAGCGCAAATTATACAATTTAGCGCAATCGAAAGGGGAGGGAAAAGGAAGAAAAAGAAGGATTTGCTTTTGCGGCAGATGCATAAGCAAATATTTGTATGCCGTACAAACACAAATGAACGCGATAGAACGACGGATAAAAAAGCAGATATCCGATTGGCTTGTGCAAGATAACAGTCTTGACAAAACGCAGACAGTTTGCAAAAGCGAATTCGTTGAAAGTCATAGTCAAAATGTACAAATATGGAAGGGGAATTGTTCGGAAAGATAAAAAGTTTTGTGATTTGTTGGGATAATTTCGAAAAGATATGAACAAATCTCACGAAATTGTATCGCGGATATGAATATTCTATAGACAAACTCATAAATTTAAGCTATAATGAAACTACCAACAAAAACCAATGTTGAGGAGGAAATTTAATGGAAGCTTTTATGGATCAATTGAACCAAGTCGTCGTATCACTACATAGCGTAATGTCTGGTAAGGTTCTGGTTGTGCTCCTGGTTGGTACCGGTATCTGGTTTACCATCAAGCTGCGCGGCGTGCAGTTCGTGCAGTTCGGTAAGTCTCTGAAGGCCGTATTCGGCAGCATCAACCTCAGCGGCGCTAAGGCGGGCAAGGACGGTATGTCCTCCTTCCAGGCGCTGACTACCGCGATTGCCGCGCAGGTAGGTACCGGTAACCTGGCCGGTGCAGCCACCGCGATGGTAATGGGCGGCCCTGGCGCTATCTTCTGGATGTGGGTATCCGCTATCTTCGGTATGGCCACCATCTTCGTTGAGGCGTCTCTGGCACAGAAATATAAGACCGTCGATGAAAACGGCGAGGTAACCGGCGGACCTGCTTACTACATCCGCGCCGCTTACAAGGGCACCTTTGGTAAGGTCCTGGCTGTTATTTTTGCGATTCTGATCTCGATCGCCCTCGGTCTGTTCGGCAACATGGTACAGTCCAACTCGATCAGTGCGGCCTTCAAGAGCGCGTTCGGCGTTCCTACCTGGATCGTTGGTATCATCGTCGCTATCCTGGCTGGCTTTATCTTCCTGGGCGGTATCGGTCGTATCGCTTCCGTTACTGAGAAGCTTGTCCCGATCATGGCTGCCTTCTACATCCTGGGTGGTCTTATTCTGATCATCATCAACATCAAAAATCTGCCGACCGCATTCTATCAGATTTTCGTCGGCGCTTTCAATCCTGGCGCTGCCATCAGCGGTTTCGCCGGCGCTACTGTAGCGGCTGCTATCCAGTACGGTGTTGCCCGCGGCCTGTTCTCCAACGAAGCTGGTATGGGTTCTACTCCGCACGCACATGCTGTTGCGAAGGTAGACCATCCTTGCGACCAGGGCCTGGTTGCGATCTGCTCGGTATTCATCGATACCCTGATCGTTCTGAACCTGACTGCGTTCTCCATCCTCTGCACCAGATCTCTGGAAGAACTCAACCAGCCTCTGACCGCTGCTGAGCTGACCCAGCACGCGTTCGAGAGCACCTATGGCCACTTCGGCGCGATCTTCATCGCCATCTGCATGTTCTTCTTTGCCTTCTCCACCATCATCGGCTGGTACTTCTTCGGTGAGAAGAACGTTAGATACCTGTTCAAACATCATCCGGCAGTAGCCGCGAAGGTCTATGCAGCGATCGTCGTTGTATTCATCGTCGTTGGTTCCATGCTGAAAGTTGACCTGGTTTGGAACCTCTCCGACCTGTTCAACAGCTTGATGGTAATCCCGAACGTACTCGGTCTGTGGGCTCTGTCCAACGTTGCCAAAGACCTGTACGACGACTGGAAGAAACAGCCTGCAAAAGTTAAATAAGATTGCACACTTGTTTCACGATACATGTCTATCTGGGGAAAAGGCGTCCTTGCGGACGCCTTTTTCTTTGCCTAAAAAAGAAAAAGGCAAAGGGGAATTCCGCAAAAAGAAGATTGTGTGTAAGATGTAAATTTTATGCCATGTCACAAAATTTGTGAACGCAGTCAGAAAAGCAATCCTTGAGGGTTGCAAAAAATCCCCCTCTCCCGTATAATTTGTGCAGCCATGGCAGGGAACAATCGACCTGCCAACCTAAAATGAAAAAACGGATGCAGGAGAGAGGGATATTTTTATGCAGGAAAAAACCAAACAATGGCTCAACGACTTTTTCATTTTAAATGCGGGAACCTTACTGACTGCGGTGGGCAGCTACTTTTTCAAATTCCCCAACAACTTTTCGACCGGCGGCGTCACCGGCATTTCGGTTGTGATGACCCACTACTTTCCGGGCCTGAGCAACGGAACCATTGTTTCGGTCATCAACATCGCCCTGCTGATTGTGGGCTTGCTGCTGTTGGGCAAGGGCTTTGGGTTCAAGACCTTTTACGTGACCGTTGCCTTCTCGGCGATGCTCAAAATTCTGGAGGTAATCTGGCCGATGACCCAGCCGCTGACCGACCAGCCGTTTATGGAGCTGCTGCTGGGCGTCTTTTTGCCGGCGTGGGGTTCGGCGCTGCTGTTTAACATCGGCTCCTCCACCGGCGGCACCGACATCATCGCGATGATTGTCAAAAAATATTTCAAATGCCACATCGGCAGGGCGCTGCTGATCGTCGACTTTTTCATCACCCTGCTGACCTTTGTTGCCTTCGGGCCGGAGACCGGTTTGTTCTCGATGGTTGGTCTGTTCATCCGTTCCTTTGCGGTGGACCTGTTCCTGGAGAACATGAACACCTACAAATATTTCACCATCATCACCGACAAGCCGCAGGAAATTTACAGCTACATCACCGATGTGCTGCACCGCGGCGCGACCGTTTACCAGGCGGAGGGCCTTTACAAGCACACCGAAAAGACGGTCATCATGACGGCACAGGGCAAAAAGCAGGCGCTGCACCTGCAGGATGTGATCCGCCAGAAGGACCCGCACGCCTTTGTACTGGTTACCAATACCAGCGAAATTATCGGCAAAGGCTTCCGCGGCGGCAACTAGCGGCGGGCTGAGCCCGCCCTCGATTCGCGAACGTACCTTCTGTGAATCGAGGGTTAACGCTCTCGCGTAGATCGCTTGCCTCCGGCTGCGCTCGCACCCCATTCACGTATTGGCTGGGTGGGAGCCCAGTTTTTTACCTCGCGGCACCGAGCTTGTAGGGTGTAAAAATAAAGTTTTGGTCAAGCTTTTTCAAAAGCTTGTGGTTTCCAAAGGCAAAGCCTTTGGTCGAGCGCCGCAGCGCTCGAAATACTTTTATCGTTCAAGCGCCTTTTGAAGGGAAAATCAGCAAGGCAATTTTGCCTTGCTGATTGGGGAACTTTTTGTAAGAGAAAAAGTTCCCGGCAGACTGGCCGTAGTGTACAAGCCCGCCCAACCGTTCTCAGGAAGGTTGGGCAGTGATAGAATCCGCAAAATAAAATTTACGGCCCTCTTTCAATCCTCCTTGAACCCAAAAGAACGAACTCTACTTTCAAAATTTGCTATTTTTCGCGTTCAAAAATAGAATCGAACCAACCAACAAAAGCGGCTCACCAACAGCGGGCCGCTTTTTTGTTGCAAATGGGCGTTGACGTAGGGAGAATAGATTGATACAATAATAGCAAAGCAAAATATTTGGGGATTGCGAGAGGAAGGCGAAAGAAATGGAAGAACTGAAACAGCGAATTTTGAAGGATGGAAAGGTAAAAGAGGGCAACGTGCTGAAGGTGGACAGCTTTTTGAACCACCAGATGGACATCCGCCTGCTGGACGAGATCGGAAAAGAGTTCCGCCGCCGGTTTGCAGGGGAGAAGATCAACAAGATTTTGACCATCGAGGCATCCGGCATCGGCATCGCGGTGGCGGCAGCGCCGCACTTTGACTATGCGCCGGTGGTCTTTGCAAAAAAGAGCAAGTCCAAAAACCTGGACGGAGAGCTGTACACCGCGCAGGTGACCTCCTTCACCCGCGGCACCACCTTTGATGTACAGGTATCGAAGAAGTACCTGCAGCCGGGCGACCGGGTGCTGATTATCGATGACTTTTTGGCCAAGGGCCAGGCGCTGCTGGGCCTGCTGGACATTGTGGCGCAGTCCGGAGCGGAAGCGGTGGGCTGTGGCATCGTGATTGAAAAGGGCTTCCAGGAGGGCGGCAAGATGCTGCGGGAGCGCGGCGTCCGTCTGGAGTCGCTGGCGATCATCGACAGATTTGAAGATGGCCGTCCCATCTTCCGCCAGGCTGAGTAGGCTGAACCCGGAACCGATTCACATATGGGTTAGGCGGAAAGTCAACTTTCTGCCTCGCGGCACCGAGTTTGTAGGGGAAAGAATAATGTTTTCGTCCACTTTTTTCAAAAGGTGACGGGTGTCCAGTGGGCGGCGTCTGCTGCTCGACCTAAAGCTGAACTGTGTTCAATTTCCCGGGCGGTGTCCTGAGAAACTTTCGATTTGATAAAGCCAGGCCAACCTTCCACCGGTGGAAGGTTGGCCTGCAATAGAATTAGAAAAAATTTTGCCAATCTGCTGCCGGAAGGGCCGACAAAAAAGGAGGAAGCCTATGCGGATGTATGATCTGATCGAAAAGAAAAAGCAGGGCCGGTCGCTGACCGGGCAGGAGCTGGACTGGATGATTGCGGGCTTCACTGAAGGGGCGATTCCCGATTACCAGATGGCGGCCTTTTTGATGGCGGTCTGCTTTCAGGGGATGAGCGAGCAGGAAACCACCGCGATGACCCTGGCGATGGCGCGCTCCGGGGAGATCGCCGACCTGTCCGCTATCCCGGGCATCAAGGTGGACAAGCACTCCACCGGCGGCGTGGGGGACAAGACCACCCTGATCGCTGCGCCGATGGCCGCCGCCTGCGGCATCCCCATCGCCAAGATGTCCGGCCGGGGGCTGGGCTTCACCGGCGGGACGGTGGATAAGCTGGAATCGATTCCCGGTTACCGCACCGCCTTGCCGGAGGAGGAATTTTTTGGCATCGTCAACGAGGTCGGCATCTCGCTGATCGGCCAGAGCGGGGAGCTGGCGGTGGCGGACAAGAAGATTTACGCTCTGCGGGACGTCACCGCCACGGTGGATAGCCTGCCGCTGATCGCCTCCAGCATCATGAGCAAGAAGATTGCCGCCGGTGCGGATGCGATTCTGCTGGACGTCAAGGCCGGCTCCGGCGCCTTTATGAAGACCGAGCAGGACGCGCTGGCCTTGGCGCAGACGATGGTCGACATCGGCGCCGGCGCGGGCAAACGGACGGCGGCGCTCATTACCGATATGAACCAGCCGCTGGGCCGCACCGCTGGCAACGCCATCGAGGTGGCAGAGGCGGTGGAGACGCTGCACGGGAACGGCCCGGCGGATTTGACCGAACTGTGCATCCATCTGGCGGGCAACATGCTCTGGCTGGCGGACAAAGGGGAGCTCTCCGACTGCCTTGCAATGGCGAAGGCAACCCTCGCCGACGGCAGTGCCTTCCAAAAGCTGCGCGCGATGGTGCAGCGCCAGGGCGGGGACGTCTCTTATCTGGACCACCCCGAACAGCTGCCCTGTGCCCCGGCCTATGCGGTGCAGGCGGAGCAGGACGGCTTTGTTGCCGCCATGCAGACCGAGGAGATCGGCGCGGTGGCGGGCATGCTGGGCGCGGGCCGCGAAAGGAAGGAGGACAAGGTGGACCCGGCGGCGGGCATCCGCTTTGTCAAAAAGATCGGGGAGCCAGTCCAGCGGGGAGAGACGCTTGCTTTCCTCTACACCAACCGCCCCGACCAGGTGGCGCAGGCGAGCGAGCGCTATCGGGATGCGGTGCGCATCTCCTCCGCGCCGCCGTCGGAGCGCAGGCTGATTTTGGAGCGGGTCTGCAAGGAATGATAAAAAAGGAGAGGCTTCTGCCTCTCCTTTTTGCATACACGTTTCTTTTGTCAGATCCGCTTTAAGCTTTACGGATGATGCCGATTGGGGTCTGCTCCAGCGACTGGCCCAGCGGGTTGTCCTTGAGGATTTTGACCAGCAGGTCGCGGTCCATCGACGGGTCGGAGGTGCCCAGAATCTGACCTTCCAGGTCGTTGATGTCGGTGATGGCCACCTTGATGCCACCCAGCCGCTGGGACATCTTTTTGGCGGTCTCGTCCGGCTCGGCTGGGCCGAGAACGACGTACTCGTTGTACGGCGGCAGGGTGTAGTCGCACGGGCCGTCGATCGAGCGGGCCTTGTAACCGGCAATCTTGTAGAACCAGCCGCGCTTGTGGAACAGCTTGCCCACCGCGGAAACGGCTGCAGCGAACAGAATCTTCGGCGTGCCGCACTCCTGCAGGGCCATCTCCATCGTTTCCGGAATGCCCAGGCCGATGCCGTACGGGGTCTTCAGCACAAACTTGCACAGAAAGCGCGCCAGCGGCCGCGGGTGGATGTCCTTCATCGGGATGGCGCGGCGCTGGGTGCAGGCCACCGCCTTCTCGGTCATAAAGACGATGTCGTCCGGGCGGGCATGGGGCTTGGCGTATTTTTCAATGACGTCGCAGACGTCGTCCTGGTCGGTGATGACGTGGGTGCGGATGGCCAGACGCTGATACTTGACGCCGTCCACCTCGATGATCTCGTTTTTACCTTCGTTGACAATGTAGTTTTCTTCGCTCATATTTTTCACAGTCCTTTCGACAGGTGATCCTTTCGGACGAGGAGAGACCGAAGGTTCCCCTCAGATATTCCTATTTTACCCCAAAAATCCCATAAACTCAATATCGCTGCCCGATTTTGTTGCCGGTTTGTCAAAAAAGACAGAGCCTGCCGGAGAGGAGCCGATTAACTTTTTAAAAATTTTGTTCGACAGATGAAAAACCATCTTTTATTCCGCGCCGTTGTGGTATATAATGAAGGATGCAGAGCAAGGAAGCCTGGGGAAAAGGGAAGGATGCCCCAGGAGGGAAATAGGGGAGGAAAACATGGTCTTTTCAAATCTGTTCTTTATTTATCTGTTTTTGCCGCTCAACCTCATTTTGTATTTTGTGGTCAAAAACAGGACCTGGCAGAACATCGTGCTGCTCGGATTCTCGCTTTTTTTCTATGCCTGGGGGGAACCGGTGTGGGTGTTCATGCTGATGCTTACCGCCTTTTTGGACTACACCTGGGCCAGGTGCATCGAATATTTCCGGCAGAGCGGCCAGACCCGGCGGGTGAAGATTGCGCTGGCGGCTTCGCTCATCTTCGATTTGGGAATGCTGGGCGTCTTTAAGTACAGCGGATTTTTAATCGAAAACATCAATCTCCTCACCGGACTAAATCTCCCGGTGCCGCAGATTGCCCTGCCGATCGGCATCTCGTTTTACACCTTTCAGACCATCAGCTATGTGCTGGACGTCTACCGCGGTCAGGTCCCGGCGCAGAAAACCTACTACAAATATCTGATGTATCTCTCCAGCTACCATCAGCTGGTAGCCGGCCCCATTGTGCGCTACAGCGACGTGGCCGCCGAGATCGAAAACCGCACCGTCTCGGTGCAGGATTTCAGCGAGGGCATCACCAAATTCTGTGTGGGCCTGACCAAAAAGGTGGTGATCGCCAACACCGCAGGCCAGCTGGTGGCCCAGTATATGGACGGGCAGCTTGCCGGTCTGTCGGTAGCGGGGGCGTGGTTTGGCGCGCTGCTCTACGCCATCCAGCTTTACTACGACTTTTCCGCCTACTCGGATATGGCCATCGGCCTGGGAAGGATGTTCGGTTTCCACTACCACATCAACTTCAACTACCCCTATATTGCAAAGTCGGTCACCGAGTTCTGGCGGCGATGGCACATCTCGCTCAGCTCCTTTTTTCGGGACTATGTCTACATCCCGCTGGGCGGCAACCGCAAACACCAGATTTTCAATATCTGTATAGTCTGGTTCCTGACCGGCCTGTGGCACGGCGCCAGCTGGAACTTTATTTTGTGGGGCGTCTTTTACGGGGTGCTTTTGATTGTGGAGAAGCTGGGGCTGCTCAAGGTGCTGGAAAAAATCCCGTCCTTCTTCTCCCACCTCTACCTGCTGTTCATCACCCTCATCGGCTGGACCATCTTTTATACCACCGATCTGGGACGGCTGGGCGGCTATTTAAGTGTGATGTTTGGCCTGTCCGGCAACCCGCTCACCGACACCCAGCTTTCCATCACCTTTTTGAACCGCATCTTCTGGCTGGCGGCGGCGATCCTGTTCTGCATGCCTGTCACCCAGTGGGTGAAGGGCCGCCTGCAGCGGCTGCAGGGCGAGGGAGCGCAGGCACTGGTCTGTGTCGGCACCGCGCTGATGAATCTCACACTGCTGTTTGTCTGCACCTCAATGCTGGTGGGCGACAGCTACAACCCGTTTTTGTACTTTCGATTTTAAGGATGGAGGTTTTGGGAGATGTCCAATAAACCGAAGCGGCAGCGCCTCCAGAGCCTGCACCTGATCAACGTCTGCGTCACGGTGCTCACCCTGATTGCGGTGGGGGTGCTGGCCCTGGTGTTGCCCAAGCCCACCGTCTCGGAGGTGGAGCGCCGCGAGCTTGCAAAAAAGCCGGAGTTCACCCTGGAAAGCTGGTTTTCCGGGGAGTTTGCCCAGCAGTACGACGCCTACTACGCTGACACCTTCCCGCAGCGGGAGGAGCTGGTGACGATGGCCTCCAAGATCGAATCGATGGAGGGTATCCGTCCGGACGACGTGCGCATCTATCAGGCCAACAGCAGCCCCCAGCAGGGGACCGAACAGCCTGCAGAGCCCCAGCAGCCTTCCGACACCCAGTCCGAGGAGGTGACGGTGGGGGAGAGCGAGGACGCGCAGCAGGCAGAGCAGCCGGCCGAGGAGCAGCAGCCTACCATCGACTACGATGCCTACGACGACCCCAACGCCCCTGGCAACGGCCTGAGCCAGGAGGGCACCGACGGCGAGCAGGCGGGCAACCTGTTTTTGTATAAGAATATGGGGATGCAGATCTTCGGCTCGAGCGAGTCGCTCTCCAAGCGGTATGCGCAGGTCATCAATTCCTACGCCGAGGACCTGGACGGGGTGCAGGTGTACAGCCTGATCGCCCCGACCTCGATTGAGTTTTATCTGCCCGAGGGCTATGAGGGCATCGCTTCCAGCCAGCGGGAAAATATCGACTATGTAGCGGAAAATCTTTCCGACAAGATCAAATCGGTGGACGCCTACAGCGAGATTGAGAAGAACAAGGACGAGTACCTCTATTTCCGCACCGACCACCACTGGACGGTGCGCGGGGCCTATCAGGCATACATCGCCTTCTGCAAGACGGCGGGCCTGACGCCGGTCTCGCTCGAGGAGATGGAGCACCACCAGATCGACGGGTTCCTCGGCACCTTCTACAGCCAGACCCACGACCAGCAGCTGGCAACGACCCCGGACTTTGTGGAATATTTTGTCCCGCCGGTCGAGTACACCGCCTGGCGCTACAGTACGGGCAGCCCGTACACGCTGGTGGAGTCCAGCCTGTTTGCCAGCTACGCCACCAGCGGCCCCAACACCTACAGCGTCTTTCTGCACGGCGATTTCCCGCTGCTGCACGTGCAGACAGGCAACAACACCGGCCGCAAGATCATGATTATCAAGGAATCATTCGGCAACGCCTTTGCGCCGTTTCTGGTCTCCCACTACGACGATGTCTACATCGTCGACCAGCGATACTTTGAGCTGGGAGTGGAGGACTTTGTGCGGGAGAACGGCATCACCGACCTGCTGTTTTTAAACAACATCTTCGCGGTCAACACCGGTGTGCGCATCGACGAGCTGCAAGGCATCCAGAATCAAAGCTACACCGCACCGGCAACTGTACAGCAGCCGGCGCAGCAGTCTACAGAGCAGCAGCAGGAAACGGAAAAACAGCAACAGCAGACGCAGCAGCCTGCGCAGCAAACTGCCGATGAGCCGGAGGAATCGCCGCCGGAAACCCAGACAGATCAGCAGGAAGAACAGGAATGGTGGGAGCAAAAGCCGCGGCGGCGATTGGGCGGCTAAACAGCAAGAAGAAAAAGGAGGGATCGGATGGCACGATATCTGAAAAGGGCGGCCGTTCTGCTGGCGGCGATGGGCCTGACACTGTTTGCGGGCTGTGCTTCATCAGAGAATCCGCAGCGTGAGCCGGAAAGGACGGTGACGCTGTCGATGGCAATCTCTACCGCCGCGCCGGAGAGTGTCAAGCAGGCGGCGCAGGAATTTGCCAACCGCCTGGCCTACTACTCCGACGGGGAGCTGGAGGTGGTGCTCAGCCAGAGCGCCGAGCTCGGCAACGTGCTGTCGGCGGGGGACACCGCCTTCGCCTTTGTGGAGAACGAGCGCCTGGTCGACCAGATTGAGGAGCTCAAAACGCTCGAGCTGCCCTTCTTTTTTAAGCACGCAGACTACCAGTTCACCGCGCTCAACTCCGAGCGCACCAGGGCGCGGCTGGACCAGCTGATCGGCGAGGTCTACCCGATGCAGGTGCAGATGGCGACAGTCTGCGGCTATGAGGATCTGGCCGCGGACGGCACGGTGGACCTGACCGATTTCCGCAAGCGCTATCCGCTGGCAGTGACCGAGTCCTTCTTCTCCGACGAGCTGCAGCAGGAGATCGGCGCGCTGGAGATCGAAACCGACCGGCCGCTGGCTCTATTGCTGGAGGGCGGGGCAGAGATTGCCCAGACCGACCTCTCGGAGCTCATCCGCGCGGTGAGCAGCCCCGATTTTGCCGGGGAGATGGTGCTCTTTAAGAGCGCGCACAAGGTCAAGACCGCCTATCTGCTGGTGCAGGACGGCCTGATGGAAACCCTGACGTCAAAGCAGCAGGCGGCGGTGGAGCAGGCGGCGGTGATGGCCTGCGGCTACTGCCGCACCCTGACCGACCAGCAGCGCGAGAGCCAGCTGGCCGAGCTGGAGGAGCTGGGCGTTTCGGTGCAGGAGATTAACCTGGAAAAATATTTTGCTCTGCTGGGGGACATCTACCAGTACGAGTCGGCCGGCATGAACTACCGTCCGGACGACGAGCTCAGCCGCTATGTGCGCAGCGACGGGGCGCAGGAGACATTTTAAAAAGGCAGTTTATTCGGGCTTTTCCGCTGGCGGAGAGGCCCGATTGCTTTTTAGAAAGAACAGCACCGTCAGCGCCGCGCAGGGCATCAGCACCGCGCCCAGCACCCCGAACAGCCGCAGCCCGGCATAGACGCAGACCAGGCTGAGCAGCGGCGGCAGACCGATGCTGGAGCCGACGATGCGCGGCTCCAAAAAGTTGCGCGCGACGGTGATGACAAGGTAGAGGACGATCAGCCCCCAGCCAAGCCCACTTTCCCCGCCCAGCAGCGCCAGCACCGCCCAGGGGATGAGCACCGAGCCGGTGCCGATGACTGGCAGCAGATCGAGCAGGGCGATGACGGCGGCGACGGCGGCAAACGGCCCCACCCCCAGCAGCCACAGCCCCAGACACAGCTCGCCGAAGGTGATGAGGAGCAGTAGCAGGTAGGCGCGCACCAGCCGCAGCAGGGTGGTGGCGGCAAAGTTTTTCAGGCGTGCAAGGCCCGGCCGCAGCTTTTGGGGGATGGGGAGCAGGAGCAACTGCATCACCTTGGGGTAATCCAGCGAGATAAACCCTGAGCAGAAGATGGTGACCACCACCGTCAAAAACCACAGCGGAATCTTGCCGGCGATGTCGGTGCAGGCAGCCAGCAGCGCCGAGGAAGCGGAGGTGGAGAGCTTGGCGGCAGCAGAAGCAAAGCTCTGCATCCACAGCTGCACCGCGCCGGAAAGGTCGGGCGCAAAGCGGGCCAGCAGCGCCGACAGCCACTCAAAGAAATCGGCCAGCGCGGGCAGAAAGACCGTCTTGTAAAGCTGGGGCAGCCGGGCGGCGATCGAACAGAACTGCCCCCACAGCAAGGTCAGCAGCAGCCAGAGCAGCAGTCCCAGCAGTGTATAAAAAAGCGCGGTGACAAAGACGGCGGCGCGGCGGCGCTTTAAGCGCAGCAGACGGGAAAACAGCAGCGTCACCGGCCGCAGTACCGCCGCGATCAAAAGTCCCAGCCAGAAGGGCAGGGTGGCCGGCAGCAGGACGCGCAGCGCAAAAAAGCCCCAACCGGCCGCGCACACCGCCGCCAGGGTGTAGAGGATGAAGGAGCGGATTCGTTGTTGCTGCACAAAAAGCACCTCCTTGGACAGATGGCTTTAGTGTTTGCAGACAAAGAATCGTTTATTCGACAGGGCAGTGGGGAGAAACAAGTTGACAAACGCTCAAAATCATGGTAGATTAAATTTATCCCCAACAAAATTATATGAGCAAATCGATGAGAAGGAAGTAAAACGGTCAGCGCGCTCACAGAGAGCCGGCGGCAGCTGAAAAGCCGGCAGAAAGCGGAACCGACAAGGTAGCCTTTGAGAGTATGCCGAACGGAAAAGGATTCCAATTTGTAAAACGATGTCGATTTTATACAAAATGGAGCTTTTCTCAGTAGATCATAACGGTTGGACCCCGTTACCGGTCCGGCGCGTCAGATAAGGCGCGTGCTGAGTGGGCGGCGAAAAGGCCGTCAATGAAGGTGGTACCGCAGGAGTTTGAGCCTGTCCTTTGCAAAAAGCAAAGGGCAGGCTTTTTTGATTCTTCTCTTTTGGCCTTTCAAACAGGGGAACAAAATGGAAAAAGGAGGAAACTGTCCTATGAAAGAACTTTCGAAAATCTACGACCCAAAACAGGTAGAGGACCGCACCTACCAGTTTTGGCTGGACGGCGGCTATTTTCACGCCGAGCCAAATCCCGATAAAAAACCGTACACCATCGTGATCCCGCCCCCGAACATCACCGGCCAGCTTCACATGGGCCACGCGCTGGACGAGACGCTGCAGGACATCCTGATCCGCTTCCGCCGCATGCAGGGCTATGAGGCGCTCTGGCTGCCGGGTACCGACCACGCCTCCATCGCCACCGAGGCCAAGATCGTCAACGCGATGAAGGAGGAGGGCCTGACCAAGGAGGACCTGGGCCGCGAGGGCTTTTTGGAGCGTGCCTGGGAGTGGAAGCGCAAGTACGGCGGCCGCATCATCGAGCAGCTCAAAAAGCTGGGCTCCTCCTGCGACTGGGACCGCGAGCGTTTCACCCTCGATGAGGGCTGCTCCAAGGCGGTCAAGGAGGTCTTTGTCAACCTCTACAACAAGGGCCTCATCTATCAGGGCGAGCGCATCATCAACTGGTGCCCGCACTGCATGACCTCCATCTCGGACGCCGAGGTTGAGTATGAGGAGCAGGCAGGCCACTTCTGGCACCTGCGCTACCCGCTCAGCGACGGCAGCGGCGAGGTCATTCTGGCCACCACCCGCCCGGAGACGATGCTCGGCGATACCGCTGTTGCGGTCAACCCCAAGGACGAGCGTTACCAGAATCTCATCGGCAAGACGGTCATCCTGCCGCTGGTTGGCCGCGAGATTCCGATTGTCGGCGACGACTATGTCGACATGGAGTTCGGCACCGGCGTCGTCAAGATCACCCCGGCGCACGACCCGAACGATTATGAGGTCGGCCGCCGCCACAACCTGCCGATCATCAAGGTGATGAACGACGACGCCACCATGACCGAGGCCTGCGGCAAGTATGCCGGCATGGACCGCTATGAGGCCAGAAAGGCCATCGTCAAAGACCTGGAGGAGCAGGGGTACCTGCTCAAGATCGAGGAGCACACCCACAACGTCGGCACCTGCTACCGCTGCGGCACCACCGTCGAGCCGATGGTCTCCAAGCAGTGGTTTGTCAAGATGGAGCCGCTGGCAAAGCCGGCCATCGACGTTGTCCGCAACGGCGAGATTAAGCTGATCCCAGAGCGGATGAACAAGACCTACTACAACTGGATGGAGAACATCAAGGACTGGTGCATCTCCCGTCAGCTCTGGTGGGGCCACCGCATCCCGGCCTACTACTGCGACGACTGCGGCGAGGTGATCGTCGCCAAGGAAGCGCCCACCACCTGCCCGAAGTGCGGCAGCACCCACCTGCACCAGGATGAGGACACGCTGGACACCTGGTTCAGCTCGGCGCTGTGGCCGTTCTCGACCCTGGGCTGGCCGGACAAGACCCCGGAGCTGGAATACTTCTACCCGACCAACACCCTGGTCACCGGCTACGACATCATCTTCTTCTGGGTTGCCCGCATGATCTTCTCGGGACTGGAGCACACCGGAAAGATTCCGTTCGACACCGTCCTGTTCCACGGCCTGGTCCGCGACGCGCAGGGCAGAAAGATGAGCAAGTCGCTGGGCAACGGCATCGACCCGCTGGAGATCATCGACCAGTACGGCGCCGACGCGCTGCGCTTCACCCTTGCCACCGGCAACACCCCGGGCAACGACATGCGCTTCAGCGACGAGAAGGTCATCGCCAGCCGCAACTTTGCCAACAAGATCTGGAACGCCTCCCGTTTCGTCCTGATGAATCTCAAGGACGAGCAGATGGACCTTGCCCTGCCGCTGGACAAGCTCGCCATCGAGGACAAGTGGGTGCTCTCCAAGTTCAACAAGCTGGTCCGCGAGGTCACCGACAACCTCGAAAAGTTCGAGCTGGGCATCGCCGTCAGCAAGCTGTACGACTTCATCTGGGATGTCTTCTGCGACTGGTATGTCGAGCTGGTCAAATCCCGCCTGTGGGAGGACGGCGCCGAGGCCGAGGTTGCCCGCCAGGTTCTGGTCTATGTCCTGAGCAACACCCTCAAACTGCTGCACCCGTTCATGCCGTTCATCACCGAGGAGATCTGGCAGGCGCTGCCGCATGAGGGCGAGAGCATCATGGTTTCCCAGTGGCCGGTCTACAACGAGAAGCTCGACTTTGCCGCCGAGGAGCGCGAGTTTGAGAAGGTCATGGACGCCATCAAGGCGGTCCGCACCCGCCGCAGCGAGATGAACGTGCCGCCCTCCAAGAAGGCGACCCTCTACATCGAGACCGCTTCGCAGGCAATCTTCGAGCAGTCCACCGCCTTCCTGACCCGCCTTGCCTGGGCCGACCAGATTGTCATGGGCAGCCCGGAGGACCTCAAGGGCTGCGTCCAGGTCATCACCGACAGCGCCAAGGTTTATATGCCGCTGTCCCAGCTGGTCGACCGCGACAAGGAGATCGCCAGACTGACCAAGGAGAAGCAGGCCTGCGAGAAGGACATCTCCTTCCTGGAAGGCAAGCTCAACAATCCGGGCTTTGTCTCCAAGGCGCCGGAGAAGGTGGTCAACGACCAGAAAGCCAAACTCGAAAAGGCCAAGGAGCTGCTGAGCAAGATCGAGTCGAGCCTTGCAGCTTTCAACAACTAAACGCCCCGTTGTGGAAAAGGAAAGCGCCGGAACGCGATTGCGTTCCGGCGCTTTTGTGCTGGTTTAGAGACTGATGTTAAAGGAGTATTCCTCTCCGTTGTAATCAAAGTCGCCCGAAAACCAGAGACCACTGGTGTTAGAAGGAACAGGCCGGGTGAGCCGCAGGTCGATGGCAAACTCACTGCCCTCGAAGGAGGTGGGCTGCAGGCCCTTTCCGTAAATTTGCGTGTTGCGCACGGTGATATTGTCCGCTGTCTTATAGGAGAGGGTGAAGCGGTGGATGCGGATGCCGTTGCCCTGCTCCGTATAGTCGAAGGTAAAGACTCCCTTGATGATGCCATTTTCCGGAGGGAGTTCCTCTATCTCATAGGAGTCCTCGGGAGAAAGGACGTAGAAGGCTCCCTTGCAGATGGTGTCCGCCTCAAAGTCATAGGTGCGAACCCGATAGGCTGGAGGATAATGCGAAACATGAAAGGCAAAATCTTCCGGCTTGTCCGGGTTGCCCGGCGTGTCGTCGAATACCGTCTCGAAGGAGAGCGGGCTGGTGTCGTAGTCGATCTGCTCGGCTTGACACCCGCACAGCGTCAGGACAAGCGCCAGCAGGGCGCATAGAAGAAGACGTTTCATCTTGTTCCCTCCTTTCCGGGGCTACTAGACGTAAGAAGAAAATGGATATTCTTCGCCCTGATAGGTGATCACGCCACGGAGGATAAAGTCGTTTCCAAGGTTAGTCATGATCCTGGTCACGTTGTCCAGATCGGCTGTGACAGAAAGGATGCCCTCCTTCTCCTCAACCAATAGCGGAATCTGCTGGTTTTGCAGACGGAAATAGGGATCGCGGTATTCCAAGGATAAATCGCTTACAGAGCACTCTCCAAGTTCGACTTGCATCGATAAAGAGCGCAGAGCAGATTCCCCATCCTCATTTACTTCGCTGCCCTGTATGTCATAAATGCCCCGCAGGACGTAGCGGTCCAAGCCGACACCAACAACGCTGTAGGGCGGCTCGATGAAGAAAAAGGCGCCTTTGTAAAGATTTTCTTCCGGAAAGTACTGGCGATTGAACATGAGAGAGCCGTTGCCGTTGCCCGAAGGGATGGTGTCGTTCGGGTCACTGTCCGGCGGGAAGGGTCCATCGACTGTGGGGTTGTCCAGCGCGTAGTAGAACATCTGCTGAAAGCGCTCGTCCAGATCGTCCGAGAGCCACTCGGGGTGGAAGCAATACTCGGGGAGTAAACTGTAATTGGGATGAAACTTATCTGTTGTGCTACAAGCAACAAAACATACAAATGTGATGATAATAATTGAATATTTATACACTTTACTCATATTATTCATAATGAATATGTCGTGTTTATAAATTTTTTAGGACATTAATATCCGTTGTTGAAAACAAACACATCAACAGTATCGTAAATGCCTAGAACATCCCAATAGTAGCTTACCCTTGCACCTACAGCTGCAGTTATAACATTTGCTACATAATTAGAGCAATTAGGATATTTTGTGATGATAAAGGGGGCTATTTCATCAGATAAATCATATTCTCGTGTTTCTGCTCCAAATTTACCGGAATGATTCATGGCAGTGAGGTGATCAGTTTGAGTATTAGAACCATTATTTTCTACAACAACTCTTGTTAAACGATAACCCAACATATCACTATAGTCATCGGCATAAGAGCGAACAGCATAACGTATTCTCAATGTTAAAGCGTGTTCTGTTGCATCGGCAGTGAACCCGTCATCTGCACGAGAAGTCATTGGAGCCAACATTACACAGGTGCTTTGTTCAAATTCCTGTTCACTACTACGTGTCAAAGGAAGAGCTTTAGTGTAGGAGTAAACTTCTTTTTTGTATGATCCTTTATCTGTGGATACAATTTCACTTTTTACAAGCTTGCCTTTTTCAACTATTTCCTTAGCGGAAGGGGAAGAGCCAGATGCAAAAGAGGAAAGGCTGAGCGTAAAAATAAACGACAGAGCCAAGATGGATGATAATAGTTTCTTTAACATAAAAATATTCCTTTCTTGATGGAATTTTTTAGTAGATCTACTACATTAACCATAACATAGAAAGATTATAAATGCAATAAAAATAGAAAAAAACCATGAATTTATTACAAACTATTTGAAAAAACATGAGATTTAAGTGTAACAAAAGCGATGAAAAAACGTTTATATTGGTTGGAGTAAGAAAGGGGAGAATCTGTGTTTAGAGATTTTCAATTCAGTGTTTCGATGAGGGGAAAAAGGAAACTGCAACGGCTTGCGAAATCCTCTGCCGCGCGCTATAATTAGGGTATCGTTTAAATTTAACATAATGGAGGAAGATCAGCATGAGAGCATACGAACGTCTATTGCACTATGTTACCCTCGGCACCCAGTCCGACCACACATCCGAAACCGTCCCTTCCACCCCAAACCAGAAAGTCCTGGCCGCGGCGCTGGTGGAGGAGATGAAGAAGCTCGGCATCGCCGACGCCTTTGTGGATGACAAGGGCTATGTTTACGGCACCATCCCGGCCACCAAGGGCAAGGAGGACAAGCCGGTCATCGGCTTCATCGCCCACATGGACACCGCCGAGGACGCTTCCGGCGACAACATCAAGGCCAAAGTGGTCGAATACAACGGCGGGGATGTCCTGCTCAACGAGGAAAAGCAGATTTTCCTGAGCGAAAAGGAATACCCGGACCTGAAAAAATATGTCGGCCAGCACCTGATGGTCACCGACGGCACCACCCTGCTCGGCGCGGACGACAAGGCCGGTGTAGCGGAGATTATGACCATGGCCGAGCAGCTGATGAGCCATCCTGAGATCGAGCACGGCACCATCAAGATCGGCTTTACCCCGGACGAGGAGATCGGCCGCGGCGCAAACTACTTTGACGTTGAGGGCTTTGGCGCAAACTTTGCCTACACCGTCGACGGCGGCGAGCTGGGCGAGCTGGAGTATGAAAACTTTAACGCCGGTGCTGCCAAGGTTGTCATCCACGGCCTGAGCATCCACACCGGCTCGGCCAAGGACGCGATGGTCAACGCCTCTCTGCTGGCGATGGAGTTCCACCAGATGCTGCCGGTCGAGCAGAACCCGCGCTATACCACCGGCTACGAAGGCTTCTTCCACCTGGGACACATCGAGGGTGAGGTGGAGCTGGCCGAGATGGACTACATCATCCGCGACCATGACGCCGAGAAGTACGCCCGGAAGGAACAGGTCATGCGTGACATCGCCGCCTACATGAACCACAAATACGGCGAGGGCACCGTCGAGCTGACCATCACCGAGTCCTACCGCAACATGAAGGAGAAGATTGAGCCGCACATGCACCTGATCGAAAACGCCAAGAAGGCCTTCCGTGCCTGCGGCGTGGAACCGAAGATTGTGGCGGTTCGCGGCGGCACCGACGGCGCGCGCCTGTCCTACATGGGCCTGCCCTGCCCGAACCTCTCCACCGGCGGCCACAACTTCCACGGCCGCTTCGAGTACATCCCGGTCGAGTCGATGGACAAGATGGTCGAGACGATCATCAACATCGCAAAAATCTACGCCGACTAGGCGGCATGATGCCGCGCCCAATTCGCGGCAGGCTGAGCCTGCGCCCAATTCGCGTATTGGTTGGGTGAGTGGCCTTGGCTTTTACCTCGCGGCACCAGGCTGAGCCTGGACCCAATTCACGGCGGCATGATGCCGCTTCCAATTCACGGCGGGCTGAGCCCGCTGCCAATTCACGTATTGGTTGGGTGAGTGGCCTTGGCTTTTACCTCGCGGAACCGAGTTTGAGCGAAGAAAAAATAAAAGTTTTGGTCAAGCTTTTTCAAAAGCTTGTGGTTTCCAAAGGCAAAGCCTTTGGGCGCCAAGTCACGCTTTATGCTTTGCTGAAAAATTGGCTTTGCGTTTCGTGACCCGAAGTTGAACTATGTTCAACTCCCCGGGCTTTTATCGTCAGGCCCCTTTTTGTAAGAGAAAAAGCTCCCGACAAGTTGCCGATACCGGCCCGTCAACCTTCCGGTGGATAGTTGACAGGCCTGAGTTGGCACCTGATTTTCCGGAATTTTTGTGTTACTCTGATCAAAGCAGGGGAGGTGTTCTTTGATGAAGAAGACAGGACTGTTGGCTTTATTTTTTATTCTGCTGGCAGGATGCCAGCAATCTCCGATGGAAAATCTGGCTCCGGAGGTAACTGAAAAAGAGGCCCAGAAGATTGTGTGTGAAGATTGTGGACGGGAACTTCCCTATACCCTTCAGCAGCTCGATGAAATTCTTGTCGAACTGGATCCGGATTTTGACCTTGGTGTTTTTGGTTTTCAAGCTTGGGAAGGAATGGAACAGTATCGTTATTTCGATGAATTTGAATTGTTTCGTACGATTGGGATCATGCGGCATAATACCATTTTGGCGCATCGCTTTTCTGACGACAGTTGGCATTTGGTGTCGTTGGGAGACTATGAGTTTCAGGGAGTGACCTCTATGTCCCCGGACGCAGATGATCCTTCCCGCTTAAAGGTTTCGGTCGATGGGTGTAATTTTGGAATCGACTATATTCTTCAGGATTTTAGTCGAACATTGACATTTGACGAAAATTTCGAGAATCCGGAAATAAATTATTATAATAGCCTAACGACTTCTTTGAATGAGAGAAGGGAACTGGGCGATACGATGTCGAGAGAAGAACATATTTTCAGCAAAATCGAGGTTGCCGAAAAGGAAGTCCGCTTCTATTTTGATCTTGCTGGAGAACCGGTTGCCAACGGGCATCCCATTCCGCGCATTTCCTTTACCGATAATTCACCGTATGGAGATATTGTGCAAATTTATTTTCACAATCTAAAAAATGAGATCACCGATCAGCAGCTGGAAGAAATTCGTCAGGCACTGGATAACCCGGAGATCACCACGGCGTTTTATGATGATCCCGACAGCTTTGCCGGCGTTTTGTTGAAAATTCCCTACACCTATGATTGGGAAACTTATGAGACAGATCTGCCAGTCCCCAGTATCATCATCGAGGAACGTGAGAAAGGAATGATTTTTGTATTGCAGCGGAATGAAGATTTTGTGAGTACGGGAGATGAAGATTGATGTCCACCCCCAAAACCAACGCCATGCGGATGCTGGATAAAGAAAAAATTCCCTACCAGATGCACACCTACGACGCCTCGGACGGGCATATCGACGGGGCGGCGGTGGCGCGCAAGGTGGGGATGGACCCGGCGAAGGTCTTTAAAACGCTGGTGACCAGGGGCCACAGCGGCAGCTATTATGTCTGCGTGCTGCCGGTGGAGCGGGAACTGGACTTAAAAAAGGCGGCGAAGGTGTTCAGCGAAAAGTCGCTGGAGATGATTCCGGTCGCGCAGCTGCTGCCCACCACCGGCTATGTCCGGGGCGGGTGCTCGCCGATTGGGATGAAAAAGCGCTTTGCTACCGTCTTCGATGAGCTGGCAAAGCAGCAGAAAACCATCGTCGTCAGCGGCGGCAAGATCGGCTTGCAGATCGAGGCCCGGCCCGACGACCTCGCCAAAGCAAGCGGCGGCATCTTCGCGCCGATTGTGGCGGAATGATGGATGTTTTGACAGAACCAAAAAAAGGGAGATGAAAACGATGCAGCTGCAGAAATTGGGAACTGAACGGATGCAGGAAATCATAGAATTTGACCACCTCTGCTTCCCGAACGATTTTTGGAAGGAAGAGGACTGGGAAAGTTTGCTGCGGGATGAGCGGGCAATCTACTACGCCCTGCTGGATGACGGCCGGATTGTGGGGGACCTGTTTCTCTACAACTGGCAGGGCGAACAGGACTATGTCAAGCTCATGCACATCTCGGTCCACCCGGACTACCGCAAGCAGGGCTTGGGTGAACGCCTGATGAACCACGCCCAGCAGGAGATGAAGGAGCTGGGCATGGGCCGCTTCCGCGGGGAGACCAGAGCCTCCAACCTGCCTATGCAGAGGCTGTTTGAAAAAATGGGCTACCAGCTGGATCGGGTCGAGGAAAACTACTACCACAATCCCGAGGAAAGCGCATACAAGTATCTCCTGCAATTTTAAGCAGAAGTAAAAAAGGCTGAAGGAATTTTTCCTTCAGCCTTTTTTCTCTATTGGCGCTGCTGCCATTGCTGATATTTCTGCAGAAAATGCTGGAAATTTTCTTCCCCCATAAAATGGGTCATCTCCTGCTCGGTAAACTCCTTGTAGATGCCGCGGAACAATCCGGGCTCGCAGGGGTCGATGCCGAGGGTGCGGATGACCTCCTCGGCAAATTCCCGGAAAGCAAACCCGACAGCTGTAATGATGTTCTTCTCCTTGACCAGCGGCCTGTGCAGGATGTTCTGGTGGGGGATGAAGTCAAGGCTCTGGCAGATCTCCTCCCAGATGCCGGAGGTGAAGTGGACGTCCTCCAGCAGCCCCGCTTTGGCAAGCAGCATCGGTCCGGCGGAGATGGCTGCAATCAGCAGCTCTTTGCCCTTGAGGGAGGCCAGAAAGTCGATCAGCTTGCGGTCAAACAGCGCAGGGAAGGGGATCATCATGCCGGGCAGCACCACGCAGGCATAGTCCCCGGCAGAAAATTCGTCCAGCGTTTTGTCGGCCGTGACCAGGAAGCCGTCCTCGGAGCGGACCGGCTCCCTGGAGGAGGCGAAGATCTCCACCGGCGACTCGAACCACATCAGCGCTTCGGTCAGGCAGGTGACCTCGTACAGGGAAAAGTGCGGGTAGACGATGACGGCGATTTTTTTCATAAAGAACCTCCTTGGATAGAGGAGGTGAGAAAGGAAAGAATGCGTTGAGAAAAATCCTTCGCCTCCTCATAGAGTCCGTGTCCTAGATCTTCATAAATGTACAGCTGACTGCCGACAATCTGTGAAGCTATTTCCCTGGAAGCTTCCGCGCCGACAATCTGATCCCGGCCGCCAGCGATGATCAGGGTGGGGCAGGCTATTTGCTGCAGCTGCAAATAGCAGTCGTGCGTTAAGCAGGAGCGGGCCATCGTCAGAAAGCGCTGTGGGTTCTTGGGCTTCATCGCCCTGGCAAGCAGGGAGTAAAGCGGCAGGGCGCGCTTGAGGTATGGGGGAGAGTAGGACTTTTTGGCGATGTCCAAAAAGAGTTCCCGGTAACGCTGCGCGGACACCAAATCAATCCAGTGGGTCACAGCCTGCTGGATGATGGGGTTCTGCCGGGCAAGGGTAACGACCAGGACAAGCTTGCCCACCTTTTGAGGATATCGCAGGGCAAGGTGCAGCGCGATCATCCCGCCCTGCGATACGCCGACAAGGTCCGCTTTTGGAATCTGCAGCTGGTCCATGCACTGGCTGAGATCGTCCGCCATCTGTTCGGTGGTGTAGGTTTCCGGAAGATTGTTCTTCCGGCTGAAAGCAAAGACGGTGTATTCCTTTGCAAACATCCGATACAAAAAGGAGAAGGGAAGGGCAGAGCCCCGAACGGTTCGCAGGCCGTCCCCCACACCGGGAATCAGAATCAGGTACTTTTCCCCCGTCCCAAACCGAATATAATCCACACTGGTTTCCTCCAGTTTGAGCTGACCGTTTTTAGCGTGAAACATAAGTCCCCTCCCTCTTGTTCCGAAAAGGTCCGACAGAAACTTTGTGCCGCGAGGTAAAAGGTTGGGCTGCCTACTTTAGCAATACATGAATGGGGCGCGGCATCATGCCGCCGTGAATTGGGTGCGGGCTCAGCCTGCTATTTCTTTGCTTCTTTGGCCCAGCTGTCTTTGAGTCCGACGATCTGATTGAACACGCCCTCGTCCTTGCTGTCCTTGCAGAAGTAGCCGGTGCGGACAAACTGGAATTTGTCGCCGGTTTTCGCTTCGGCAAGAGAAGGCTCCAGCTTGCAGTTATGCAGCTCGGTCAGCGAGTTCGGGTTCAGGTAGTCCAGATAGTTGGTGCCCTCCGGAACGTCGTTGACGTTTTCCAGGGTGAACAGGTAGTCGTACAGGCGCACGGTGGCGTCGATGGCATATTTGGCCGATACCCAGTGGATGGTGCCCTTGACCTTGCGGCCGTCAACCGGGTTGCCGTTGCCGGTCTCGAGGTCGGCGGTGCAGCGCAGCTCGACGACGTTGCCCTGCTCGTCCTTGACAACCTCGTTGCACTTGACGATGTAGGCGCCCATCAGGCGGACCTCGCCGTCCGGTTTCATGCGGAAGAACTTCGGAGGCGGTACCTCGGCAAAGTCGTCCGCGTCGATGTAGAGCTCGCGGGTGAACGGAACCTTTCTGACACCGGCCTCCTCATTCTTCGGGATGTTGGGCAGCTCGAAATACTCTTCCTTGTCCTCCGGGTAGTTGGTGATGACCACCTTGACCGGGTGCAGGACGGCGACGCGGCGCTGGGCGGCGGTGTTGAGCTCATCACGGATGCAGTGCTCCAGCAGGCCGATGTCGACGATGCTGTAGGCCTTGGCGACACCGGCCTTCTTGACAAACTCGTTGATGGCGCTGGGGGTGTAGCCGCGGCGGCGCAGGCCGCAGATGGTGGGCATTCTCGGGTCGTCCCAGCCGTCCACCTTTTTGGTCTCGACCAGCTCGCGCAGGTAGCGCTTGCTCATGACGGTGTGGGTGACGTTCAGGCGGGCAAACTCGTACTGGTGGGGCTTGTGCTCAAAGCCGATGTTGTCCACAACCCAGTCGTACAGCGGGCGGTGGTTTTCAAACTCGATCGAGCACAGCGAGTGGGTGATGCCCTCCAGCGCGTCCTGGATTGGATGGGCGAAGTCGTACAGCGGGTAGATGCACCACTTGTCGCCCTGGCGGTGATGGTGCGCATGCACGATGCGGTAGATGGCCGGGTCGCGCATGTTCATGTTCGGGGAGGCCATGTCGATCTTGGCGCGCAGGGTGTGGCTGCCGTCCGGGAACTCGCCGTTCTTCATCCGCTCAAACAGGTCGAGGTTTTCCTCCACCGAGCGGTTTCTCCACGGGCTTTCCTTGCCCGGCTCGGTCAGGGTGCCGCGGTACTCGCGCATCTCGTCGGCGGTCAGGTCGTCGACGTAGGCTTTGCCGTCCTTAATCAGCTTGACGGCGTACTCGTAGCACTTGTCGAAGTAGTCCGAACCGTAGTAGATGCCGCCGGTCGGCTCGGCGCCCAGCCAGCGCAGGTCCTCCTCGATCGATTTGACGTACTCGTCGTCCTCGCGGACAGGGTTGGTGTCGTCAAAGCGCAGGTTAAACAGGCCGTTGTATTTCTGCGCGGTGCCGGAGTTGATCCAGATTGCCTTGGCCGAGCCGATGTGCAGGTAGCCGTTCGGCTCAGGCGGGAAGCGGGTGTGCACCTTGGTGACCCGGCCCTCGGCCAGGTCGCGGTCGATGATGTCGTGGATAAAGTTGGACACGTTTTCGGTGTCCATGATTTTTTCATCAGCCATTTTGTATTCAGTCCTTCCAAATAGGTTGCGGGTGGATGGTTTTCAAATTTATTTTGACAGGGTGGCGATCGCCTCGTCCAGGCGCTGCTGGCAGGTGGCTTCGCCGAGGATCTGCATCACGCTGCACAGGTCCGGGGAGTTGGTGCGGCCGGTGATGGCAAGGCGGATCACCTGGCTGACGTCGCCGACGTGGCCCTTAAACTGGTCGGGATTTTTCTTGTAGTCCTTTGGTTTTGCAGCAAAGCCGAGGTTTTCTCCCAGCTCGCGCACCTTGTTAAACCAGGTGTCGCCGTCATCCGCAGGGGAGTAGATGCCCTTGTACTGGGTGAGGATGGCGATGGCGTCCTCCTTGGCGACATTTTCCGGGTACGCGGTGGCCGGAACATACAGCTCGTCGTAGAAGAAGGCAAGGTAGTCCTTGACCTCGCTCCAGATGGCGATGTCCTTGCGGGGCTTGGCGCCGCCGCGGCCGATGGCAAAGATGGCCTTGGCCTTCTGCTCGTCGCCGGTCAGCAGGGTGTAGAGCTGCTGGTCATAGTCCCTGGCCCAGCCGGTCACCTCGTTGTAGACCTCATCCGCGCTCATCACCGAGATGGTGTTCTTGCTGACATCCTTTAATTTGTCGATGTCAAACAGCGAACCGCTGTTGCCCATCTTCTTGGTGGTGAACTGGAAGTCGTCCATCGGGGCGGTGGGGTTGGCAATGCGCCAGTCCTCAAAGTTGGAGTTTAGCAGGGTCATCAGGTACTCCAGCACCGACGGCACCGGGTAGCCCTCAGCGTTGTAGAAGTCGAGCGCCAGCTCCGGGTCCTTTCTCTTGGAGAGCTTGCGCTTGGAGCCGCCGTCCATCTTCATCAGCTGGGCGGTGTGGACATATTTCGGCGGCTTCCAGCCCAGGGTGCGGAACAGCTGGAGGTGGATGTTCAGGGTCGCCAGCCACTCCTCGCCGCGGACGACGTGGGTGGTGCCCATGAAGTGGTCGTCGATGACGTGGGCGAAGTGGTAGGTCGGGATGCCGTCCGACTTGAGCAGCACGATGTCCTGGTCGTTTTCCGGCAGCTCGATGTCGCCCTTGACAAGGTCGCGGTGAACAAAGCGCTTGTTCGGGTCGCCCGGGCTTCTGAAGCGCAGAACATAGGGCTTGCCGGCCTGGATGTTCTCCTCAATCTGCTCGAATGTGAGGTCGCGGCACTTTGCCCACTGGCCGTAGTAGCCGAAGTTGATCTTCATCTCCTGCTGCTGCTGGCGCATCTCGTTGAGCTCCTCCTCGGTGCAGAAGCAGGGGTAAGCAAGACCCTGCTCGACCAGCACCTTGGCAAAGGTCTGGTAGATTTTGGCGCGCTGGCGCTGGCGGTAAGGGCCGTAAGCGCCCTTGTCCCCTTCGATGGTGGCGCCCTCGTCAAAGTTTAAGCCGTAACGGTTAAAGACGCGGATGATGGTCTCCACGCCGCCCTCCACCGCGCGCTTGAGGTCGGTGTCCTCGATGCGCAGGAAAAAGACGCCGCCGCTCTGGTGAGCCAGACGCTCGCTGACGATGGCGCTGAACAGGTTGCCCAGGTGCATAAAGCCGGTGGGGCTTGGCGCGATGCGGGTGACCTTTGCGCCCTCAGGCAGGCTGCGGGGCGGGTACATCGCCTCGATGTCCGCAGGGGTGGTGGTGATATCAGGGAAAAGCAGGTTTGCAAGACGCTGATAATCCATGTATTTGATCTCTCCTTCGTGTTGAATCTGTCCGATTGATAAGAATATCACAGAACGTGGTTTTATCTTATAGGTATAAGAATATCACAAAATAAAGGGGAAGAAAAGGGGCGGGGCGGATTTTTCCCAATCGGCGAAAAAACAAAATCGGGCGAAGCGCATTTTTATGCGCTTCGCCCGAGGAAAGAGAAGAAGCCCCTCAAAAAATAAAGTTTTCGTCCACCTTTTTCAAAAGGTGGCAGGTGTCCAGCGGGCAGCGCCTGCTGGTCGAGCTCCGCAGAGCTCGAAACACCTTTGCGTTGGAAGCGCCTTTGCGGGTGAATTTTGCAAGCTGATTTTCAGCTTGCAAAAGAGGGGGCTTTTGTAAGAGAAAAGCCCCCCTGACAAACTTCCGATTCACACAACCCAGAAAAACCTCCCGGTGGGAGGTTTTTCTGCTGTAAATCTCCCAGCCCAGCGAGGGAAACAGCGAAGCGCTTTTCCCGATCCGCCTCTCCGAGAGCTGAAGGAAACAGCGAAGCGCCTTTCCCGCTCTTTCTCTTTATAATTTACGAATATAAAATAAAAAGGAGCAGCCGCACCACAACATCCATCGGTAGGGCTGTCCCTTTTTTGCAGAGTAAAAGCGATTGTTTCTATTGCCGGAAAACCGTCCACCGGAAGGTTTTCCGGGGTTGTACTGAGCGGAAGATTGCTGGGAACTTTTTCTCTTACAAAAAGTTCCCCAATCCACAAGGCAATTTTGCCTTGTGGATTTTCCCTTCAAAAGGCGCTTGAACGATAAAGGTGTTTCGCCCGCTGCGGCGTGCGACCAGGGTTTCACCCTGGACCGGACTTCCTTTTGAAAAGGAAGCGAAACGGTTTGGTTTTTAGTACTTAACCGGCGGCTCGAACCCCTCAAAAATAATCGCGTCGTACATCTTCGTCGCCGCCTCATAGTCCTGCTCCCGGATGGTCCAGCCCACCGTCATCGCACCGCAGGCTTTACAGAATGAGAAGGCGCGGCTATCCGCGGCGAAGCGGTTGTTGTAGGCGACAAAGTGCGGCTTGGAGAGGAAGTTAAACATCATCCCGCCCAGCGCCGCCGAGCCGATTTTGGAGCCGCTCTCGAAGCGGGTGGCCAGCTGGCCGCGCATGATCTGCGGGGCGTTTTTATAAAACCAGGAGACGATCAGCGGGTTCATCGACTCGATGCAGTAGTCGCCGGGGTAGCGGCGCAGCAGGTCATAGACCTTCAGGCAGACTGTCTCCACCTGTTCAGTGGATTTAATCTCCACAATCAGCGGCACGCGGCCGTCCACCTCGCGCAGCACCTGGGAGAACAGCGGAATCTTCTCGTGGGTCTGTCCCAGGTTGTACTGGACCAGCTGGGCATAGCTTGCCTGCTCGATCTTCAGCGGGGAGGAACACATCCGCATCAAATCCTCATCGTGAAAGACCACAATCCTGCCGTCGGCGGTCATCTGCAGATCCAGCTCGATGCCGTAGCCGTGCTCGACGGCGGCGCGGAAGGCGGAGAGGGAATTTTCACAGCGGGAGCGGTTATCAAAAAGCCCGCGATGGGCGAAGTTGCGGTGGTAAAATTTTACCTCGAGCGGGTGCTTTTTCAGCGAGGGCATGGCGCTCAGGGCGCAGGCCCCCACTCCCAGCAGCCCGAGGGAAACCAGTTGCTTTAACATCTAGCTCAACCTTCTTTCTATTTGGGGTCAGCAGGCTAATCCTGCTCTTGGAGGATGTCGCTCTCGAAGGCTTCTTCCATAGCCTCGTCGGTCACGGCTGCCTCCTCCATTTGCTGCTGTTGGGCGGCGTCGTTCTCCTCCTCGTCGCCGCTGTCCTCCTCCACCGGGGTCTGGCGGGCAAGGCCATATTCCCGCTGGGCCATCTCCTCGACGGCGGGGTTGATGTCCGAGATATACAGGTCGGGGTCCTGGCTGAGTCGTTCCAGGTCGATGCGGGCGGTCAGGCAGGCGTTGGCGGCGGGGCGCTCGGTCTGCATGATGATGCCGTTGCCCAGCTTGCTGGCCGAGAACGGCGCATAGATGCCGCTGATGGCGCGGAACGGCAGGTCCATAAAGTCGCCGGTCAGCCAGGCCGAGACGGCGAACACCGGCTGCTCCTGGCAGCGCATGAAGGCGCAGCTCTGGAAGAAGGCGCTGGAGCGGCTGGAGCTGAAGGCCGACGGGCACAGCAGCAGCTGGGCGCCCAGGGTGTGGGCGGCTCTGGCGGCCTCAAAGATCCGCTGGTCCAGGCCGGTCAGCACCGAGACGCGGCACAGCTTTGTCTGGGCGGTGTGGATGCCCTTGCCGGGCAGGATGCCGCACAGCTTCTCAAAGGGGGAGAGGTGGAGCTTGTCCTGCTGCAGGATGATGTTGCCGTCCGGGTCGAACAGAAAGGCGCGGTTATAAAGCCCCTCCCGGGTGCGCACAATCGTGGTGCCCGCCAGGATATAGACCGAGGCCTTGATGGCCAGCAGCGAGAAGAAGCGGACATAGCTTTCATAGAGCGGCTGGGCCAGATACTTATTGTAAAACTGCAGGGCCTGCTCCACCGGCTCCTGAGCGGAGTTGATTAAATCCTCGGAGAACTGGTAGCACAGGTCGAACAGCGAGGAGGAGCTGAGCAGCGGCAGCAGCCCGATATATTCGGGAAAGACAATCAGCTGGCTGCCGTCGCGCACCGCGCTGTTGACATTGGAGATAATCAGGTCCAGGCACTCCTTGGCTGGCAGCTCGTTGCGCAGCGCCAGCTGCACGCAGGAGAGCTTGATGTTGTTGGGGCTGACATAGTCCAGCGCCCGCGACATCTCGATGTCGGTCTCCTCCAGCAGGTTGTTCAGCTTGGAGGGGCTCCAGTGGGAGAGCAGCATCTTTGCCGAAGCGATGTGTTTGAGGTTCATCAGGCCATGCCCCCTCTCTCATAGATGCGCAGGTCCAGCTTGTCCGGCAGGTTGCCGCCAAAGTCGCTGCGGGTTAATTTATTGAGATACAACTTTGCGAACAGGCTGTGCGAGCTTGCCGGCGGCACCAGATAGCCGCTCTCGTCGGCGGTCAGGTCGCAGGGGGCGGCCACCGCCGAAAAGCAGTTGCAGCAGCCCACCACATAGAGCCCGTTGGACTGCGCCGCGTTCCAGATGCCGGTGGTCAGCATGTGGCGGCTGAGCTGGTAGGAGTCGATGAACTGGGAAGAGATGACGATCTGCGCGCCCTTCATGCGGGCGACGCGGACCACCTGCGGGTGGTAGATGTCCACATCGACGCACAGAAAGATGTTGCCGATGGGGGTCGCAATCGGTTCGATCCGGTCGTACTGCGCAAGGTCGGATTGGTTGTAAAGGTTGCGGTGGGTCGCCCCCTGGATGCCCAGAATGTCGCCCTTGGGCGAAAACAGGCACAGGTAGAGGATGTTGTCCACCACAAAGCGGCTGGGCACCAGGTAAACCTTGTGCTCGATGGCGTATTTGCGGCAGGCGTTCAGATAGTCGGGCGTGTCCCACTGCGGGATATAGGATTTGACGTCGGAAAAGACCACCAGGTCGGAAAGGGGCTTGATCTTTCCGAACGGAGGTGTGATACAGACGACAGCACGTGCCACATTTTTCACCTCTCAGAGAAAAAATGAATGCCGGCAGTCCGACAAACGGAAAGCCGTATGATTTTATTATACTATCCCCGCGTACTTCCTGCAAGAAGAAAAAGACAGCTTTCCTTCGACAAGATTTTTCCAGCAAATTTTGTCGGGAAAAGCTGTCCACCATTTTCCACCAGGGGGCAGTTGAAAGGGTGGAAAAGCAATTACCCAATGTAAAATAGGGGTAAAATATCATGGTTTTAACAGTTTCAACAGAGTTTTCAACATCAAAGGGGTGTGGATAACCGTTAAATTCCGGGGAGATCGGGGGAAAAGCTGCGCAGCCCCGCAAAGAAATCGCTGAGCAGCTGCGCACATTCCTCTTCCAGAATCCCCGAGCGGATGACGGGGGTGTGGTTAAAGGGCATCACAAACAGGTCGGCCACCGACCCGGCACAGCCGGCCTTGGGGTCCCTGGCGCCGTAGACCACCCGGTCCAGCCGCGCGTTGATGATGGCCCCGGAGCACATCGGGCAGGGCTCCAGCGTCACATACAGCTGGCAGCCGCTCAGCCGCCAGCTGTGCAAGGTTTGGCAGGCCTGCCGGATGCAGAGCACCTCGGCGTGGGCCAGCGCGTCCTGATCCAGCTCCCGGCGGTTGTGGGCGCGGGCAATCACCTGGTTGTCCCGCACGATGACCGCCCCGACCGGGATTTCTCCCAGCTGGGCGGCCTTTTTGGCTTCCAGCAGCGCCTGGCGCATCCAGTGCGCGTCCTGCCGCTGGTAGGCGGGGATGGATGTGGGCATAGGGTCCCTCCTCTGAAAAAGTGGATTGCATTTAGAGCATATTCTGGATAATCATGATCACCAGCAGCGCGATGGCTAAGGTCAGCGTCAGCGAGGAAAAGCAGACCCGGTACTTGATCCGCTCGGTGGAGAAGGTGGTGGAGCGCCGGAAGGTGAAGATGTTGGGGTACTGGTGCACCAGTACCAGCAGCGCCCCGATGCCCACAATGAGGTAAAGGGCCAGCTGCATCAGCAAAAACAGCGGCTGCAAATGTTCGGGCAGGACGGCAAGCAGCAGGTTGAGCAGCAGGTTAAACAGATTGTTGACCGCGTGGATGAGCACCCCCACCCACAGCGACCCGGAATAGAGCACCATGTAGCCGATCAGCAGCCCCATCACAAAGGCGTTGGGCGCCTGCACCAGATTGCCGTGGAACATCGCAAACAAAATTGCCGAGATGGTCAGCGCGAAGCTGTCGCCGAAGCGGCGCATCGATTGGAAGATCATCCCGCGGAACACAAACTCCTCCACCAGGGGGGAGACAACGCACAGCTGCAGGGCGGTCAGGGCCAGCAGAGCGGGCTTTTGTGGGATGGCGATGCTGGTGTGCGGGTCCAGATTGACCGATTCCAGCAGCGAGGTCAGCAGGCTGGAGCTGGCCAGTCCGATGACGCTGACCCCCAGCGCGACGCAGCAGCTCAGCGCGCCAAAGCCGGGGGAAAAGCGGCGCAGCGGAAAGGCAGTGCGCAGAGGGACCCGGCACAGCAGCACAAAGACAAAGAAGGGGATGGTCAGGCAGATGACCGAGGAGAGCAGATTGGCCATCAGGATGACCGAGGAGGAGGCGATGACCTGGTTGCCGTAGACGCGGATGACCGGCCAGGCCAGCGCGAACAGCCGCAGCAGCAAAAACGGGACAAAGCCGGACAGCAGAAAATAAAACAGCACCGCAAAGCCCAGGCCGTTGGCGTAAAACTGCAGCATCCTGCGCTCGGTGATGACCGGCGGAGGCGGGGTGAAGCCGTAGCCATCGACATAGGTGTAGCTGTTGGGGTCGGTGCCCAGGTTGGACGGGTCGACCGGTTTTTTGGTGTATCTTGCCATAAAATTCCTCCAGGAAAAAACAAACGGTAAAGGGGGTCAAAAGAAAAGGGGGTCCAATAGCGGTTCGACATCTTTTCTGCTTTTCAGTATAGCACAGATTTTTTGGGAAAATGTTAAGACAAAACTAATTCTTTGGCTTCAAATGCGGCAGGGAAGGGAGGAAAGGGACAAAAAGCGCACCCCACATTTGTGAGGTGCGCCGGAAAGAAGCTGTTTTGTTTATTCGACCGTGACCGATTTTGCAAGGTTGCGGGGTTTGTCGACATCCAGTCCCTTGGCCACGCTGACATAGTAGCCCATCAGCTGCAGCGGCACCACCGCAAGGCTGGCCGCAAAGCAGGGTTCTGTCTTGGGCACATAGACCGCAAAGTCCACCGTGTCCTCGATGGCGTAGCTGCCAAAGCTGGTCAGCCCCATCAGGTAGGCGCCGCGGCTCTTGACCTCGACCAGGTTGCTGACCGTCTTTTCAAACAGCGCCTGCTGGGTGGCCACCCCGATCACCAGCGTGCCGTCCTCCACCAGGCTGATGGTGCCGTGCTTGAGCTCGCCGGCGGCGTAGGCCTCGGAGTGGATGTAGCTGATCTCCTTCATCTTGAGACTTCCTTCCAGGCTGATGGCGTAGTCCAAACCGCGCCCGATGAAGAAGATGTCGTGGGCGTTGGCGTACTTGCTGGCGAACCACTGGATGCGCTCCTTGTCCTCCAGCACCCGCTGAATCTTTTCCGGCAGGGCCTGCAGCTCGCCGATGAGGGCGCGGCAACGCTGCTCATCGATGCAGCCGCGCACCTGGGCAAGCTTGGTGGAGAGCAGATAGACCGCCGCCAGCTGGGCGCTGTAGGCCTTGGTGGTGGCCACCGAGATTTCCGGCCCGGCGTAGGTGTACAGTAGGTAATCGTTCTCACGCGCGATGCTGGAGCCCACCACGTTGACGATGCCCAGCACCGGCACGCCCTTGTCCTTGGCAAGGCGCAGGGCGGCCAGGCTGTCGGCGGTCTCGCCCGACTGGGAGACGACGACCACCAGCGAATTTTTCACCAGCTTGGGGTCGCGGTAGCGGAACTCGGAGGCAAGGTCGATCTCGACCGGCAGGTCGGTCATTGCTTCGATGACATATTTGGCCGCCGCCCCGACGTGGTAGGCAGAGCCGCAGGCCACAAAGTAGATGCGTTCCAGCTGCTTTAAAAAGGCGTCGTCCAGCCCGGCGGCGGAAAAATCAATCTCCCCCTGCTCGTTTAAATAGCTCTGGATGGTGTCGCGCACCGCCTGCGGCTGCTCGTGGATTTCCTTGAGCATGAAGTGGGCGTAGCCGCCCTTCTCGGCAGATTCGGCGTCCCACTGAATCTGCACCGGCTCCTTTTCGATCTCCTCGCGGTCGATGTTGTAAAAGTGGACGGCACCGGCCGTCAGCTGGGCCATCTCCAGGTTGCCGATGTAGTAGACGGTGCGGGTGCTGTCCAGGATGGCCGGCACGTCCGAGGCGATGTAGCAGCCGTCCCCGTTCTGGCCGATGATGAGCGGGCTGTCCTTGCGGGCGACAAAGAGGCTGTCGGGGAAGTCGCGGAACATCATGGCGAAGGCATAGGAGCCGCGGATGCGCAGCATGGCCTGGGAGATGGCGGTGAGCGGTTCGCCGCTCTGCTTGTAGTAGGAGTCGATCAGCTTGACCGCCGCCTCGGTGTCGGTCTGGGAGTAGAAGCGGTAGCCGGACTTGGTGAGCTTTTCCCGAATCTCCTGATAGTTTTCGATGATGCCGTTGTGCACCAGCACCACCGACAGGTCGTCGGTGCAGTGCGGGTGGGCGTTTAGCTCGCTGGGTTCGCCGTGGGTGGCCCAGCGGGTGTGGCCGATGCCGCAAAGTCCCGGGACGGCGCGGCCGCAGTCGGTCTTTTCCAGAAGGGCCTTGAGCCGGCCTTTGGCCTTGACGATGTTGATTTTCGCATCGGGGGCGCTATTTTCCCGGACGGCGATGCCGGCGGAGTCATAGCCCCGGTATTCCAGCTTTTCCAGCCCCCGCAGCAGGATGGGGGCTGCCTGTTTTTTACCGATATAACCTGTAATTCCACACATAAAATGAGTTCTCCTCCTTTGCGGCCATGGGGGCCGCCTGCTTTTTTATTTTGCTTTGCAGCGAAGGGGATGAGGCCCCTAGGCGAGCCAGTTGTTTTTGATTTTGGGGGTTCCGCCCCCGGGGGGAGTTTGTGCGGGGCTGGTGGCCCCTGCGGCCCGCGATATGCAGGCGCTCCGCCCCAAGTCCCGTGGGATTTTGCGGGGCTGGTGGCCCCTGCGTCCCCTGATTTGGGCGCTCCGCCCCAAGTCCCCAGGGGAGTTTGTGCGGGGCGGTGGCCCCTGCGTCCCCTGATTTGGGCGCTCCGCCCCAAGCCCCGTGGGATTTTGCGGGGCGGTGGCCCCTGCGTCCCCTGATTTGGGCGCTCCGCCCCAAACCCCGGGTGACTTTCGTTTCACGACGAAAGTCACCAAAGGCGTGTCAGGGGGGATGCCCCCTGAACCCCCTGAGGGGGACGCTTCGCTCCCCCTGCGGCAAGCCGCACCCCCTCGAAAGGGGAATGTGCCACTAACCTAGCTGGATTTGCCACTTTGAGATGATGAGTCAACTGGTGTTGTCGTCTCCTTGGGTTTTGGCGGGGAGATATTTTTTGCTTTCAATCCGTGGCACGAGGGGATTGGTTGCACGTTTGGATGCAACTTTGGGGGCGATTCGGGGTATAGGTGAAGGGGGTTTTTTGGAAACGAAGTGGCGGAAACGGAGGGGACGGAAGGAGACTTAATCCAATAATGTCACGAGCCAGAAACAATTTGTTCATAAAGTTTACAGCCAGTTTGGAGTTCGTTTCCGGTTGATTTCCAGTTCGTTTCCGACCTCGTTTCCGCAACAAATGGCTTAACTAAGCCATTTATCAGCCTTCTGGAAACGAAAAACTACTATTTCTATTAAAAAAAGATTTATAGAATATAGTATATAGAAAAGTGTTTTACCCTTCGTTTCCAGAGTTCGTTTCCGCACCCTAATTGGCCCCCTGCTGCTATGTGCGGCCAACACGTCCTGCTGCCGCGCCACGGTTTGAAAGCAGGAGGTGTGACCTCTGCCAGTCTCAGGGAGAAGATAAGCCCGATTCCCCCACTATCTCAAAGTGGCAAATCGGTTTGGGACAGCGGCACAAACCCTTTCTGGGGGGAACGGCGCGCGCGCCGTTGGGGGGATGATAATGCCCCCCAACGGGGTCCAGGGGCGCAGCCCCGGCACGCCTTTGGTTCCTTTCGTCGTGAAACGAAAGGAACCCCGGGTGTGGGCCGGGCAGGCCCACTGGTGGGTGCAGGGACTACCAGTCCCGCAAAATCTCCCCGGGGCTTGGGGCGGAGCGCCCAAAAGGTGGGTCGCAGGGACCATGTCCCTGCATAACCCGCCCGGGGGCCGAAGCGCCCCCCTTTTACAAAAATCCCGCATCTAAACAAAACACAAGATGCGGGATTGAAAAAACTATAAACCCTCCGTCCGGCTCCGGACAGAGCAGCAAAAAAATTAATACGCTTTGCCCCAGATGACCATGCTCTTGGCCGGCTTGCCGCAGCAGACGCAGGTGTCGGAGAGCTGCTCCTGGTCAAACGGCATGCAGCGGGAGGAGACGCCGGCAACCTCCTTGAGCTTCTCCTCGCAGGCGGCGTCGCCGCACCACATGGCCTTGATAAAGCCGCTGTGCTCGTTGGAAACCTGGACCATCTCGTCGAGGGTGCGCGCAACAAAGGTGCGTCTCTCGCGGTTTTCCAGCGCACGCTGATACATGCCGTCGCGCACCGCCTGCAGCAGCTCGGCTACCTTCACCTCCAGCTCATCCAGCGAGACAAAGGTCTTTTCGCGGTTGTCGCGGCGGACCAGCACGCACTGGTTCTGCTCGATGTCCTTCGGGCCGATCTCCAGGCGCAGCGGAACGCCCTTCATCTCGTACTGGGCAAACTTCCAGCCAGGGGAGTTGTCGGAGATGTCGATGTCGGTGCGGAACTGCTTGGACAGGCGCTCCTTGACCTCCTGTGCCTTTTCGATGACGCCCTCCTTGTGCTGGGCGACCGGGATGACGATGACCTGGATGGGGGCGATGGCCGGCGGCAGGACAAGGCCGTTGTCGTCGCCGTGGGTCATGATGATGCCGCCGATTAAGCGGGTGGAGACGCCCCAGGAGGTCTGGTGCGGGTTCTGAGGCTTGTTCTCGCGGTTCTGAAACTCGATCTCAAAGGCCCTGGCAAAGTTGTCGCCAAAGTAGTGGGAGGTGCCCGCCTGCAGGCTCTTGCCGTCGTGCATCATGGCCTCGATGGTGTAGGTGGATTCCGCGCCGGCAAACTTTTCCGAGTCGGTCTTTTTGCCGCGGACCACCGGCATGGCCAGGTCCTTCTCGCAGAAGTCGGCGTAGATGTTCAGGATGCGCTCGGTCTCCTCGATGGCGTCCTGCGCGGTCTCGTGCATGGTGTGGCCTTCCTGCCACAGAAATTCGCGGGTGCGCAGGAAGGGGCGGGTGGTCTTTTCCCAGCGGACCACGCTGCACCACTGGTTATACAGCTTTGGCAGGTCGCGGTAGGATTTGATGATGTTTTTATAGTGATCGCAGAACAGCGTCTCGGAGGTCGGGCGCACGCACAGGCGCTCCTCCAGCTCCTCAGAGCCGCCGTGGGTGACCCAGGCTACCTCCGGGGCAAAGCCCTCGACGTGGTCCTTCTCCTTCTGCAGAAGGCTTTCCGGGATGAACAGCGGCATGGCGACGTTCTGGTGGCCGGTCTTTTTAAACTCGGCGTCGAGGATATGCTGGATATTTTCCCAGATCGCATAGCCGTACGGGCGCACGATCATGCAGCCCTTGACCGAGGAATAGTCGCACAGCTCCGCCTTTTTGACGATGTCGGTGTACCACTTGGCGAAGTCAACCTCCATCGAGGTGATGTCCTCCACCATCTTTTTGTTGTTTGCCATTATTTTGTGATCCTCCTTAACTTGATACAAACAGCACCTCGCGCGGTGCCCGCAAAGAAAGGGCGCCTGCGCCCAAAAGCATAAAGCGCGCTTTTCTGTTTTATTATATTCCCTTCCCGCGGTAAATTCAATAAAAAGTTTTGAATTTGTGGGAAGAAAGCGGCCAAACAAAAAGCAGGAGAAAAGCGGATGTCCGCTTCCCTCCTGCTCTTTGAAAAAGAGAACTCGCATTATGCCGCGTGGTCCTCGATATATTTGACGATGTCGCCGACGGTTTTGAGGTTTTCGATGTCCTCGTCCGGAATCTCGGTGTCGAATTCTTCCTCCAGAGTCATCACCAGGTCAACAATATCAAGGGAGTCAGCACCCAGATCCTCGATGACCTCCGCTTCCTCGGTCACCTGTTCTTCCTCCAGGTCGAGCTGGTCGCAGAGAATCTTCTTTACCTTTTCGAAAACGTCCATTCTTCTCCCTCCTTTCTTTTTCCAGTACAAGGCGCCCGGTCCTGCCAGAGGCCGAACGCTCCCATTGCTTATTTTTTATAGCATATTCCTTCCGGGGATGTCAATATCTAAATCCCGATAAATCCAACTTTTTAAAAAACTCTTACAAGAAAAGGGCCCGCTTTTGGTTCTTTCGTCCGAAAATCTTGTCATGTCCGCCCGGATATGCTAAACTGTTTTCAGTATACCCGCGAACAGATGGGAAGGAGGAACTTTTCGAATGAAACAGTTTGCCATTTTGGGCTACCCGCTTGGACACACCCTCTCGCCGCAGCTGCACCGGCTGCTGGCCCGGGAGCTGGGGGAGCAGATCGACTATCAGATCTGCCAGATTGCGCCCGAGCAGCTGGAACAAAGATTGCCGGAGCTCTTTGCGCTGGACGGCTTTAACATCACCATCCCCTACAAGGTGCGGATCATCGACAGCCTGGACCGGCTGGACCGGACCGCCCGCAACCACGGCGCGGTCAATGTGGTGGGCTTTTCCGCCGCAGGGGAGCGGGTCGGCTACAACACCGACTGCGTCGGCTTTGTGCGCACCATGCAGACCCACGGCGTCGAGATCAAGGGCGATGTCTGCGTGCTGGGCGCGGGGGGTGTGGGCCGGATGTTTGCCACCGAGTGCGCCCTGCGCGGCTGCAGGGTCACCATGGCGGTGCGCCGCGACAGCATGGAGAAGGCAGAACCTGTGCGGGCGCACATCCGCTCCATCGACCCGCAGGCGCAGGTGGAGATTGCCGACATCGCCTCCTTAAACGGCGGAGAGCGGAATTTTGACCTGATGATCAACGCCACCCCCGTCGGGATGTTCCCCAAGGTGGAGGCAAGCCCGGTGGAGGCTTCGGCGCTGAAAAAGGTCAAGACACTGTTCGACTGCATCTACAATCCCCGCCAGACCCGCCTGATGCAGGACGGGGAGGCGGCGGGCTGCCAGGTGATCGGCGGGCTGGACATGCTGGTCTGGCAGGCGGTGGCGGCGCAGGAAATCTGGTTTGGCCGCCAGTTTAAAAACGAGCAGGTCGAACGGGTGATCGCGCAGCTGCAGGAGCAGCTGTAAGGAAAGGACAGGAGGAACAAGAGATGGAAGGAGGCGGCAGCATGACGGCAAGGCGCGCTGTGCAGCAGATTCTGCTGTGCGGATTTATGGGCTGCGGCAAGACCAGCGTGGGGCAGGCTCTGGCCTTTCGGCTGCGCTGGGATTTTCTGGACACCGACGCCCTGATCGAGAAGCGGACTGGAATGTCCATTCCGGAAATTTTTGCCAAGCAGGGGGAACAGAGCTTCCGCCAGATGGAGCAGCAGGCGGCGGCGATGCTGGGGAAGCGCCGGCACACCGTCGTCTCCACCGGGGGCGGATTTTTGACGCGGGAGCAGACGGTGCAGGCGCTGCGGCAGAACGGCGGCTTTGAGGCGGTGGTCTTTCTGGACTGCTCCTTTGAGACCTGCTACCAGCGCATCAAGGACAGCGACCGCCCGCTGGTGCGCGCCAACAGCCGGGAGGGGCTGGAGCAGATCTTTCTGCAGCGCCAGCAGCGATACCGGGAGGTGGCCGACCTGATTGTGCCCAACGAATCGCTGGTGAGTTTGACGGTGGAGCAGATTTTGCGGGAGCTGCCCATCCTCTAACGAAACAAAAGGACCGGAACAGAGTTTCCAGCTCTGCTCAGGTCCTTTTCCTTTTTTAAATCAGCTGTTTTGCGCCTTGTAGCCCTCGCCCCAGTCCCACATGGCGTCCAGAATCGGCTTGAGGCTGCGGCCCAGGTCGGTCAGGCTGTACTCCACCCGCGGCGGCACCTCGGCATAGACCTTTCGGTTGACCAGCCCCTTCTCCTCCATGTCCCGCAGCTGGGCGGTGAGCACCTTCTGCGACACGCTGCCGATCGATTTTTTCAGCTCGCCAAACCGCTTGGTGCCGGGCATCAGGTCGCGCAGAATCAGCACCTTCCACTTGTCGCCGATCAGCATCAGCGTCGTCTCCACCGGGCAGGCCGGCAGCTCGTCGATCTTTTTCTTTTCACTCATCTTGTTCGCCTCGCATCTGTTTTGCAGTTTTCTTGTATCTTTATTATAGCGGCTGGCCGGACGGAAATCAATCCGCAGGGGGAAAACAGCAAAAATGTGGCGGATGTCGCCGCCGGTTGACAGATTGCCAACCTTGGTTGGTTGCGCTCTCTGGCGGAATCTGCAATACTGGTTTTGTCCAAAACAGTTTTGGCACAGAAAGGAGAAGCGGTATGAACTTTAACGAAAAGCTGATCAGCCTGCGCAAATCCAAAGGGCTGTCGCAGGAGGAGCTGGGAGCGCAGCTGAAGGTCTCCCGGCAGACCATTTCAAAGTGGGAGTCGGCGCAGCCCTACCCCGACTTTCAGCGGCTGGTGCTGCTGAGCGACTACTTTGGCCTGACGCTCGACGAGCTGGTGAAGGATGTCGACGTGCAGGAGGTGCGGGAGAAAAACGCGAGCAGCGAGAAGATCGACGCGATCTATCAGGACGTCCGCACGGCAAAACGCTTTGTCAAGTGGTATTTGGTGGCCGGGGGAATTGCCGCAGGCGTTGTCCTGGCGCTGCTCCTCTATTTTGCAGTCAACGCCGTCTTTGTCTGGTGAAGTGCGGCGGGAACAAAGCAGGAAGCGATCGCTTTCCTGCTTTTTCTTTGCCTAAAATAAAAAACTTTCCCTCCTTTTTTGCATAAACACGCAATCGTTTCCTTTTGGTAACTACAAAACAAAAAAGTGCTTACTTTACAGCAGAAACTTTGCCGCTTATAATAAAGGCAAGAGAGAAAGAACCGGCCGGTTCAGGACTCCAGCAGCAACAAAAAAAGGGGGGATCGGAAAAAATCTACTCAGAAAAAAGCGCCGCGGCCGCTTGGCCAGACAGGGCGAGAGGCCGGCGGAGAAGGAGTACAGTTTCCTTCCGGTAACTAGGGCACAATATTGTGCGTACTTTACAAGTGACAAAATTGACATTATGATGAATTTATCAGGTGGGCACCATCCACACAGAAGATACAGGAGGCATTTGTTATGAACGAAGTAGTTAAATTCTTGCAGGAAAACCCGGTACAGTATCTGGCCACCATCGGCCGCGACGGCAAGGCCAAGTGCCGCCCCTTCATGTTTGCGGGCGAGCTGGACGGCAAGCTCTGGTTCTGCACCAACAACCAGAAGGACGTCTACAAGGACATGCAGCACAACCCGAACATCGAGATTTCGGTCTCCAGCCCGTCCTACGCCTGGATCCGCTTGAACGGCGAGGCGGTTTTTGAAAACAATATGGCCGCCAAGGAGATGTGCATCCAGAACCCGATCGTCAAGGGCCAGTACGGCGAAGCGACCAACCCCATCTTCGAGGTGTTCTATCTCAAGGGTGCGCACGCGGTGATCGCCGACTTCTCCGGCAACCCGCCAAAGGAGTACACCCTGTAAGCTGACAGCCAACACAAAATATTTTCGGAGCAGAGTGAACTTTCTGACCGGCAGTACAGTTTAGATGAAAAAAGGAAGGAGGAATTTTTTATGCAGGCAATCGATTATCTGCGCTATATCGTGGAGCAGATTCACTCCACCGTTTTTGCCACCGTCGACGCGCAGGGCCGCCCGGTCACCTGTGCGATCGACATGATGGACTGCGACGAGGACGGCCTTTACTTTTTGACCGCAAAGGGAAAGAGCTTTTACCGGCGGCTTCAGGAGAACGAGAACGTCGCCTTCACCGCCATGAAGGGGGAGGATACCCTCTCCTGCGTGGCGGTCTCGGTGCAGGGAAAGGCGCGGGAGCTCGGTACGCAGAAGATTCCGGAGCTGTTTGCCAAAAACCCCTACATGGAGAAGATCTACCCCGACCCGGCCTCCCGCAGCGCGCTGACCGTCTTTCGCATCGAGGAGGGGACGGGGGAGTGGTTTGACCTCTCCAAGCTCCCCATCGAGCGCGCCTCCTTCTCCTTTGGGGGCGGGCGGCAGGAGGCGGTCGGCTACTTTGTGACCGACCGCTGCATCGGCTGCAAGCTCTGCTACTCCAAATGCCCGCAGAAGTGCATCGACATCAGCCGCAAGCCGGTCGTCATCCGGCAGGAGCACTGCCTGCACTGCGGCAACTGCATGGAGGTCTGCCCGGCAAGGGCGGTGGAACGGAGGGAATCGATTTGACACAGGAGGAGCGCCTTACCTTTTTACTGGATTACCTGCTGCGGGAGCGGCAGGAGAAGTTTGACGTCCCGGCGGACCCGCAGGGCAGGCGGCAGCTGCTGCGCGCGCTGATGAACGTGCGGATGCCGGCGCCGGTGAGCGACGAATTTTTGCAGGTGCAGGACGCCTACCTGCAGGAGGAGACCCGCCGCAAGGGCATCACCGACCTGCAGGAGCTGGAACCGGTGGAGCCGGGGATCTATCTCTGGCAGGGGGACATCACCACCCTGCGCTGCGACGCCATCGTCAACGCGGCCAACAGCCAGATGCTTGGCTGCTTTGTGCCCTGCCACGGCTGCATCGACAACGCCATCCACTCCTTCGCGGGCGTGCAGCTGCGGCTGGCCTGCCAGCAGCTGATGCAGCGCCAGGGCCACGAGGAAGGGACGGGCGAGGCCAAAATCACCCCCGCCTACAACCTTCCCTGCCGCTATGTGCTGCATACGGTGGGGCCGATCATCACCGGCCGGGTCACCGGGCGGGACTGCCAGCTGCTGGCAAGCTGCTACCGCTCCTGCCTGGAGCTGGCCGAACGCAGCGGCTGCAGGAGTATGGCCTTCTGCTGCATTTCCACCGGAGAGTTCCATTTTCCAAACCGGCTGGCGGCGCAGATTGCCGTCGAGACGGTGCGGGCCTACAGACAAGAACAGACAAACCCCATGGAGGTGATCTTCAATGTTTTTCAGGACCAGGACCATGCCATCTACAGACAGCTACTGGGATAAGCTCGACCGATTGAGCGAGGCATTTGCCGCCGCGGACGCCGTACTGATCGGCGGAGGGGCGGGGCTTTCCACCTCGGCGGGCTTTGTGTACAGCGGCGAGCGGTTTGAGCGGTATTTCTCCGAATTTGAGAAGGCCTACGGCTTCCACGATATGTACTCTGGCGGCTTTTACCCCTACGATTCGCTGGAGCAGTACTGGGCCTTCTGGAGCCGCAACATCCTGGTCAACCGTTATGTGGACCCGCCCCGGCCGGTCTACCGGCAGCTGCTGGAGCTGGTGCGGGACAGGGACTACTTTGTGCTGACCACCAACGCAGACCACTGCTTCCAGAAGGCGGGGTTCCAGAAGGAGCGCCTGTTTTACACCCAGGGGGATTACGGCCTGTGGCAGTGCTCCCGCGCCTGCCACCAAAAGACCTATGACAACGAGGAGCAGGTGCGCCGGATGGTGGAGCAGCAGCAACATCTGCGCATCCCACCGGAGCTGGTGCCGCGCTGCCCGGTGTGCGGCGCGCCGATGACGATGAACCTGCGCATCGACGACAGCTTTGTGCAGGACGACGGCTGGTACTGCGCGATGAACCGTTACCGGGAATTTCTGGAGCGAAATGGATCGAGCCGCATCCTCTACCTTGAGCTGGGGGTCGGGTTTAACACCCCCGGCATCATCAAGTATCCGTTCTGGCGCATGACCGCCCAGAACCCCAAGGCCACCTATGTCTGCGTCAACAAAGGGCAGGTGTACGCGCCCAAAAAGATTGCGGAGCGCAGCCTTTGCCTGGACGCGGATATCGGCAATTTTTTGCGGGACCTCAAAGCCGTATCCTCCGCAGATGAGCAGGGCGGATGCTGATTTTTTTGTTTCAAAGGGAGCTTCCTTCCTTTTAGAAGGGGCTCCCTTTGTTGCTTTTTGGGCATGGATTTGGTATGATAGAGGAAGAAAAAAATCACTGCCAGGTGGGGAGGAACCGGAATGGAAATACGGGTTTTGCGATATTTTTTGACGGTGGTGCGGGAGGAGAGCATCACGCGGGCAGCCGAGGTGCTGCACATCACCCAGCCCACGCTCAGCCGTCAGATTGCCCAGATGGAGGAGGAGATGGGGGTCGGGCTGTTCGACCGGGGAAGCAGAAAGATTGCGCTGACCAGCGAAGGGATGCTGCTGCGCCGGCGCGCCGAGGAAATTCTGGAGCTGGTGGATAAGACCGAAAAGGAGCTGACCGAGCAGGACGAGATGGTCGAGGGGACGGTGTCCATCGGGTTTGGGGATCTGGCCGCCGTGCGGATGCTGCCGGAGATTTTCCGCAGCTTTCATGAGCGCTATCCGGGCGTCACCTTTGACCTGTACACGGCGATTGCCGACCATGTCAAGAACCGGATGGACCGTGGACTGACCGACATCGGCCTGCTGATGGAGCCGGTGAACATCGAAAAGTACGAGTATATCCGCCTCAAACAGCGGGAGCAGTGGCAGGTTGCCATGCACCCGGATTCGCCGCTGGCTCAGAAGAAGCACATTACGCCAAAAGATTTAAAGGACCTGCCGCTTATCCTGCCGCACCGGCAAAATGTCCGCAGCGAGCTGGCAGGCTGGTTCGGCGAGGATTTTGAAAAGCTCAACGTCCTGTTCACCTCAAACCTTCCCTCCAACAGCGCGATCATGGTCCACAATAAACTGGCTTATGCCATTTTGGTACAGGGCTCCCTTGCCTTTTGGGACCCGGAAAAGATCGTGTGCCGACCACTCTATCCGCCGCTGACGGCAACCTGCGTCCTGGCCTGGAAGCGGGGGCAGCCGTTTGGGGCGGCAGCGGAGAAGTTTATCCAGTATCTCAAGGAGACGCTGCAGGCGGAATCCTAAAAAGCATGCTCAAAAGATATAAAAGAGCATGAAAAATAAGTATTAGACATGGAAAAACCCTTGCACTATAATGAAAGCGTAGCAGAGAAAGCGTTTCTGCTGCGCTTTACTTTTTGTGTGAAAACGGAGGAGTGCAATGACCTTACAGGAGGCGAGCAGCTGCTTTCACCTCGATGTTAAGATGCTGCAGCTGTATGAGGAGAGCGGTTTCATCAGGACAGAAAAGACGGAAAGCGGGGAGACGGACTACCCGGAGGCGGAGCTGCGAAAGGCGGCTCAGCTGTGTGCGCTGCAGCGGGCGGGGATGGAGCTGGAGGAGCTCAAAAAGCTTTGCGACCTGCAGCGCAGCGGCTGCTGCGAAGCGAAGATCCGCCTGCTGCGCAAATGCCGCTGCAGGTTGCTGGAGGAGATCCACCAAAAGCAGCAGGCGCTGGACCGGCTGGATTACCTCATTTATCGGATGAAAAATCCGAAGGAATAGGGGGAGGTCACCTTCGCCCTGGCAGAATGATAGAGAAGTAGAGTGAACAAGATTTGGAGACAGGAGGCACACGACAATGAAAAGATGGATGAGTTTATTGCTGGCGGCAGTTTTGGCCCTTTCGCTGGCAGGCTGCTCGGAGGAACAGAGCGAACCGGAGCAGACCAGCGCCCAGACAGAACAGCAGCAGACCGAAGAAACCGAGGAGACCCAGCAGGCATCTGAAACCGAGCCGACAGAAGAAACCGAGCAGCCGGAAGAACAACCCGCAGAGGAACCGGCAGCGGACGAAGAACAGCCGGCCGAAGAGCCGGTAGCGGGCGAAGAACAGCCGGCCGAGGAATCGACAGAGACAGAAACCGAACAATCGACCGAGGGGACAGCAGAAGCGGAATCGTCGGAGGCAGGCGCGCAGAGCAGCCTCCTGGTGGCCTACTTCAGCTACGCCGAGAACGCCGCCCTGCCGGATGATGTGGACGCCTCCGCGTCGGCCAGCATCCAGCCCTGGAACGGCGCGCACACCGGCAACACCGGTGTGGTGGCGGACATGATTGCACAGGCCACCGGTGCGGACCTGTTCTCCATCCGGACGGTGGAGCAGTACCCCGACACCTACGACGCCACCCTCGACCAGGGCCAGCAGGAACAGAGCGACGGCGCGCGCCCTGAGCTTGCCACCCATCTGGAAAATCTGGGCAGCTACGACACCATCTTCCTGGGCTTCCCGAACTGGCTTGCGTACCATAAATTGATACAATGCACCCAAATTGCGTGAATGGGTGCATTTCAAATTTACATATAAAGTTTTTGTTTTCGCTCCTG
>NBJMC04203__coassemble_181_pt1 | contig 58281 bp, 47 predicted proteins | sample NBJMC04203__metabat2_low_PE_031 | metagenome-assembled genome bin NBJMC04203 | reverse complement strand
GCCGGTGGAAGATATTTGCACACCACCTACATAAAGCACCTGTCCGATCGGCGCAACCGCCAGCGCCGTGACGGGCAGCGCGTTGGACAGGGTGGCAGGCAGAGCTTCCAAGCCCTTGCAGGCGGTCAAATCCGCGTCCTCGGCCCCGCACACCGGGCAATCCGCATTGACACTGTCCCCGGTGCACAGCGCGGTGCAGGTGCACTCCGCCTGCTGCTCCTGCGACTGGCCGATGGTGATGGGGGGTTCTTCCCCTCCGTCCGCAAAGGCCGGCAGGGCGGCCGCGGTCAGCGCCACTGCTGCGGCTAATGCTGCGGCTAATGCCGCTGCAAGCAGCGGGCTGAGCAGTCTTTTCTTCATTCTCATTCCTCCTTCGGGGTTTCCTGTTGGCAGGCTGTCTTTCAGCTTTTCTGAAAGACGCAAAAGGGGTACCCCTTTTGCGGTTTGCCTGATGGTTGATTTTTTCCCCATTATACCACACCCGCGCGCGTTTGTATATCCGCTTTACCGCAAAAAATGCCTGATGCCCCAAAAGAAAAATCGGCCCCTTTTTTGCGCAAAATCACCAGTGCCACGCCCGCTTTGTAGGGCGCTGGGGTGCCGAAGCGCACCTTTGCCCCTGCCGCGCTTCGGCCAAAAGAAACACTTTTTGCACCCCGGGCATAGAGTGGTAATGCCGCAGCACCTGTTTGCGGCACTGTTTACCAGTATCTTTTCTAAACGAGGTGGAATCCATGGCATACTGCAATCCATGCTGCTGCAGCCCCTGCACCTGTACCCCCACTTGCACCTGCGGCTCCAACACTTCCTCTGCCAGCCAGCCGGCCTATGTCTGCGCCAACGGCTATCTCAACGACTATGCCCGCTGCGCCCTGGCAAGATATGACCAGGTCTCCTATGATCTGGACACCCTCCCCAACTTCTGCTGCTGCCCGGGTAACAACTACCCAGGCTGCTGCTGGCCGGCCTGCTGCTGCCAGAACAGCGGCAACACCGGCAGCTCCGGCGTCACCTGCCCCAGCGGCCCCAGCTATTTAAGCGCCGTCAACGAGGCCGAGCAGACCGTCACCACCAACAACCCTGTCCTGTTCGCCACCGACCGGCTCTCCAGCGGCAACTGCATCCAGCACACCGCCGGTACATCCGCCTTCACCCTTGCCTGTCCCGGCGTCTACCTGGTGGAGTACAATGCCAATGTCGCCGTCGCGACCGGCACCAACGTCGCCGTCTCGATGGCGCTGCTCTCCGGCGGAGCGGTCATCCCCGGCTCCGAGTCGGCATCCACCGTCGGCGCCACCGGCCAGCTCGAATCGCTCAGCGCCGCCACCATCGTCACCGTCCCCTGCGGCACCACCGGCAACATCTCCCTTTCCAACACCTCCGCGGGCAGCGTCAATGTCACCAACGCCAACATCCGCATCGTGCGCATCCTCTAAAAAAGCCCCGCAAGCGGACGCCCTTCCCGGGCGCCCGCTTTTTTTGCTCCCTCTCCCCGGCGAAGAAAACAAAAAAAGCGAGGACAGCCGTCCTCGCTTTTTTTATTTCTTCTATCCACGAATAATCGATTCAAAAATATCCAGCGCCCGGTCGATGTCCTCGCGGCTGGTGTCGTTGGTGGTGACAAAGCGGAACTCGCCGTCCTCGATGCCGTTGATCTTGACGCCCAGTTCCAGCATCTTCTCCGGCAGGGTGTCTATCACCTGCTGCGGCGCGTCCAGCTTAAAGAACACCATGTTGATCTCCACCGAGCTCATGTCCAGGCTGACCCCAGGCATCTGCTGCAGGCGCTGCGCCATATATTTGGCGTTGTCGTGGTCCTCCTGCAGGCGCTTGGTCATCACCTCCAGCGCAATCAAACCGGCTGCCGCCAAAAATCCGCACTGGCGCATGCCGCCGCCCAGCATCTTGCGGTTGCGGCGGGCGCGCTCGATGTACTCCCTGCTGCCCACCAGCATCGAACCGACCGGCGCGCACAGGCCCTTGGAGAGGCAGAACATGACCGAATCGGCGCAGGCGGCAATCTCCTTGACATCCACCCCTAAGGCGGTGGCGGCGTTAAAGATACGCGCGCCGTCCATGTGGACCGGCAGGCCCTCCTCTTTCGCCATTTTATAGACCGCCTGCAGCTTGTCCAGCGGGACAACCTTGCCGGTCGCCAGCGGCTCCTCCACACAGATCAAGCCGGTGCGCGGGTAATGGATGTTGCTGCGGTCGCGGATGGCCGAGCGAATCTGCTCCGCGTCGAAGATGCCGTTTTCAAAATGCAGGGTGCGGACAAACGCCTGGGACAGCACCGCCGCGCCGCCGACCTCGTGGGCCACAATGTGGGCGGTGTCGGACAGGATGATCTCATCGCCGCGGCTGGTGTGGGACATCACCGCTACCGCGTTGCCCATTGTGCCGCTGGCCATAAACAGCGCCGCCTCCTTGCCTAGCATCTCGGCGGCCTTCTTCTCCAGCTCGTTCATGGTCGGGTCGTCGCCGTAGACGTCGTCGCCCACCTGGGCGTTAAACATCGCCTCCCGCATCTGCTGGGTCGGCTGGGTGACGGTGTCGCTTCTTAAATCAATCCATTTTCTCTCTGTTTGCATCAAAATGACCTCCCTTTGGATATCCTGTCATCAAATCAATGGGACCTTCCCTCCCATCTATAGATAAATTATACTAAAAAACGCCCTTGTGTGCAAGTTTATTTTTCCAAAACCGCCAATCATTCTTTCCCGCTGCCCGGCAAGATACCTTTGTGCTTCCCCACCGGCAGCGTCTTTTTCTTTTGCCGGTGCTCCTTGACCGGCAGGGTGACAGTGAATTGAATGTCCTCCTCGGTCTGGCTGGCGGCAATCTTGCCGTGGTGCTTTTCCACAATGCTCTTGGCGATGGCAAGCCCCAGTCCATAGCCGCCCTTCTCCCGGTTGCGCGCCTTATCCATCCGGTAAAACCGCTCGAACAGGCGCTCCAGCTCCTCGGGCGGCAGCTTTTCGGCCAGGGTGTTGCGCACGCTCAGGATTGCCTTCTCCTGCTCCTTGCCCCATTCCAGCCTCACAAAGATGCTGCCCTTGGGCGTGCAGTACTTGCAGGCGTTGTCCAGCAGGATGTGCAGCAGCTCCCGCAGCCTTCCCTCATCCGCCTGCAGCGAGATGCCCTCGGCGATGTCGCTCTCCAGCTCCAGCCCCTGCTCAAAGGCCACCGACTCAAAGGGCAGCACGCTGCTCCAGACAAGGTCGCTGAGGTCGACAAGGCTGTAGACCATCTGCTGGGTGGCGTCGGTGCGCGCCAGATAGAGCATCTCGTCCACCAGCTTTTTCATGTTCACCGCTTCCTCCTGGGTGTTGCGCACCCAGCGTTGCTGCTGGGCGATGGTCTCATCCGGGTGGGAGAGCAGGATGCCGGTGTTGGCCAGGATGACCGTCAGCGGAGTTTTGAGCTCGTGCGAGGCGTCGGCCACAAACTGCCGCTGCTGCGCCCAGCTGCGCTCCACCGGCCGCACCACCCACGCCGACAAAAAGAAGCTGATGAGAAACAGCGCAACCAATCCCGCCGCCCCCAGCTGCAGAGCGGAGGTCAAAAAGGAACGCATCGAAGCGTACTCCTGGGTGCGGTCAACAAAGGCAATCCACATCTGTCCCTGCTGTCCCCGCGCCAGATACCGCAGGTCCAGCCCGCTCAGCGTTCCGCTGTTTTTTCCACTGGATTCCATCTTGTCCAGCGCCGCCTCCACAGCCTGGCTCACCGTCGCCTCGCTGACCGTGAGGTTGTCGCTCTGGTAGGAGACCAGCTCCCCATTGCTGTCCACCACCGCGTAGAAGGACAGCATGAGCGGGAAATTTCTCCAATCCCGCTTTTTGTCAAATTCCAGCTCGGGAACCGGGCGAGCGCCGTTGTCGTTAAAGTAGCGCTCCATCACCCGCATGCTGTCCTGCTCCAGCCGCTGGTAATTCTGAAAGCACAGCACCGCAAAGACGATCAGCAGCACCGTCCCCACCAGGGCCATGTTGATGAGGATAAATTTTTTGCGAAGCTCTTTGGTCATTTACGCATTTTCCTCCAGATGATAGCCCACCTTGCGCACCGTCCCAATCCCCGTCCGGGAGCCAAGATAGAAAAACTTCTTGCGCAAGAAGGAGATGTAAGCCTCGACATTGTTGTCCTCGGCGTTGGAATCGCTGCCCCACACCTTGACGATCAGCTCCTCCTTGGAGACGATGCCGTTGGGGTTTGCCAGCAGAATCTTCAGCACCTCAAACTCCTTAAAGCCCAGGCTGACCGACTTTGCGCCGCAGTGCAGCGTGCGGGAAGAAAGCTTGAGGGTCAAGTCCGCCCAGTGGATGTCCTCGAGCAACACATCTCCCTGCCGGCGGGAAGCGCGCGGATGCGGGCCAGCAGCTCCTCCGGAGAAAAGGGCTTGGTCATATAGTCGTCCGCGCCGCAGTCCAGCCCCTGCACCTTGTCGCTGATGTCGTCCCGGGCGGTAAGCATCAGCACCGGGGTGGAAATCTTCTGTTCCCGCAGCTCATGCACCACCTCAAAGCCGTCCTTTTTGGGCAGCATCACGTCCAGAATCACAATGTCGTACTGGCCGCTCAGGGCGTAGTCCAGCCCGTCCGCCCCGTCATAGACGATATCCACCTGGTAGTGCTGCTCCTCCATGATCTGTCCCAGAGCCTGAGCCAGCCTCTTTTCATCCTCCACGATCAAAACTCTCATCGACCATCCTCCTGTTCTCAAACTCGTTGCTGCACCAAAATGGTTTGGTAGCTCCCTTCCAGCTGGTAGCCCAGCCGCTGTGCCAGGCGCGCGGAAGCCTCATTGTCCGCATCCCAGTCGGGGTAGATTCCCTGCTCCAGCGCGGCGGCAATCAGTGCGGCGCTGGGAAATTTGGCGTACCCCCTGCCCTGCTGGCTGTCCTCGGTCTGTACCTGGATGGTGAAACCGCTCTCCGAAACCAGATACGACGAGGCCCCGCTGAGCGGCCTGCCCTCTTTGGTCAAAAGGAATCCGCAGCCCCACCGCGCATAGTCCTCCCAGCAGGCAAACTGCGAGCAGAAGTCCCGCATCCACGCAACCTTGCGGCTGTGCTCAAACCAGCTTTGGTCGATCCGCTCCAGCCTCATTCCTTCCGGCAGGGAGGAGAGAATTTGCTGCAAATGATCTTCCTTCGCCGCAAGGGAAAACCTGTAGCGCGGGTAACATTTATAATCTGCAAAACTCTCCCCGGCAAGTGCGGGCAGCTGTTCCTGCCAACCCTCATTTCTGGCGATGAGCAGCAGGCCGTCCCGGCCGGCAACCTCCTTCAAAAAGGAAAGCTTCGGCTCGCCGGACAAAAAGACAAAGTCCCCCATCACCACCGCCGCGCTGTGGGGCCTGCAATTGTCGTCAATGAACAGCCGCGCCGGGCAGCGCTGCGGCGGCAGCGGGCTTTCAAAGCAGCAGGAGAGGATGTCCCACCCGTCCTGCTGTTTTGGGAAAAAGTGCTTCCGATACTGTGTAAAATCCATCCTTGCAATCTCGAACATCTGGCATCCCTCCTGTTTTTTTCATCATAACACAAACGGCCTGTCCTTTCCATCCATTTTCTGTCTTTTATTCTACCGCATCAAGCTGAAAAAAAGCTGAAAGGGATTTTTCAGACTAATTTAAGCTTATTGCGCTATTCTTTGGTTGTCAACAAAAATCACCATCGATACGAGGTGGCAATATGATACAGAAAACCTTCAAACGATACGAAAAGAAATATCTGCTCTCCCCCCAACAGTACCGCACGGTGTGGCAGGGAATCCAGGAGCGGATGCAGCTGGACCAGTACGGGCTGTACACCATCTGCAGCATCTACTTTGATACCGACAATTTTCAGCTGATTCGCTCCTCGCTGGAAAAGCCGGTCTACAAAGAAAAGCTGCGGCTGCGCAGCTACGGCGTCCCCGAGGACGCGCAGAGCCCGGTCTTTTTGGAACTCAAGAAAAAGTACAAGGGCGTCGTCTACAAGCGCCGGGTCGATATGCAGCTGGAGGAGTGCCGCGAATACCTCTTTGCCGGGGAGCGCCCCCACTGCGACGGGCAGATCCTGCACGAGATCGATTGGTTCCAGCACCTGTGGCACACCTCGCCCAAGGTCTTTCTGGCCTACGACCGCATGGCCTTCTTCTCCCCCGAGGAGGAGGAGCTGCGCATCACCTTTGACCAGAACATCTGCTGGCGCGACACCCAGCTCTCCCTCTCGGACGGCGACTGGGGCTATCCGCTCTTGCAGGATGCGCTGGCCGACCACGTGCTGATGGAGATCAAAATTCCGGGCGCCATGCCGCTGTGGCTGAGCTGCCTTTTAGACGAGGCGGCGGTTTTCCCAACCTCCTTCTCCAAGTACGGCTACTGCTACAAGAACTATCTCTTCCCAGACTTAGAAAAAAAACACACCTTTGGAGGCAAACTTTATGCTTAACACCTTCTTTTCCAGCATCATCACCGGCACGGTCAGCTGGCAGGCCATCCTGCTGTGCACCCTCTCCTCGGTCATTCTGGGCGCTCTTTCCGCCGGGATTTACTGCTACCGCAACACATACACCAAGAGCTTTGTGGTCACCCTGTCCCTTCTGCCGGTCATCGTGCAGACCGTCATCATGCTGGTTAACGGCAACCTGGGCGCCGGCGTCGCCGTGATGGGTGCGTTCAGCCTGGTGCGCTTCCGCTCGGTTCCAGGCAGCGCAAGGGAAATCACCAGCCTGTTTCTGGCAATGGCGCTGGGCCTTGCCACCGGCATGGGCTACATCGGCTACGCCTTCTTCTTCCTGCTCATCATCGCCATCGCCAATATTCTGTTCTACAACACACGATTTGCCGAGCCAAATGCCACCGACCGGGAACTGAAGATCACCATTCCCGAATCGCTGGACTATGAGGGTGTGTTTGACGACCTGTTCGATAAATACACCACCCGCCACGAGCTGATCCACGTCAAGACCAGCAACATGGGCAGCCTGTATGAGCTGTGCTATCTGGTGCGGCTGAAGGACAGCGGCATCAACAAATCCTTCCTGGACGAGATCCGCTGCCGCAACGGCAATCTGAACATCGTCTGTGGGCGGATATCCACCATACGGGACGAATTATAAGGAGGAATCCTTTTTGAATACCCATCCATCTTGGAAGAAAAAGCTGTGCATCCTCTGCCTTTGTATCGCGCTGCTGTGCGCCGGCTGTTCCCAGACGGCACAGACCGGCTCCAGCAGCATTGGGGAGAGCACAGCCAGCGAAAGCACCACACAATCACGGGAAACCTATACCTACTCCGACTACGAGCTGGATGACAGCTACGATGAAAGCAGCGCCGCCCTCATCACCCTGTCCGGGGACAGCGCAGAATCGAACGGCACCGGCGTCACCATCAGCGGCTCGACCGTCACCATCAGCCGGGAAGGCTGCTACATCCTGCGCGGGGAGCTCACCGACGGGCAGATCATCGTCGACGCGGGCGATACCGACCAGGTGCAGCTGGTGCTGGACGGAGTATCGATTACCTGCTCGGACAGCAGCCCGATTCTGGTGCGCAACGCGGATAAGGTGAAGGTCACCCTGGCCGCGGACAGCGAAAACACCCTGACAGACGGCGCCTCCTATGCCGAGGACGATGACAACCCTGACGCGGCGCTGTTCAGCAAGGACGATTTGATCCTCAACGGCAGCGGTACACTCACCGCAACCGGCAACTATAAACACGGCATCGCCGGCAACGACGACCTTGTGATCACCGGCGGCACCTACAACGTCACCTCGGTCAGCCACGCACTGCGCGGCAACGACTCGGTCTGCATCCTGGACGGCACCTTCAACCTCACCTCCGAAAAGGACGGCATCCAGGCCAGCAACATCGAGGACGCAGATAAGGGCTGGGTGCAGATTGACAGCGGCACCTACACCATCACCTCCTCCGGCGACGGCATCCAGGCCGAAACCGACCTGACCATCAACGGCGGTGACTTCACCATCCTCAGCGGTGGTGGGGCGGAAAACGGTCCGGATCATACCGACTCGATGATGTTCGGCGGCGGTGGCGGCGGACGGATGCCGGGCGGCGCACAACCGCCCGAAATGAGCGGCGATACGCAAACAGCTGACGGCGCAGCGCAGCCACCTGAAATGGCCGAACCGCCGGCCGACGGTACAGCGCAGCCGCCCGAATCCCCACCGTCCGAAACGACCGATGGAACCGCAACGGACAGCCCCGAAATGACCATCGGCGAGAGCGGAGACTTCTCCTTCGACCCGGCAATGGGATTTGATTGGGACGAGTTTGACGACACCTCCGCCGATGACAGCGACACCACCGTCAGCACCAAAGGCCTGAAGGCCGGGCAGAACCTGACTATCAACGGCGGCAGCTTTGACATCGATTCTGCTGACGACGCGGTCCACTCCAACTACAGCATTTCCATCCATGACGGCAGCTTCACCATCCGCACCGGCGACGACGGCATGCACGGCGACGCCTACCTCACTATCTCCGGCGGCACCATCAACGTCGACGAAAGCTATGAGGGACTGGAAGCTGCACAGATCGACATCTCCGGCGGCACCATCCATGTCAGCGCCAGCGACGACGGCCTCAATGCAGCCGGCGGCGGCGACTTCGACCTGGTGGATGGGGCGCTCGTCTTAAAGGAAACAACTACAACCACCGAAGCCACTGAGTCCACTCAAGCCGAAGACGCTGAGCCCACACAGACCGCGGCCAGCACCGGACAAACCAACAGTGAAACAACAGACTCCACTGAACAAACCGGCAGTGAGACAAGCGACTCCACCGGACAATCCGGCAGTGAGACGACAAACTCCGCCGGGCAAACAGAGGAACAAGCCCAGCCGCCGCAGCCTGGAGGCGGCATGGGAATGGGAATCGGTATTCCAGAGGACAACACCCTCCTCAACATCAGCGGCGGCACTTTGATCGTGCAGGCCGGCGTCGGAGAAAACACCTCCGTCACCGGCGGAGACGGCATTGACAGCAACGGCGACATAACCATTTCCGGCGGCACTGTCATTGTCTTCGGCTCCGAAGGCGGCGCGGACAGCGCGTTGGACTATGATGGGGAAGCCAGCATCACTGGCGGCACCCTGGCTGCACTTGGCACCGCAGGGATGGCGCAGTCGGTTGAACCGGATGACAGCCACGCTGTTTTGATGGTGACCTGGAGTGAGACGCAGCAGGCAGGAACACGCTTGAGCCTGTGCGACGAAAACGGACAGATCGTCTGCTCACTGGAAGCGCCTATCTCCTTCTCTTCCGCTGTCGTCTGCACTGAGAATATGGCCTCCGGCCAGACACTCAGCCTGTACACCGGCGGCGACGCCAATTCAGACAGCCAGATTATCACCATGGGTGAGCTGACCGGCGGCACCAAGCTGTGCGATGTCACCCTGACCGACGGCCTCACCAGCATCTCCTCGGACGGCAGCGAAGCAAGCCAGGGCTTTGGTGGTATGGGCGGCGGCATGGGCGGCCGCGGCGGACAGCGCCCGTCCGGTCAGGAGGAAACAGCTCCTCCAACCGACGGCACAGCCCCCGAAACACAGCCCGGCAGCGAGGATTCCTCCGCCGCAGAATCTGCTGACGTAATCGGGCAGAGCAATTCATGATATCTCCGCGGGCAAGGTCAATAGTTTTCTCCTCACCCTTCTATTGATTGTCTAGAGGATGCCCGCTTTTTTATCCTTTCTCTCAAAAAGGAAAAGCTCCCCATGAGGGGAGCTTTTCCTTTTGTGTCCATCATTTTTCGGAAAGAGACTGCGCGCTATGCGTTTTCGGCAGTGTAGGCCGCGATCTGCTCCGCTACGCCCTTTTCTTCGCTGGTATAACCTTCGGACTTGGTCTGCCAGTTCTTCATCTTCTCATTCTGGCTTCCAAACATCGCGTACATCTTGCTGTCGTTGTCGACCTTGCTCAGGCACCAGCCCACACCATAGTTGCAGGGCAGCACCAGAACGTGTTCCAAGAGGTAAGCTTCCGCTTCCGCGTAAGCCTGGTAGCGCTTATCCAGATCGTCGGTGATCGCATCCGCCGCATCCACCTTCGCGGTATACTCCTGATAGGCGGCAATCAGCTCGGCATTTGTCTCATCGACCTCGGTGACCTCGTTGATAAACGAGTAGTTGGCAGAGTAGTCAGCGTTGTCGTGGCCGTAGCACTCCTGTGCCAAATAGTTCTGCGGGTCGCCGTAGTCGGCGCCCCAGCCGTTGAGCACGAAGGAGTGCAGGTGCGGCGCAAGGACTTCCGTGCTGTTGCTGGAGATGTAGGTGCAGATATTGAGCGTGACATAATCGTCGCCCAAACCGTCAGAGAAAGCCTGCGCCAGGACATTCGCGCTGTCCAGCGCGGTCTGGCTGGACGCAGAGATATAGTAATCGACCTCGACCGGGAAGGTGACGCCTAGGGTGGTCAACTCCTCGATGGCCTGCTCCTTGTACTGCTGTGCAAGATCCTCGTCGATGCGGGCCGGGGTGACGCCGTCGGACTCCTTGAGTCCCAGCGCTTCCCGCACCAGCTCAGTGTACTCGGTGCCGTCGGAGGTGTAGACCAGACCGGGCATGGTGTAAAAGTTGTTCTCGCAGGCAAACGGGTCGAGCGCGTTGGTCCGCTTCCAGTACTCGGTCAGGTTCAGCCCATAGTACCAGGACTTGCGGAACGCCTCATTGGCGATGGCGGTGTTCCAGTTCACATCCTTGGTGCCGTCCTCGTTGTTTTTGTTGTAGTTAAAGTGGAACTGGTAGGAGTGCTTGGACGGAACCGCCGGCACCAGATAATCGTAGTACTGGTTGTTGGGGTCCCGCGCAATGGTGGTCAGGTTGCTTTCGCTCAGGTCAACATAATCGAGGTCGCCGGCCTGATAGAGCTGGAAGGAAACATCTGACGACTCGACCATCTTGAAGGTAACCGTCTCAAAGCGGGTGCACTCGGTGTCCCAATAGAGTGGATTCTTGGTAAAGATTTTCTCGTTGCCCTGGATGTAGGAAGTCATGGTGTATGGACCGTTGTACCACATATTCTCATTGTTCATCGCCTTGGTCGCGTCGATGCCGCCCAGCTCCTCAATCATCGCCTTGGACATCGGATAGAGCGACTGGTAGGTGGTCAGGGTATCGAAATACGGCTTCTCCGCCAGGCAGGTGTAGACAACGGTGTAGGTGTCCGGGGTTTCCAGCCCAACCGTCTCTCTGAATTTGGAACCATCGTCGGCGGTCAGCGCATAGGCTTCCTCCTTGGAGAGGGATTTGGTATACTCATAGTACTCCTCGGCGCCCTCGATCATCTCCAGCGGCATCGAGGTGTTGGCGGAATCGTTTTTGTGGAAGTTGAGCACCCACTCCAGGCCGGTGGCAAAGTCCTCGGAAGTCACTTCCGCTTTCTCATTGCCGTTCATATTGACCCACTTGACCCCTTCGCGCAGCTTGAAGGTCCAGGTCTTTCCCTGATCCTCGCTGCCCCACTCCTCCGCAAGGCCGGGAGCCAATGTGCCCTCGGTGGTCGGTTCCAGCAGGCCGTCGACCAGCTGGGTCAGGTTTTCGCTGTCCTCTGAACGCTGGCTGTACAGCCAGTTGAAAGTTTCCAGCTCACGGGTCAGCAGCTTCGGGATAACCAGATCGGTGATGTCACCCTCGGCAGCCGCGCTGTCTCCGGTCGATTCCCCGCCGCCATTTTCTGTTGATCCGGTGTTTTCTCCTCCGTTTACCTCTTTCCCTGTGCCTCCGCCGCAGCCTGTCAGAACCAGCGCCGCAGTCAAAGCAAGAGCCAGCAGTTTGGAGATCGTCTTTTTCATTATCATCTTCCTCCTTGTCATCACATTGCTGTGATTGTTGAGCTGTGAAATTTTTCTCAAACTTCTACTATAATCGTTGCTTGCTGATTCAAACTATAGCAAAAGGAAAGTTTATTGTCAATATACTATATATTTTTCGTGATTAAGGCATATATTTTTATGCTATATTTGGTGGTTATTTCCAAGCTGTTCACAATAATCCTTGAAACCCGCAAAAAAATACATCTATTGTGCATATTTTACCATTTCATTATTTGTACTTTCTGTATAAAAATATTTTTATTTTATATCTATAGAATTTCCTGCGCTGCGACCTTTTTATACTTTCCGACAAAATTCAACCTGTTTTTGCTCAATAAAAATTCCTCCGCGCCCATCATCCTGCACGGAGGAAAGTTCATCTGTTTTTCTCTTGCCTTTTTAGTCCTCGTTTAGTTTCACCATGTGGAGGTGATCCTCCCAGACACCGTTGATTTTAAGATACTTGCGGGCCAGGCCCTCCTCCACAAAGCCGCACCTGCGGACAACGCCGAGGGAAGCGATGTTGCGCGGCATAATGTTGGCCTCGATGCGGTGCAGGCCCAGCTCCTCAAAGGCGATGCGGACACACTCGTTCACCGCCTCGCTCATCAGGCCCTGGCGCAGCCAGTCCTTGTCCAGCTTATACCCCAAAAAACAGGAGCAGAAGCTGCCCCACACCACGTTGTTGAGCGCCACCATGCCGATGATCTGCCCTGGCTGTTCCTTTGGCACGATGTAAAAACGAAAGCCGGCGGCGCGCTCGCGGTTTTCCTCGTCCTGAACAAGGAGCCTGCGCTGATACTCCGCGGTAAAAAAGTTCGGTTCCCGCTGCGGGTCAAACGGCTCAAAGAAAGCCTTATTCCGGCAGTAATAGTCCGCCACCATCTGAGCCTGAGGCTGTGCGGCCGGCAGCAACAGCAAGCGCTCGGTCTCATAACATTGTTTCATTCTGCTTTCCCCTTTACGCGTTCTTTTGTTTTTCCTTTTTGCGGCAGTCTTTGGCCTGCGGCGTCTTGAGATAGACGTCGTACTGCTCATACAGCCAGCTCTCGATCTGCCCCATGCTCTCCTTCTCCATGGCAAAGGTCTGCTCGCAGACCAGCTCGCTGTGCTCCAGGTTCATCGGGCCGTACCAGACCTGCACCAGAATCTCCTTGTCCTCGATGGGGGTCATCTTGTAGTTCATCCCGGTGCGGCTGCCGGTCAGCTTGTTGCCGCTGGTGAAGTAGGTGATGGTGGGGACGTAAAAGTCCTTGACCGAATAGTCCATGCCTTATCTCCCTCCAAACAGCCTTGCCAGCGGGCTGACCGCCTGCCCCAGATTGTCCACCGCCTCATTGAGCGCCTCGATGTCGATCGACTCCAGCACATCCACCGCCTTCTTCAGCTCCTCCATGCTCTCGGTCAGCGCCTGCTGTCCCTGCTGGGAAAGGCCGTTCAGGTTCTCCATCAGCTGCTGCGGGTTGGCGTCCTTGAGCTGCTGCGCTACCTGCTGCGCGTCCGAGACCGCCTGCGCGGCCTGCGGCATCATCTCCTTGGCCTGTGCGGTGATTGCATTGGCGTCCGAGACAAGCGCGCTTACCCGCGGTACCAGAATAAGCGCCGACACCGCTGCCACCGCAACGACGCCAATGGCGCAGCCCGCCACAATCTTCAATAGCTTCTCCACCAATGCGTTGTGCTCGGCCTGGCGCTTGGTGAAGGCGATAAATTCCTTTGCTTCCTGGCTTCCGTTTTCAACCGTTTCTTCCATATCCTTGATTTCCGCCAGTTTTCCCATCTGCCCCATCCTTTCTGTCTTTGTCGTTCTTCCTTGGCTTACAGATTCCAGTCACAGTCCTGCGCCAACATTTGGGCAATCTGTTCCAGCGCCTGCCCTTCGCGCTCATCAAACCGGTCAAAGCTGTAGCTGTCCAGGTCGATGACCCCGATCACCTCGCCGTCCCGCATCATCGGGACTACAATCTCCGAATTGGAGCCGCCGTCGCAGGCGATGTGGCCCGGAAACTGGTGGACGTCCGGCACAATCTGGGTTCTGCGCTCGGACACCGCTGTCCCGCAGACGCCCTTGCCAACCTGGATGCGGCGGCAGGCCGGTTTGCCCTGGAAGGGTCCGAGCACAAGCTCACCCTGCTTCATCAGGTAAAAGCCCGCCCAGCTGACCTCCTTCCAACTTTCAAAGATGGCCGCGGCGGCGTTGGCGGTGTTGACCACCCAGTCCCGCTCGTCCGCAATCAGCGCGCGCACCCGCATCACTGCCCAGCGGCAGGCCTCCTCCCGGGTTTTGATGTTTGGCTGTTGATTCTCCACGATCAAATCGCCCCTTTCTTTCAACGGTTCTGTTCCCGCATCACCGTCTGTTTTAAATACTGATAAAAGCAATCATATTCCTGCTCGCTCAAACCGCCCGGGCAGGACATCACCACCAGCGGGTGACCCGCATACTCCGTGCGGTAGGGCGGATGGATGTGCGGGTAGGGATTTGCCTGATAGCCCGCCCGCTCATAAAACTGCTGTCTTCTCTGCGAAACCGGGTCGACCGGCGGGTCAATCTCGAGGATCATCTTCTTCCCCTTCTCCCGCAACAGAGAAAGCGCCCGGCTGCCGCAGCCTTTGCCCCGCATCGATTCTGTGATGCACAGGTGCTCGACATAGCAGAAGCTGTCCGCTTCCCAGTAGAGCAGCAGCCCGGCAAAATCTTCCCCCTCATACAACAGGGTGAAGTGGTACTCCTCCTGCGGCATGACGGCGAGCTGCACCTGCGGGTACCGCTGCTCAAACAGCGGGAAACTGCGCTGATAAAGCGCCATCGCTTCCCCATAGCGCGGGTCCTCTCCGCTGCGAATTCGTTCAAACCGCATCCTCTTTCCTCCCTTTTTCTGTCCAAGATGTATCCTCAGTATAGCACAAACAGGACCTTTGTGCCAGAGAAAAATGGCGCATCTCTCTGCAAAAAGTAAGGGAGACCAAAGCAATTTTTGCTTTGGCCTCCCGAACCGGTTTTCTCTTTACCTATTTAACGATCATTTTTAAAACCAGCCGATTGGCTCCTCCCGAAACTGGGGCGAGTCACCGTTTTGATACGGGTCGTAGTTGTGGAGGTTGCAGCCAAATTCCTTGAGCGATTGAATCTGCCCATCCTCCGTCCACACAACGAGGGAGAGGCCATCGAATTCCTCCACCCTGCCGTCGTTCATCTCGTTTTTGAAGTACCATTCCACGACGGTCTGGTTGTCCCGATGGAAAAATTGTTTGATCTCCCAGACAAGGACTTTGCCGCGCGTGTTCCACTCGACAAACCAGTGACGGATGGCAGCGCAGCCTTTGTACTGCGGCCCCCAGCTTTCCGTGTAGATAGCATCGGGGGCGAATAGCTTCTCGATGCCGGTATCGCGCTGCATGAGCCACATATCAAACCAGGAACGTATCTTTTTCTCCCGCTCTTGCATGGTGAATTTCCCTCTTTGTTTAACACAGGCAGAGCTTGCAGACCTCGTCGACAATGTTTGCCGCGCGCAGGCCAAACTCGGTGATGAGGTCGCCGCCCGGGCCAGAGTGTCCAAAGACATCCTGAACGCCCATCTTGACCACCCGGCAGGGGGTATCGCCGGTGCAGACTGCGCCGCAGACCGCGTCGCCCAGTCCGCCAATGACCGAATGCTCCTCGACGGTGACGATCTTGCCGGTCTCCTTTGCTGCCTTGCGGATCAGCTCCTCATCCAGCGGCTTGATGGTGTGGATATTGATGATCCGCGCATCGATGCCCTTTTCTTCCAGCAGCTTGCCGGCCTCGATCGCCTCGGCCACCATCAGGCCGGTGGCCACAACGGTGACGTCCTTGCCGTCGCGCAGGACAATGCCCTTGCCCAGCTCGAAGTGGTAGGTCTCGGGATCGTTAAAGACCGGAACCGCCATTCTGCCAAAGCGCAGATAGACCGGGCCAACATAGGCCGCCGCCGCGCGGACCGCCGCTCTGGCCTCGACGTCGTCAGCAGGGTTGATGACCACCATGCCTGGGATAGAGCGCATCAGGGCGATATCCTCGCAGCACTGATGGGTGGCGCCGTCCTCACCGACCGAGATGCCCGCATGGGTCGCGCCGATCTTGACGTTCAGGTGCGGGTAACCGATCGAGTTGCGCACCTGCTCAAATGCGCGGCCGGCGGCGAACATCGCAAAGGAGCTGGCAAACGGGATCATGCCCGCCGCGGCAAGGCCCGCTGCTACGCCCATCATGTTGCCCTCGGCGATGCCGCAGTCGATGAAGCGCTCCGGGCACACCTTTTTAAAGGAAGCTGTCTTGGTTGCGCCCGCAAGGTCTGCGTCCAGCACAACCAGATTTGGATATTCCGTCGAAAGCTCCGCCAGGGTGGCGCCGTAGCTCTCGCGTGTTGCTATTTTTTTCACTTCTGCCATCGTTTATCCCTTTCCTTTCGTCCCCAAATTAGCACTCAAGCTCTTTGAGCTGCTCGCCAAGCTCTTTCATCGCGACCTCATACTGCTCGTCGTTTGGTGCAGTGCCGTGCCAGGAAGCCTGATTTTCCATGAAGGAAACGCCCTTGCCCTTGACAGTCTTGGCGATGATGGCGGTCGGCTGGCCCTTGACGATGCGGGCCTCCTGGTAAGCGGCCTCGATCTGGTCAAAATCGTGGCCGTCGATGTTGATGACGTGGAAACCGAAAGCCTTAAACTTTTCATCAATCGGGTATGGGGACATGACGTCGGCGACGTTGCCGTCGATCTGCAGGCCGTTGTTGTCCACCAGAACGCACAGGTTGTCCAGATGGTAGTGCGAAGCGAACATCGCCGCCTCCCACACCTGGCCTTCCTGAATCTCGCCGTCGCCCAGCACCGCATAGACGCGCCAGTCGGCGTTCTGCAGCTTGGCAGCCTTGGCCATGCCGCAGGCCGCGGAGATGCCCTGGCCCAGCGAGCCGGAGGACATATCGACGCCCGGAATCTTCTTCATGTCCGGATGGCCCTGCAGACGGGAGCCGATCTTGCGCAGGGTTTTCAGCTCCTCCACCGGGAAATATCCCTTGTGCGCCAGCACGGCGTACAGCGCGGGCGCCACATGGCCCTTGGAGAGGACCAGACGGTCGCGGTCCGCTTTGTCCGGGTGCTGCGGGTCGACGTTCATCTCACAAAAATAGAGATAGGTCAGCACGTCCGCCGCCGAGAGCGAGCCTCCCGGATGGCCGGATTTTGCGCTGTGGGTGCCCTCGATGATCCCCATGCGGACCTTGCAGGCGGTGATTGCCAGCTCTTTTTTCAAGTTGCTGTTCATGGTGTGGAATCATTCCTTTCAGTTGCTCTTGATATTCTCATCAAACCTTATTGGGTACAGATTTGTTCCAGGCGGCAAATAAAATCCGCTACAGCTCCATTTTCGCACGAATCGACAATAAAATCAACCTCTTTTTGCAGATCGGGGTCGCCGCTTTTGGGAACGGCGGAAAAATCCGCCAGCTCCAGCATCGGTTTGTCGTTCTCCCGGTCGCCGATGGCTGCGGTTTTTACAAGGCCCAGCGCCTGCTGGATCATCCTCATGCCGCGGCCCTTGCTGATGCCCTGCGGCACCAGCTCCAGGTAAAAAGCATCGCTCTGCACCGGATAGAAGCCCTGCGGGTTCTGCGCCTCGACATAGGCGCGCACTGTCGGGATCTGCTCGGGCGGCACGATCAGCACCACCTTGTGCCAGCGTTTTGGGCCCTCCTCCTCCGAGTACATCCGGCAGCAGCCCTCGCGCATATACATGTCGCGGCGCTGCGCCACACCCTCAATCGATTCGTCGCCCCAGCGGATCACCCAGTAGTTGTCCGGCTCCACCAGCATGGCGCCGACCTGGTCAAAGCGCTCGAGCAGCGCAAAAACAAAGTCCCGCACGCTCTCCGGCAGCTCTGCGCCGAACAGCACCGCGTCATCCTGCGGTGAATAGACGTACCCACCATTGATGGTGATGATGGGGGCGGTGACCTTCAGCTGTGGCAGAATCTCCGCCAGCGCGCATTTGGGCCGCCCGGTACACAGGGTGAAGGTGCCGCCCAGGGCGATGAAGCGGTTGATGGCCTCGATGTTGTTCTGTGGGATCTCGGTCAGCTCGGTCAGGGTGCCGTCGATGTCCGAGACCAGCAGCATCCCTTTAAAAATCTGTCCGCTCTCCATTGGACAAATCCTCCTTTGGTCGCAGGGTTTTTAAAAATGATGTGAAGTATTCCGGCAGCTGCGACTCAAAGTAAAGCCGCTCGCCGGTGACCGGGTGGGTAAAACCCAGCGCTCTGGCGTGCAGGCACTGGCCCTGCAGCCGCTTGATGGCCTTCTGCGGGCCGTACAGCTCGTCCCCCGCCACCGGGTGGCCGAGGTAAGACAGATGCACCCGAATCTGGTGGGTGCGACCGGTCTCCAGCCGGCAGCGCAGGTGGGTAAAGCCCTCGTACCGTCGCAGCACCTCAAAGTGGGTGACGGCCTCCCTGGCCCCCTGCAGGCTGCCGTCCGGCTGACGGGCGTCGAGGCGCACCGCCATCTTTTTGCGGTCCTTTAAGCTCCTCCCAATGGGCAGGTCGATGGTCCCGCTGTCCTCCTTGACGTTGCCGTAGACCACTGCCTCATAAAAGCGGTCGACGGTGTGCGCTGCAATCTGTTCACTCAGGGCGCGGTAGCTCTCGTCGTCCTTTGCGCAGACCAGCAGGCCGCTGGTGTCCTTGTCGATGCGGTGGACAATGCCCTGCCGCTCCATACCGTTACAAGTAGACAGCTTTCCTTTACAGTGAAAGAGCAGGGCGTTGACCAGCGTCCCCTGCTCGTTGCCCGCGCCGGGGTGCACCACCATGTGTTTGGGTTTGTTGACCACCAGCAGGTGCTCGTCCTCGTAGACGATATCCAGCGGGATCTCCTGCGGCTGCGGCAGGGTGGTTGGGTGCAGAATCTCCTCCCAATCCGGCTCGCCGTCCAGCTCCTCCGGCGGGATGGGCAGCTCTACTGAAACCACCATTCCGGACTTTAGCTTGTCGTTTTTTCCGGCAGCCTTCTCCCCGATGCGCACAAGGCCCTGCGCAATCCACTTCTGCGCCTGGCTGCGGCTCATGCCGGGGAGACTTTCCTGCAGGAATTTGTCGATCCGCTCTCCCTCCTGCTCCGAGCCCACCGGCAGGGTGATGTTACTGCTCATGGCGCTTGATCTCCTGGCGGATCTCAAAGCGGCGGTGTTCCTTGCGCTCGATGAAGATAAAGTAGATCAGGAACAGCGCCATTCCGACAGTCACACAGATATCCGCCACGTTAAAGACCGGGAAGTTGATCAGGCGGAAATCGAACAGGTCGACCACATAGCCGCCCTCCCGGAACAGCCGGTCGATCAGGTTGCCGGCGCCCCCGGCCAGAATCAGGCTCCAGCTGACCACCATCCACGGCGAGCGCAGCTTGCCGAGCAGCAGCAGAACAAAGATGACCAGCAGCACCGCCGAGGTCAGCACCACCAGCAACAGGCGCTGATTGTTCATTGTGTTGAAAGCTGCTCCAAAGTTCTGCACATAGGTCAGGTGAAAGACGCCGGGAATCAGGGCGATGGTGTCGACCTGACTCAACGAATGCTCCGCCCAGAATTTGACCAGCTGGTCGAGCGCCACCAACACCGCCGCAATTCCAAGGCAAATATAATTTAACATACGGTTCCTCCTTTTTCAAAAAGGACATAAAAAGCGGTGCAGGAAATCCGGTTCCTGCACCGCTTATCCATCTTAGCCGATAATTGCCGCACAGCGTGCGCAGAGGGTTGGATGCTTTTCATCTTTGCCGACTGTGTCGCTGTAAGCCCAGCAGCGCTCACACTTTTCACCGTGCGCTTTGGAAACGGTGACTTCCAGTCCTTCGGTCTCGGCTGTGGTCTGGGCAGCTGCTCCCTGCTCCAGCACAACCTTGCTGACGATGAACACCGGCTCCAGAACCGCCTCATTTTCCTTGAGGAAGTCGTACAGCTCGCCGTCCGCCTTCAGAGTAACCTGCGCTTCCAGCGACTTGCCGATGGTCTTCTGGTTTCTGGCATTTTCCAGCGCCTTGTTGACGTCGTCGCGGATCTTGCGGATGCGCTCCCACTTGGCCATGAATTCTGCCGTCTCATCGCCGGCCTTGCCCTTTGGCATCTCATTAAAGACGCAGGCCTCCGGGTTGTGGTCGCTGGATTTTGGCAGGTTGGCCCAAATTTCCTCGCAGGTGAAGGCAAGGATCGGGGCGAACACCAGCGTCATATCGCGCAGGATGCGGTAGATGGCGGTCTGCGCCGCGCGTCTGGAAACCGAATCCGGCTTTTCAACATAAAGTCTGTCCTTGATGATGTCCAGATAGAAGTTGGACAGGTCAACGGTGCAGAAGTTGTGGATGGCGTGGTAGACCTGATGGAAATCAAACTCCTCATAGCCCTCGTTGCACTCCTTGGCAACCTCGTCCATGCGGGCCAGCGCCCAGCGGTCCAGCTCATGCAGCTGATCGTCTGCAACCGAATCGGTGTCCGGGTTAAAGTCGTAGAGGTTTCCGAGGATGTAGCGCGCGGTGTTTCTAATCTTGCGGTAAACCTCAGAAAGCTGTTTTAAGATATCGTTGGAGATGCGGATATCGGAGTGGTAGTCGGAAGAAGCGACCCACAGACGCAGGATGTCCGCGCCGAATTTATCGGTGACCTCCTCCGGTGCGATGCCGTTGCCCAGCGACTTGTGCATCGTCTTGCCCTGTGCATCGACCACCCAGCCGTGGGTGCAGACCGCCTTGTACGGCGCGACGCCCTTCCAGGCAACCGAGGTCAGCAGCGAAGACTGGAACCATCCGCGGTACTGGTCGGCGCCCTCGAGGTAGAGGTCAGCCGGCCACTGCAGGCCCGGGTGTTCCATCAGCACGGCAGCATGGCTGGAACCGGAATCGAACCAGACGTCCATGATGTCGGTCTCTTTTCTGAATTTTTCACATCCACACTTTTTGCACTTGGTGCCGGCAGGCAGGATCTCGCTGGCCTCGTGGGTCCACCAGGCATCCGAGCCTTCCTTGCGGAACAATTCGGAGACAGCCTTGATCGAAGCGTCGTCGATGTGCGCTTCGCCGCACTCCTCGCAGTAGAAGATCGGAATCGGCACGCCCCACAGTCTCTGACGGGAGATGCACCAGTCGGAGCGGTCGGTGACCATGTTCTTGATGCGGCCTTCGCCCCAGGACGGATACCATTTAATCTTTTCAATCTCGCGGATTGCGTCGGCCTTAAAGTCCTCTACCGAGCAGAACCACTGTTCGGTGGCGCGGTAGATAATCGGTTTTTTGCATCTCCAGCAGTGCGGGTACTGGTGGACAATCTTTTCAACGGCAAACAGGTTGCCGGTCTCCTCCAGCTTTTTGGCGATGGCCTTGTTGGCCTCGTCGGTGGTGAGGCCCGCAAACTCGCCCGCATCCTTGGTCAGCTTGCCTACGCTGTCGACCGGAACGACAATCTGGATCTGCGGATAGTGGTTGACGCAGACCTCAAAGTCCTCGACACCGTGTCCAGGAGCGGTGTGGACGCAGCCGGTACCGGAATCCAGGGTGACGTGATCGCCGACGATGACCAGCGAGTCGCGGTCGAGGAACGGATGCTGGCAGACAATGTACTCCAGCTCCTTGCCGGTGACCGAGCCGATTAGCTCATAGTCCTCGATCTGGGCGGCCTTCATCGCGGCAGGAGCAAGCTCCTTGGCCATGATATAATATTCGCCGTTGGCCTTGACTGCGCAGTATTCATACTCCGGGCCCAGACAGATGGCCATGTTGCCTGGCAGGGTCCAGGTAGTGGTAGTCCAGATGACAAAGTAGGTCTTGGAGACGTCGATGCCCAACTTGGAAAGCTTGCCCTGGTCGTCCTTGACAGCAAACTTGACATAAATCGAGAAGCATGGATCCTCCTCGTACTCGATCTCCGCCTCAGCCAGTGCGGTGTTGCAGTCCGGGCACCAGTAAACCGGTTTGAGGCCCTTGTAGATATAGCCCTTCTGCGCCATGTTGCCGAAGATCTCAATCTGCTTTGCCTCAAACTCCGGCTTGAGGGTCATGTACGGATTTTCCCACTCGCCCAAAACGCCCAGGCGCATGAACTGGCTGCGCTGGATATCCAGATAGTGCAGGGCAAATTCCTTGCAGATTTTGCGCAGCTCGACCGGGCTGATGTCGCTTGTGACGCCCGCTTTCTTTCTGGCCTTGAGCTCGATCGGCAGGCCGTGGGTGTCCCAGCCGGGAACGTACGGCGCCTGATAGCCGCTCATATTTTTCTGGCGGATGATGAAGTCCTTGAGCACCTTGTTGAGCGCGGTGCCCAGATGGATGTCGCCGTTGGCATAAGGGGGGCCGTCGTGCAGAATATAGAGCGGCTTGCCCTCGTTGTTTTTGATCATCTTGTGGTACAGCTGTTTATCCTGCCAGTCCTTTACCCAGCCCGGTTCGCGCTGCGGCAGCGCGCCGCGCATGTTGAACTCGGTGGTTGGCAGGTTCAGGGTTTTGTTGTAATCCTGAGCCATTTTCTTTTCCTCTCCTCTATTCTTTATTTCAACTTTATAAAATCATCGGTCGCGATGTTTTTTCCGTGAAAACAATCCCGTCCTCGGGTCGCTGTCCCGCTCGACGTCAAAGCCCTCGCCGAATTTGAGCGGGCCAAACTTGGACTCGATGGAGTTTGCCCCAAACGGGGAGTAAGCGCGCTGGCGGGAGGCGGCAGGCGCCGGCTCTCTCGGGGCAGGCGCGTTCTGGGCGCTGGCAACTGCGAAGGAGGTGGTGTCCTCCATCTCGTCGCTCAAGGCCGAAGTGAAGTCGATCATGCCGTCCTCTTCCTCAAAGCTCGCCTTGGCCGCAGAAGGTTTTGTGCGCTCCGGTTCTGGTTCCGCCGCCTTTTCGACAGACTGTGGGGCCGGTTCCGGTTCCGGTGCCGGTTCCTCCTGGCGTGGGGCCGGCTGCTGGTGCTCCGGTTCCGGGGCAGGCGCCGGCTTTTCCGGCTCCTCGTCATATTCCGGCAGGGCGCTGATCATCTCCAAATGCTGACGGTACAGGGTCAGCAGGCGGTTTTTAAATTTGGTAACTTCCTTTTGCATCTTAATCAGAGCCAGCTGCTCGCGCTCAATGCTCTTCTGCGCATTTTCCAAAATCTGGTCCGCCTTGGCTCTGGCCTCGCGCAGGGTCTGGTCCGCCTTGGCTTTGGATTCTCGGATCACGCTGTCGCCCAGCTTCTGTGCGCCGATCAATGCGCTGCGCAGGCTGTCCTCGTCCTCGCGGTACTGCTCCACCTTCTCAGCAAGGACCTCAATCTTTCCTTCCAGTTCTTCCTTTTCGGACAGCAGCTGGGCGTACTCCGCCGCCACCTGCTGCAGAAATTCCTCCACTTCGTCCTGTTTGTAGCCGCCCATCTGTTTGTCAAAACGTCTGGAGGCAATGGTTTCCGGAGTCAGCATCTTAGGGTACCTCCTTTATCATTTTCCCTTTTGCCACAAAAGGGATTTATCATAATCGGGTCAAAACCCCTGTACGTTTCTCACACATATTTCCCAAGTGTCAGGTGAAGCCTTCCCTTCTTGCTCACCGAGCCTACCTTGGACAGCACATACCGTCCATAGCCCCGGATGGAAAGGATGTCCCCTTCCCCGACCTCCCGGGAGATTTTATTTTCCTCAAAAAAGTTGAGGCTGACCTGCCCGCCCTCGATCAGGGCGGCGCTCTTTTCCCGGCTGAGGTTGGTCGCCAGGGAAACCGCGCAGTCCAGCCGCAGGGAGCTGACCGTGCCCGTCTGATATTCCAGCCGGTACAGCGGCGGCAGTTCTCCCTCATAGCCCTGCTGCTTTTTGATTCCGGCGCGCCCCACCCGTTCCAGCTCGGAAAGGATCAGCTGCGCCGCGGTGCCGGTGCAGAAAACGACCGCGAAATCTTCGCCGGTCAAAATCTCACCGATCAGTTCCCGTTTTAAGTTAAGCCCCATCAGGGAGCCCAGAATGTCGCGATGGGTGATTGCATCCTGCGCGCGGAAAAACAGCGCCACCCGCTGGATGGGAAACTGCTCCTCCAAAATTGCGCGGTCCATCCCCTCGCTCAGCGCCAGGTAGTCGGGAAAAAGTCCCAGCATCCGGCGCGCCGGAGCCTCCTGCGGCACATCAAAGCCCGCCCAAAAGCAGACCTGATCCTGCGGAAAATGCTGCCTGCGCAGCTCGATGGCCGCCAGCCGCTGCTCCCGCTCGTCCAAAAAGCGGGTAAAGCACGGCAGGTTGTCCCTCTGCTGCTGCCGTGCCATATCCGCAATCCGCGCGCAGAAAAGGCGGTCCGCCTCCTCGCGCTGCGTTTGTCCGTTATTCTTCATCGGTTAAAAGATGACCCCGTTATTTTCCAGCTCATCTAAAAGATCGCCCACAATGTCCACATTGTATGGGGTGATGATGTATGTATTGTTGGCTACACGCTTCATCTGCCCGTTGTTGGCGTAGGCGACCCCGCACAAAAAGTCGATCAGCCGTCTGGAAACATCCTTGCTGGTCTGCTCCAGGTTCAGGACAACCGTCTTTTTCGCATTGAGGTGGTCCGCGATGGAAGCCGCGTCTTCATAGCGTTCCGGCTTCACCAGCACTACCGCCAGCTGGGTGGTGGCGTGGATGTTGACCACCTTGTTGTGCCTGTGGTCAGTCGAAGGAGCGGAAGCCGGCATCTGCTGTTCCTCTTCCTCCTGTTCCACATTGCCCGACTGCATGTCATCATCAAAATCGCTGTCATAGTCATTGTCCGGAATTCCAATCAGATTCCTTAACGTGTCCCTCAGTGCCATAGTTTTCCTTAACTCCTTTTATAATTCCTTTGTCCAAACATCGCCGTACCGATCCGCACGATATTCGATCCACATCTCACCGCTGCCAGATAATCGGCAGACATGCCCATAGACAAAATTTCCATACTGATATTATCATATTTTTTTTGCTTTATGTCAATAAAGAGTTGGCGCATTTGGGAAAAATATTGCAAAACTTCTTCCTCTGTTTCACACACTGGCGGAATCGTCATCAGTCCCCGCACCCGAATGTGCTCCAATTTCCCAGCTTCTTCCAGCAAAGCGGGCAGAAACTCGGGGAAGATGCCGGTCTTGTTTTCCTCCCGGCCGATATTAACCTCAAGCAGCACGTCCATCACCTTGCCGATGGCCGCACAGTGGCGGTCGATCTCACGGGCAAGCTTAACACTGTCCACCGATTCCACCATGCTGACCTTGTCCACAATCTGCCGGACCTTGTTGGTCTGCAGATGACCGATGAAGTGGATCTGCACGCCGTCCTTATGATAGCTGTCATATTTGGCGCACAGCTCCTGGGCCTTGTTCTCTCCAAGCAGAGTGATGCCCGCGCCGATGGCGGCGTTGACCAACACTGGGTCCACCGTCTTGGTCACCGCCATCACCTGCACCTCAGACGGGTCTCTGCCCGCCTGCAGGGCCGCCTCCCTGACATCCTGCGCAATCTTCTGCACATTCTGCGCTACTTCCTGTTCGTTAAGTACCTGCATTGCTTGATTCCACTCCTTTTACCGTATCTTCATCCAGCAGGGCTCCATCCTTGAGCTCGATGCCGCCGCTTTCGATGATCACCAGATCCAGACGGCTGAGCGTATGCGAATCGTCCGTTCCCGTACGCGGCTCGCAGAGGAGGAAGTTGCCGTTATCCTTGATAATCTCCACCGGCTTAAACCGGATGGTGGTCTTGTCCAACACATAGACGCCCGGCACATTCTGCTCATAGCGCAGCGCATCCGAGCTGACCCGCAGTCCCGAATAGGTGGTGAAGATGATGTCCACCGACTGCTGGCGCAGCTTGAGCATCCGGTCGCTGATATCCTTGCACTCGAAGATAACCACCGTATTGCTTCTCTCATTGTCGGGGATGATCTGCACCACCTCGCCGGTCACCGTCTGGCCGTTGGCAAACTTAAAGTCCAGCCGAACGCTGTCCCCCAGCTCAAACTTCTGCGCCTGGGTGTTGTCCAGATCAACACCCAGATACCAGACGTGGGTGGTGACAATCTTGCCCACCGCGTCGCTCACCGTCTGAGGCTGGGAGGAGACCAGCTGCTGGTAGCCTTCATAGGTGATGTCCTCCAGCGCCTCGGCAGTGAAGACCTCCTCATAGCCGTCCACCTCCTTGCAGAAGTAGCCGGCCGCCGGCGACTCGACCGAGACGCCGCGCTGCTGATCCTTGACCTGTTCCAGGTAGGAGATCTGGGCGTTGAGCTCGGTGATGCGGCCCTCAAAGGATTCCTCCTGGCCCAGAGCGATCTTTTTGCGGTTGAGCAGGCTGACCAGCTCGTCCTTCTGGTCGCTGATGCCCTCCACCACGCCGTCCTGCACAAAGTCGACAATCCTGCCGGCCTGGTCGTTGATCTCGCTGGAGAGGTTGGACACCGCCGTATAGCGGGTGGCCTTGGCTGTCTGGGCCTTGGTCAGCGAATCCAGCTCGTGCTGAAGCTGCTCGAGCTGGTTGTTGACCGTCGAGACAGTGCTGTCGCTGTACACCGCCGCCACTTCCTCGCTCATCGCCACCTCGTCGCCGTCGGCGCAGTTGTAGACCATGACGCCGCTGGCGCTGACCGGCTCGATGAGCTGCTCGCTGCGGAACACCGTTCCCTGTGCGCGCACAAAGTCGTAGATGGTATCCTCATCCACCTGCTCGGTGCGCAGCTTGAGGTTGGCAAAGCCCCACAGCTGTCCGAACAGATAGATCAGGATAAACGCCGCAAATCCCAGCGCGATCAGCCTTGCGTTTTTTGAGCTTTTCTTCTGATATCCTGCCATCGCTGCCTCCCGTGTGTGTTGCTATTCCTGCGCCGGGTCTTCCGACTGCGCGGGGAGATTCTCCATCAGCTTGACCGGTTTTGTCGGTGTGATGGTGGAGATGGCGTTTTTGTAGACCAGGTTCTGCCGCCCTTCGTTTTCGATGATGATGGTGAAGGTGTCAAACCCCTTGACACAGCCCCGGAACTGAAAGCCGTTGGTCAGGTAAACGGTCACCATGGTCTTGTCCTTGCGCAGCTGATTGAGAAACATATCCTGCAAATTAAGCATATTCTGACCTCCTTTGCCAGTATAGTCGGTTGGTCGTCTGTTTTTTGTCGTCTTGTGGCGAACGGTCCTTTTTCTTTTTAAGAAAGCCCCAGCTGCTCGCGCGCAAACTGCGCCATCTGCCGGTGCATCGACTCGCGGTCGGCAAAGTCCTCCGCCAAAAAGAAGCGGTAGCGCTCGTCGCGGCGAAACCAGGTCAGCTGGCGCTTGGCATAGCGCCGGGTCTCCTGTTGGATGCGCTCCACCGCCTGCTGCAGCTCCTCCTGCCCGGCAAGATAAGCGTCCAGCTCCTTGTAGCCGATGGCCTGCAGGCCCCTGGCGTCCACCTGGTGATCGCGCAGCCATCTGGCCTCGTCCAGCAGCCCCTGCTCCAGCATCTGCTCGACCCGCAGGTTGATGCGGTCATAAAGCTTTTGCCGGTCGCGGAAGCTCAGCGCCATCATGCACAGCCGGTAGGGCGATGGCTGCTGCCGGGAGAGCTCCTGGTGCTCCGAGATGGTTTTGCCGGTCGTCTGATAGACCTCCAGCGCCCGCGCAACTCTGCCGATATTGTTGGGGTGAATCCTCTGCGCGGCCTGACTGTCCACCGCCTGCAGCCGCTCCCACAGCGCCTGCGGGCCGTTTTCCTGCGCGTATTGGCGAAGCTGCTCGCGCAGCTTTGGGTCGCCCTGCGACTCGGAAAACTGGATGTTGTCGACAAGCGAACTGATATATAGCCCGGTCCCGCCGACCAGCACCGGCAGCTTTCCCCGCTGGACAATCTCCTGGATTGCCTGCCGGGCAAGCTGCACATATTCCGCCACCGAAAAGGACTTGCCGGGTTCGAGAAAATCGATCAGGTGATGGGGAATCCCCTGCATCTCCTGCGGCGTTGGCTTGGCGGTGCCGACGGTGAGGTGGCGGTAAATCTGCATCGAGTCGGCGGAGACCACCTCCCCATTCAGCTGCTGCGCCAGGAAAACCCCCGCCGCCGTTTTCCCCGAGGCGGTGGGGCCGGCGACGACCACCAGCGGTATCTTCTGTTCCATCCGTTCCAATCCTTCCCTATCCTGATTTTGTCCGTTATCCCTGCCGTCCAAACAGCTTTTCCAGCTCATAGCGGGTGAAAATGCGCGCGATCGGACGGCCGTGCGGGCAATATTTTGCCTCGCTGTCCGAGCGCAGCAGCTGCACAATCTCCCACAGCTCCGGCAGGGTGTTCTTGTCGTTTGCGCGCACCGCGCTCTTGCAAGCCACCGAGTGCAGCAGGTCGTCCAGCGCGTGCGGCGTGGTGTCCTTTTTGTTCTGCGAAAGGTCGTGGGCGGTCTGCTCGATGATCTCCTTGACCTCGGCGCCCAGCAGCATCACCGGCACCTCGCGCACAATCAGGTCGCCGTCGCCAAACTCCTCCACCAGAAAGCCCGCCTGCTCAAACAGCGGCAGATTCTGCACCGCGCCCTGATAGTCCTCACGGCTCAGGTGCACCACCACCGGCTCGAGCAGCAGCTGGCGGTCGTCGGTGAAGCGACGCTGCTTTAAGCGGTTAAAGATCAGCCGCTCGTGCGCGGCGTGCTTGTCAATGAGGATCATCCGGTCGTCGCTTTCCACCACCAGATAGGTGCCCAGCACCTCCCCGACAAGGCGAAGGTTGTTCTTCTCCTCCTGCTGCTCCGGTTCTGGTTCCGGCTGTTCCCACTCGACAGTAAGCTTCAGCGCCGGTTTAGCGGCAACTTCCTCCACCAAAGGCTCCCGCTCCTGAATGGCAGGAATCTCTTCCTCCGGGGGCTTTGGAGCGACTGGTTGCGGCTGCTGCGGCTTTTGCACAAAGCGCGGCTCCTCGACCAGCAGAAGCGGATGCTCCCGCTCCCACTGGACCCGCTGCGGGCTGTGGTCGTGGAAGGTCAGCTTCTCTTCCTGACGCACAATCTTTGGCTTTGCGGGCTTCTCTCCCACCATCTGGCGGTATTCCTGCGCGGTCATCCGCAGGGGAACCTGCTGCTTTGGCTGCTGCTGGCGGATGATCTGCTCGAGCGCCTGCTGCTCCACCTCGGGGCGGCGTTCTAAATCGAACACCGTCATCGGCTTTTTAGGTTGCTGCGGCGGCAGCGGGGTGTAATCGCTTTTGGCAAGCGCGCTCTTGACCCCATAGTACACCGCGTCAAAGACCGGGCGTTCGTTGGTGAAGCGGACCTCAATCTTGGCCGGGTGGACGTTGATGTCGGTCTCGGTGAAGGGGATGGAGAGGTTGAGCACACAGGCCGGGAACTTGCCGACCATAATCGAATGCTTATACGCCTCCTCCAACGCCGCCCGCGCCGTGCCACTCTTGACATAGCGGCCGTTAACAAAGAAGGTCTGCATGGTGCGGTTGGAGCGGCTGGCCGAAGGCAGGGTGACATAGCCGCTGACATGGATCTGCCCCTGGGTGTAGTCCACCTCGGCCAGATCTTTAGTAAAGTCCCGTCCAAAGACGGCGTGCACCGCCGAGAGCAGCTTGCCGTCCCCGGGGGTGTGCAGCCGGGTCTGTCCTTCCCGGATAAACTGGAAGGAGATTTCCGGATGGGAGAGCGCGATGCGCTCCACCACCGCCGCCACCGCGTTGCCCTCCTGCACGTCCTTCTTTAAAAACTTCATGCGAGCGGGGGTATTGTAGAACAGGTCCTGCACCTTCACGGTGGTGCCTGCCGGGCAGCCGGCTGGCTGAACCTGCCCTGTCTGGGCGCCCTCTCCCCGGTAGCAGACCCCTTCGTCCGAGTCCTGTTTGCGGGTGAGCACCTCGACGCGCGCCACCGCGTGGATGGAGGCCATCGCCTCGCCGCGGAAGCCCAGCGTCGCGATGTGGCCCAAGTCCTCCTGGGTGCGCACCTTGCTGGTGGCGTGGCGCAGAAACATCACCGGAACGTCCTCCGGCGCGATGCCGCTGCCATTGTCGCTGACCCGGATCATCGTGACGCCGCCGTGGCGGATCTCGATGGTGACCTTGCTGGCGCCGGCGTCGATCGAATTTTCTACCAGCTCCTTGACCACTGAGGATGGCCGCTCGACCACCTCGCCGGCCGCGATCAGCTGGGAAACCTCCTCGTCCAACAGTTTGATAATGCCCATCGTCTTCACCTCTTTTCTATCCTGTTGCGTTGATTGGTTTTACTGCTTATCTTCTGCATCGGGGGCCGGCCCGCGGTTGATCTCCCGGCAGTCAGTGCGGCCCATCAGGTAGTCCAGCGAAACGTTAAAGAAGTCCGCCAGATCCACCATAGTGATGGCGTGCGGGTAGAGCTTGCCTTCCTCGTAGTCCTGTATCTGGCGGGGCATACAGCCAAGCTCTGCGGCCAGCTCCTCGCGGGTATAGCCCTTTTCGTTGCGCAGTTGATAGATTCGGTCGGCAAAAAATACCATGACAAAAACCTCTTTCCCTTTAAAGCCTTGCCTTGAGCTCGGAGAGCAGCACCAGCGCCTGCACCGGCGTGATCTTTTCGATGTCGATCTCCTTTAAGCGGCGCACCAGCTCCGAGTCGTCCTTCTGCACCAGCACCATCGGCTCCGGCTGGGCTTTGGGCTTGTGCTTGGGGGAGGGCAGCGCGCCGGATTCCAGCTGCTTTAAAATCTGCTGAGCGCGCTGGATGATCTCCTCCGGGATGCCCGCCAGGCGGGAGACGTCGATGCCGTAGCTGTCGTCGGTGCCGCCGCGCACGATGCGGCGCAGGAAGTAAATCTCGTCGCCGTTTTTCTTGACGGCAATGTTGTAATTTTTGATGTTGAAAAAGGATTGCTCCAGCTCGGTCAGCTCGTGGTAGTGGGTGGCAAACAGCGTCTTTGCCCCCAGCTTGCGTCGGTTGGCGATGTGTTCGATGACCGCCCGCGCGATGCTCATCCCGTCAAAGGTGGAGGTGCCGCGGCCGATCTCGTCGAGGATGAGCAGGCTGTTTTCGGTGGCGCTCTGCAAAATCTGGGCCACCTCGCTCATCTCCACCATGAAGGTGGACTGGCCCGAGGCCAGGTCGTCCGACGCGCCCACGCGGGTATAGATGCCGTCCACCACGCCGATCTGCGCCGACCTTGCCGGCACATAGGAGCCGACCTGCGCCATCAGCACAATCAGCGCCACCTGCCGCATGTAGGTGGATTTGCCCGCCATGTTCGGGCCGGTGATGATGGCGATCTGGTTTTCCGCCTTGTCCAAGAGGGTGTCGTTTGCCACAAACAGGGTGTCGGTGAGCATCTTTTCTACCACCGGGTGGCGGCCATCCTGAATGTGAATCTTGCCGGAAAGGTCGACGTCCGGCCGGCAGTAGTTCTGCTGGAGCGCCACCGCAGCAAAGCTGGCGTACAGGTCCAGCCAGGCGATGGCGTTGGCGGTCGACTGCACGCGGTGAATCTGCCCGGCCACCTGGGCACGAACCTGATCGAACAGTTTATTTTCCAGCACCAGAATCTTGTCCCTTGCTCCCAGGATCTGCTGTTCCAGCTCCTTTAACTCCTGGGTGATATACCGCTCGCTGCCAGTGAGGGTCTGCTTGCGGATATATTCCGGCGGCACCTGCGACAGGAAGGATTTTGTAACCTCCAGGTAGTAGCCAAAGACGTTGTTAAATCCGATCTTCAGATTCTTGATGCCGGTGCGTTCCCGCTCCTTGGCCTCGATGGAGGCTAGAACTCCCTTGGTGTTGTGGACAATCTCCCGCAGCGAATCCAGCTCCGTGTCGTAGCCGGGGCGGATGACGCCGCCGTCCTTGAGCAGCGCCGGCGGGTCTTCGTCGATGGCGCTGTCGATCAGCGCGCAGATATCCTCCAGCAGGTCGATGTTGTTTAGGATGCGGGTGAGGTAGGCGGACTTCACCTCTCCCAGCGTCTGCTTGAGCTGCGGCAGCTTTTGGGCGGTGGACTGCAGCGAGCGCATCTCCCGCGGGGTAACCGAACCGTAGACGATGCGGGTGATCAGCCGCTCCATGTCGAAGATGTCCTTTAAAATTTCGCGGATGTTGTCCAGGCGAATGCTGTCGCCCAGCAGCTCGCCCACCGCGTTCAACCGTTTGTTGATGGCGGTCGGGTTGAGCAGCGGCTTTTCCAGCACCGAGCGGATTAGGCGCTTGCCCATCGGGGTGCGGGTCTGGTCCAGCACCCACAGCAGCGTTCCCCTGCGCTCGCCGGTGCGGAGGGTTTTGGTCAGTTCCAGGTTGCGGCGCGCGGTCAGGTCGAGGGTCATGTACTGGTCGTCGCTGTACACCTCCAGATGGGTCAGGCTCTCCAACCCATGCTTCTGGGTCTGGGTCAGATACTGAATCATCGCGCCCAAAGCACAGATGATGGCGTCGGAGCCGCCCTTTTCCAGCTGCTCGATCTCCTCCTCGCCAAACTGCCCGGCGGCAAGGGAGCGGCAGTTCTCCCACACAAAATAATGTTCGTCCAGCACCTCTCCAGTCACCTGCAGGCGCTCGCTTAAAAATCTGCGGATCTCCTCGCAGTCTCCTGCGGCGCTGTTGAGCAGCACCTCCGCCGGGGAGAAGCGGCCGAGCTCATTGGTCACCCGCTTTTTCCAATCGGAGAGGACCTGCAGCGCGTACACCTCGCCGGTGGAGACGTCCGAAAAGGCAAGTCCAAACTGATCCTTGCCCGGTTCGCGGTAAATCATGCACAGGTAGTTGTTTGCGCCGGCGTCCAGCATGTTGCTTTCCAGCACGGTGCCGGGGGTGATGACGCGGATGATCTCGCGCTTGACCAGCCCTTTTGCGGTGGCGGGATCCTCCATCTGCTCGCAGATGGCCACCTTGTACCCCTTTTTGACCAGCTTGGCGATGTAGTTTTCGCTGCTGTGATAGGGGATACCGCACATCGGCGCCCGCTCCTCCAGGCCGCACTCCTTGCCGGTCAGGGTCAGCTCCAGCTCCCGGGAGGCGATCAGCGCGTCGTCAAAAAACAGCTCATAAAAATCGCCCAGCCGAAAGAACAGCAGCTGCTCAAGATACTGCTCCTTCACCTTCCAATATTGCCGCATCATCGGGGAGAGTTTTGTCACATCGACCGGTTTGCTCGAAATTTTTCTTTCCATCCTTCTGTCCTTTCCGTTGTGTCCTGGCGCGGGCTGTTCTGCACAGAGGAGCGGATAAGATTTTGTCCCATCGCTCCCCTCTGCAGAGCAGCCGCCGCTCTTTTTAGGGGTTGATAGAGGGTCAGCCAGCACCCTTTTGTTGCGGATACTGGCTGACGATAACGCTCTGGAATTAGTGGCAGCCGGCGCAGCCAGCGCAGTCTCCGCCGCAGCTCTGCTGTGGCTCGATGGTGTCCGGGTCCTCCCCGTTAACTGCTCCGTAAAGGATGGTGCTGATGTAGTTCATCATGTCGTCCACCTCTACCTTGGCGGCATTAAATTCGGCCATGTTCGGGTTCTGCATGACTTCCTGGTAAACCGCTTTGAGCTCACGGTCAAGCTGGTTGAGCTTTTCCGGGTTTTTATTTTCCTGTGCCATCTCGACGCTCAGTTCGGAGCGCTTCATATTGAATTTTTGGATCAGCTGCTGCAGCTCCTCGTCCTTGTCGTTGGCGGTTTTGGCAGCGTCGATTCTCTTATAACGCTCGTCCTGCTGAATCGCTTTGCCGAGCTCCCTTGCCATTGCGATAATATCCATTGTAATCTCCTCCAGAAATTGTTCTATTGCCAGCCCGCTTTTTTTGCGGGACGTCAATGCTTATTGTGTGATGAGCTCCCCTTCATATTCCGAACGCAGCCCGCGGGTGATGCGCACCTGCGCAAACTGGCCGGGAGCAATGCCCTCTGCGGGGAAGGTAATAACCATGCCGTTTTCGCACCGGCCGGACATCCAGCCCTCGCGGTGGCGCGCCGGCTGCTCGACCAAAACCCGCATCACCTTGCCCTCGGCGGCGCGGTTGTCCTCCTCGCTGATGCGGTGCTGCACCGCGATCAGCTCGTTGAGCCATCTGGTCTTTTCCTTGTACGGCACCGGGTCGGGCATCTTGGCCGCGCGGGTACCGGGGCGCGGCGAATAAATGAAGGTGAACATGCACTGGTAGCGCACCTGTTCGCACAGGCTCACCGTCTGCAAAAAGTCCTCGTAGGTCTCGCCGGGGAAGCCGACGATGATGTCGGTGGTGAAGGTGACATCCGGCATCTTCTGCCGGGCGTATTCGATCAGCGAGAGGTAATGCTCGCGGGTATAGTGGCGGTTCATCTGGCCCAGTACCCGGTCCGAGCCGCTCTGCACCGGCAGGTGGATGCTGTGGCAGATCTTTTTGCTCTGGGCAATCAGGTCGATCAGCTCCCGGGTGCAGTCCTTGGGGTGGGAGGTCATAAAGCGGATGCGGAAATCCCCCTCCAGCGACTCGATGCGGCGCAGCAGGTCGGTGAAGGTGACCGGCTTGCTCAATCCCTTGCCATAGGAGTTGACGTTCTGGCCCAGCAGCAAAATCTCCTTGTAGCCCATCGTCAGAATCTCCCTTGCCTCCCGCACAATCTCGTCCGGTTCGCGGCTGACCTCCCGCCCGCGCACATAGGGCACGATGCAGTAGGAGCAGAAATTGTCGCAGCCGTACATGATCTGCAGCGAAGCCTGCACGCCGCCGCTGCGCTGGATGGGCAGCCCCTCGGCGATGGGGTTCTCCCTGCCCTCTCCCTCATAGCAGTCGACCACGCGCCGTTCGCCCTTGAGCAGGCGGTTGATCATCTGTGGCAGGGTGTGCAGCACATGGGTGCCGAAAATCAGCTCGACAAAGGGGTAGCTGCGGCGAATCTGCTGCACCACCTCCTCCTGCTGCATCATGCAGCCGCACAGGCCGACGATCATGGTGGGATTTTTCTGCTTTAAGCGGCGCAGCTCTCCCACCATGCTCATCAGGCGCACCTCGGCATTTTCCCGCACAGCGCAGGTGTTGTACAGGATGATGTCCGCCTCCTGCTCGCTGACAGCCGGCTCACAGCCCATATCCAGCAGCAGCCCCATAATTTTTTCGCTGTCGGCGACGTTGCCCTGGCAGCCAAAGGTCTTGACCCAGGCGCGTGCGGGATGCCCCATCCGGTGCTGCAGAAGCTGCCGGTTCTCCCCCGCCAGCTCCCACTGGCGCATCATCTCCTCGCGGGAAACGACCACCGGCGGCTTTGTGTTTGGACGAATCTCCAAGCCCTCAACCTCCAAATCCTCTATCTTGTAAAAAAGAAAATTTTTTATTCTTTTATTATACAAGTTTCCGCCCTTTTCGTCAATGCCGCCTGCGGTTTAGAACCAGCCTGTACGCGGTAAAATAATTTTAAAATTTTATATCCGCTTTTCTCCAAAGCCCGGGGCATACAGTTAAAAGCCAAAAAGGCCAAAGCGAAAAAAGCTGCTTTTTGCTCCGCGCAATCTTTGCGAATTGTATTTTTTAAAACAAAATAAACTATGCGGAATTTTTTAGCATCAGAAAACGTCCTTTCTCTGCAAAAAGGAATTGCAAACCACCGCGCTTAATGATATGATTAGTAAAAAAGCAACCTGCCTGCGGGCAGGGCAACAAAGTGGAGAGGTGTTTTTGTATGAAATATTATATCGGCATCGACCTGGGCGGCACCAACATCGTCGCGGGCCTGGTGGACGAGCAGTTCCAACTGCTGGCCAAAGCAAGCGACAAGACCCGCGTGGGCCGTCCGGCTCAGGAAATCGCCCAAACCATGGCGCAGACCGCCCAGGAAGCCGCGAAGGCAGCGGGCATCGGGATGGACCAGGTGGAGTCGGTGGGGATCGGCTCGCCCGGCATTGTGGACAGCGAAAAGAAGGAAGTGCTGTTTGCCAGCAACCTTTATTTTGAAAATGTCCCGATCGGCCAGATGGTGGAGGATCTGCTCCATGTCCCGGTCTTTATCGCAAACGACGCGGACGCGGCAGCCTACGGCGAATTTATGGCCGGAGCCGGCCGGATGGAGGACGGGCGCCACATCTCCAACATGCTGGCCATCACGCTGGGCACCGGCGTCGGCTCGGGCATCATCATCAACTCCAAGATTTATAACGGCTACGGCTTTGCCGGCGGCGAGCTGGGGCACACCGTCCTGCGCCTGAACGGACGCCAGTGCACCTGCGGCAGAAAGGGCTGTGTCGACATCTACTGCTCGGCCACCGGCCTGATTATGACCACCAAGGAGCACATGGAAAAACACCCGGAATCGCTGATGTGGAAGCTGTGCGGCGGGGATCTAAACAAGGTGGACGGCCGCACCTGCTTTGACGCGGCGGCCCAGGGCGACCAGGCCGGAAAGGATGCGGCGGAGGAATACACCACCCAGCTTGCCGAAGTGGTGGTCAACGCGGTCAACCTCCTGCAGCCGGAGATTATCTGCCTGGGCGGCGGCGTCTCCAAACAGGGCGAAAACCTGCTGCGCCCCATCCGGGAGTATATGGACCGCTACTGCTTTGACCGCTACGCCAAGCACCGCACCGAGGTGCGCATCGCGCAGCTCGGCAACGACGCCGGCGTCATCGGTGCTGCGCTGATCGGTCTGCAGGCCAAATAATGGCCGCTCGCATCACCCTGCTGGACCGGCTGCTGCACTTCTTCTGGCCTTCCCGCTGTGCCTTCTGCGGGGAGATTATCGCGCCGAACAAGCACTGCTGCGCACAATGCCGTCAGTCGCTGATTCCAGCGCCGTCCCCCTTCTCGCTGCCGGCGGTCGACTGCGCCTTTGCCTGTGTGGAATACACCCACGACGTGGCGCGGGCAATCCGGCAGTTTAAATTTCAGAATCAGCCACAGCTTGCCAAAACCTTCGCCTTCCTAATCTGTGAGCGCTTTTCTGAGGAGCTGCTGGACTGCAAGCCGGATTTCATCTGCGGGGTTGCGATGCACCGCAAAAAACAGCGGGTGCGCGGCTACAACCAGGCCAACCTGATCGCCGGGGAGATTGCGGAAAATCTGGGGCTTCACTATGACGGCGGCCTGCTGGAAAAGACCAGCTCGACCGCCGCCCAGCACACTTTGAGCGCGGCGGAACGTAAATCCAACCTGGAGGGGGTCTACCGTGTCCCCTTTCCGGAGCAGGTGCGCGGCAAGCGGATTCTGGTGGTGGACGACGTCATCACCACCGGCGCAACCATGAGCGAATGCGCCCGTGCACTGCGCGCTGCAGGGGCTGTATGGGTAGGAGGGGTCTCCTTTGCGCGGCCGGCCTCCCCTGACAAAGAACAAAACGCATAAAAATATCCCGTAAGAAAAATTTTCTTACGGGATATTTTTTTCCGGATTTTTATCTTGCCTGGAAGCTCTCGCAGTTTGTCTCGCAGCGCTCCTGCGCGCTGTAGCCGCCGATGTTCACCTGGTTGGCAGTGCAGCTGCCCTGGGTGTTGTAGATGCAGCGCTCTGCGGTGCACTTAATCTCGCAGTTCTGGTTCGGGGCATCAAAATGGGTCGAGTTGGAAACCTCGCTCGGGCCCTTTCGCTGGAAGCTCTGGCACTCGGTCTCGCTGCAGCAGCAGGCGCCCTTACCCTGCACCTTGATGGCCGGCTGGCAGCAGCAGTTGCTGCTGTTGCTTGCGCAGCTTGTTACATGACAGGTCAGTTTGCTCATCGTTCATCCTTCTTTCTGAAAAATCATCGATTGGAAAATAGCGGTTTGATGCGGTTGTTTTCCAAAACCAGTTTTCCCCGCCCGCAAAAAAATATTCCGACAGCCTTTGTTTTTGCCCTGCAAAGCGGAAATTTTTTCGTTTTTGCACCCCAGAGCGATAAAAACCGCTCGTAGGTTCTTCTTTTTTTCGGAAATTTATGCTAATATAGAACATATAGAATATTCGTTTTTCCTAAAATTTGATCGATATAGGAGGTTCTTCTTTTGAAAAGACTAATTTCTCTGGCAATCAGCCTTGTGCTCGCCTGTCAAATGGCCCTGCCGGTCTTTGCTCAAGCCGGAACCGAGACGCAGACCACCACTGAAAGCGGTTCGACCCAGCAGCAGACCGAGGCCTCAACCGGAACCGACACCTCAACTCCCACCGAGGGACAGGAAGCCACCGGCGAACAGACCACCGGCAGCACCAAGGTGACCGCCCTGCCGACCATCACCTCGCAGTCCTACATCGTGATGAACGCCGATACCGGCCAGGTGCTGATCTCCCGCTACCCGGACAACAAGCAGTATCCCGGCGATATCACCAAAGTTTTAACCACCGCTCTGGCGCTGGAATATGTGGACCCGGAATCAACCTACACCATCACCACCGAGGATGTCTTCCCAACCTATCCGGAATCCTACCGCTTCAGCAACGGCACCTATGTCGCCATCACCCAGGATGAGGTGGTCAACATCCGCGACCTGCTGTACGCGACCACCATCCAGTCCGCGGACGACACCGCCAACGCCCTGGCCGACTGCGCCGCCAAGCTGGCCAACCGTTCGGTGACGTTGGAGGACGGCTCCACCAGCTATACCGCTGGTTTTGTGGAGATGATGAACGAAAAAGTGCAGGACCTGGGCTGCGTCAACACCAACTTTGTCAATCCACACGGGTTGTACAACGACAACCACTACACCACCGCCTACGACATGGCGCTGATCACCCGCTACGCGCTGACCACGCCAAACTTTCTGCAGTATTTTGGACAGACCGAATATTCGATGGACCCGACCAACAAGCAGTCGCTGCCGCGAAACTGGCGCCGCAGCAGCGACGAGAGCATGATGCTCACCTCCAGTGACAACTACTACAGCGGCATTTTGGGCATGGAGACCGGCATGACCACCCAGGGCAACTACACCGGAGTTGCAGTGGCGGAGCGGGACGGCATCCGGCTGATCTGTGTGGCGCTCAACTGCACTGGCAGCAGCGCCTACTCGCTGCAGACCGACATGACTAACCTGTTCGATTACTGCTTTAACAACTTCACCGCCGTCACCTACACCGCCGAGGAGCTTGCTCCAACCGGCTTCCAGACCCCGGTATACACCACCGACGCGGACGGCAACGTCGAAATGATCGGCACCGCAACCTACTCCACCGATTCGGACTTCACCGTCCTGCTGCACAAGAACTTTACCAAGGACGACATTGTGATTTCCTCAGACATTCCGGGCCGCTACTATGAGGGGCAGGACATGCCCTCCACCCTCACCTTCTCGATTGTCAGCAGCAAGACTGAGGAGGCCATGAGCTACATGGTACCCACCATGACGGCGCTGAAACTCAAGGTCAGTGTCCTGACTTTCAGCGAAGTGGAGGCGCAGCGCCAGCAGGCAAGGCAGGAGCTCTTTAACCGCATCTTCAATATCGTCAAGATTGTCTTCTTTGTCTTTTTGGGGCTGCTGGTCATCCTGCTGATTATCCGTTTCCGCAACAAGCGCAAATACAAAAAGCGCCTGGCACGCAAAAAGGCGCAGGCACGCCGTCGGCAGCAGCTGGCACAGCAGCAGGGCAACCCGCCGCGCCGCAATCCGCCCAGCAACACTCCGCGTCGAAAGCGATGATTCCTGCATATTTGTTCCTGTTTTGACAGCTGAATTTGAGTGGAAAGTTTTTTCCTATCGAACCGAGTAAACAAAAAAAACTCCCGTCCAGGGCATCTGCTTTGGACGGGAGTTTTTTGTTTGATTTTTCCCTTTTACTTTAAGAAGCCTTCGACAATTTTGGACTCCGCTTCCTCTGAAGTGAGGCCGAGGGTCATCAGCTTGGTCAGCTGCTCGCCCGCAATCTTGCCGATTGCAGCCTCGTGGATCAGGCTGGCGTCGATGTCGTTGGCGGTCAGCTCCGGCACTGCGCTGACAGTACCGTGCTCCATGATGATCGCGTCGCACTCCGAGTGACCGGCACAGCGGTTGTTACCGTTGATGATCGAGCGGAAGTACTGGTGGGATTCCCCTCTTGCAACCGAGCGGGAAACCAGGTCGGCGCTGGAATCCTCTCCATCCAGGTCGACGGTGAAGTATGTTTCCGCGTGCTGCACGCCGTGGGTCATGATCTTCTCCTTGATGACCAGCTTGGCGTTGGACTGCAGCACCGCCTTGGTGTCGCGCTTGGTGGAATCTACGCCCTTGATCTGGACGGTGTCCATCTCCATGTAGCTGTCCTCCGCCATCTCGATGTAGGTCTGCGGGTTGATAATGCGCTGGCCGGTGCCTTCCCCGATGCCGACGTGCTTTTCCTCATAGCGAACCCTGGCGTTTTTGGAGATGAAGAAGCGGTGGATGCCGTTGTGCTGGGAATCCTCCTCCCCATCCACATGGACGCCGCAGCCCGCGACGATGACGACATCGGAATTTTCTCCTACGTAGAAATCGTTGTAAACCAGGTCGTCCACATTGCTCTTGGTGACGCAGGCCGGGATGTAGACGGTCTCGTGGGTGCCCGGTTTGATGATAATGTCAATGCCCGGCTGGCCAACCTTTGGGATGATGTCCACATTTTCGGTGGACTGTCTTCCCGCGCAGCCGCCATCCTCGCGGATGTTAAACGCGCCTTTAATTTCTCCGGAAATATCCGAAATCATGCTCAACAGCTTTTTGGTAATGTCGTTCATGCATGTCCCTCCTGTTCCCTACTGGATATTCGTTTCACTTTTTCCACTGAGGCTGAAACGGCAGTCCTCGTGCAGCAGCTTGGGGAGAATCTCCTCCTTGCTGCCGCGATCGGAGATGCGGCCATCGGCCAGCACGATGATTTCGTCGGCGATGTCCAGAATCCGCTCCTGGTGGGAGATGATGATGATAGTACCGTTGTTTTCCTGACGCATGCTGCGGAAGACATCGATCAGGTTGTTAAAGCTCCACAGGTCGATGCCCGCTTCCGGCTCGTCAAAAATAGAGAGCTTGGTCTTGCGCGCCATGACGGTTGCAATCTCAATGCGCTTGATCTCGCCGCCGGACAGGCTGGCGTTTACCTCGCGGTCGATGTAGTCGCGCGCGCACAGGCCCACCCTTCTCAGATAGGAGCAAGCCTCGCTGTCATCGATAGGGTGGCCGGCAGCCAGCTCAATCAGGTCGCGGACCGTGATGCCCTTAAAACGGATCGGCTGCTGGAAGGCAAAGCTGATGCCCTTCTGCGCTCTTTCGGTGATGTTTAAGGCGGTGATGTCCTCGCCGTCCAGCAGGATCTGGCCCTGGTCGGGCTGGAGGATACCGGCAATCATTTTGGCCATGGTTGATTTGCCGCCGCCGTTTGGGCCAGTGATGACGATAAATTTCCCTGTCTCCACCGTCAGGTTGATGTCCCGCAGAATCTCCTTCTGCGCATTATTGGTAAATTCGTCCTCTACGCTGAGAGAAATATTTTTCAATTCGAGCATATTGTCACTCCATATTCTATTTGAAAATATGTGGATATATTCAACACATCAAAAATACTCCTTTTTGGTCTAGTTGTCAAGTTTTTCCGCCTCGATTCGTGAAAATAAAAAAAGATCCCGCCATTTTCAGGACATTATGCACACCATTTTGGTGTATTATTCATAAAGCAAAAGAAAGAGCCGTGAAGTCTTTCGTTCTTCACAGCTCTCTCTTTGCTTATAAAGGTTTTCTGGTTTTCTTTAATGTAATTTCGCCCGCTGGATTACCTTGGTGGCACCGTTCAGGACAATGTAAAGCAGGATAATTTCAAATGGCAGCGCCACCACATTTTTGATGACGCGCGGTCCCAACGCTCCCCAAAACGGCATTCCATACAGGAAGGAAACCCACACGGTATTTAGGCAGCAGTTGAGCAGCAGACTGATGGTTGTTTTGGAAAGGATGGCGCGGAAAACCGTCACCCGCTCGCGGTAGAGCACACAGCCATAGATCATGCCGCCCAGCATGGCGGTGAGGGTAAAGCCGAAAAAATAGGCTCCATCCGGCTTGAGCAGATACTTGATGATGTCCCCCGCTCCAGCGGCCAGCGCCGCTGTGAACGGCCCGTACAGCATGCCGAGCAGTGCGGTGATCAGATAGCCCAAGCCAATTTTGATTGACTCGGTGATGCGCACCGAAGCCATAAAGGAGATGACCACGCTCATCGCCAACAGCACCGAAACCCCGGTCAGGGTGTGGACATTTTTCAGCTCCTGTGCGGACTGGCGAAATTTTTGGGGAATCGAAAGCGACATCCCCGATTCTTGCGACATAAAGCTCATAAGAATCATACCTCCTAGCATAAATTTGACAGCTGTACAGACTTGGAGATATGCTCCTTGTATGTTACAGCGGGATGCGAAATACAGACCGCAAACCCCGCCTTTCGAGGTTTTTCGTTCCAGCAACAACTCCCCGTTTGCCGAACACTTAACGCCTGCATTTCTACTCTGCTTATGTCCCCTTCATTATAACACTTTGCGGCGCAATTGCAACTGTTTATCCTTTAACAATTTGTTCTTTTGCACAATAATCAATTTTTTTCATCCTTTATTTTAAATCTTTGTAAAGGAATTTTCTTGTTATTCTGCACAATCCTTTATCCTGCTTTTTAGGAAATACTATAGTTTTCTTCGCAGTTGCACCAATTTCGAGCTTTTTTCTTCTCCTCTCCAGCCAGGCCATTTCAAGAAACTGAGGGATTTTCTTGCGGCTGCTTTTATGCTATAATAAAGGACGTGACAGAGGGAGAAAACCCTTTGAGAAGGAGGAATGACAAATGGAGAAATCGAAGGTTTATTACACCTCAATGAAGGTAAACTCCGGAACGAATCTTCTGAAAAAGTTGGATCATCTTGTGCGTGAGGCGGGCATCGCCAACATTGATTTTGAGAACAAATACACTGCCATCAAGATCCATTTTGGCGAGCCGGGGAACCTTGCTTTCCTGCGTCCAAACTATGCGAAGGTAATTGTCGACCTGGTCAAGGAGCTGGGCGGCAAGCCATTTTTGACCGACTGCAACACCCTGTACGTCGGCCGGCGAAAAAACGCGCTGGACCATCTGGACGCAGCTTATGAGAACGGGTTCAGCCCATTTTCGACCGGGTGCCACGTCATCATCGCCGACGGCCTGAAAGGCACCGACGAAACGTTGGTACCGGTCAATGGAGAGTACATCAAAGAAGCAAAAATCGGACATGCTGTCATGGATGCGGACATCATCATCTCGCTCAACCACTTCAAAGGCCACGAGTCAACCGGATTCGGCGGCGCCTTCAAAAACCTGGGTATGGGCTGCGGCTCCCGCGCCGGCAAGATGGAAATGCACAGCAGCGGTAAGCCAGTCGTCAACCAGGCGCTCTGTATCTCCTGCGGAGAATGCCGCAAGAACTGTGCGCACGATGCAATCAGCTTTGTCGATTACAATGGTGAAAACAAACCCGGCAGCCGCGCTGAGCGCAAAAACGCCAAGAAGCGTGCCATCATCGACCACAACAAGTGCGTCGGCTGCGGACGCTGCATCGGCGCCTGCCCGGAGGATGCAGTGAAAGCTGGTCAGGACGAGGCCAACACCGTCCTCAACTACAAAATCGCCGAGTACACCTACGCAGTCATTCACGGACGTCCCAATTTCCACATCAGTCTGGTGATCGACGTCTCCCCTTATTGCGACTGCCACGCGGAAAACGATATCCCGATTGTCCCCGACGTCGGCATGTTCGCTTCCTTTGACCCGGTCGCTTTGGATCAGGCCTGCGCAGATGCAGTCAACCGTCAGCCGGTGGTCAGCGGCAGCGTCCTCTCCGAAAAGGAACACTGCCACCACGACCATTTCACTGACACGCATCCAGACACCAACTGGGAAAGCTGCCTGGAACACGCGGTGAAGATGGGCATGGGCAGCCGGGAATATGAGCTGATTGAGGTAGAATAAAATTTCCGTCCACATGATAAAAAACAGGGCCGCTAAGAAGCGGCCCTGTTTTTATTTTCGCTGGGTGGATCTTAACAGATTATGCGTTTTCTTCGGTGTAGGCTGCAATCTGTGCTGCTACGCCTTTTTCTTCACTGGTGTAGCCGTCCACTTTGGTGCCCCAGTCTTTCATCTTTTCATCCTGGCTGCCAAACATAGCGCGGCTCTTGGTGTCGTTGTCAATCTTGCTCAAGCACCAACCTACACTGTAGTTGCATGGCAGAGTGAAGACATGCTCCAGCAGATAAGCTTCTGCCTCTGCATAGGCCTGATAACGTGCGTCCAGATCGGTTGTAATCGCATCAGCTGCAGCTACCAGATCACTATATTCCTGATAAGAAGCAACCAGATCTGCGTTAGTCTCATCAGTCTCGGTAATCTCATTGATGTAGGAGTAGTTCTGGGAGTAGTAAGCATTTACGTTTCCGTAAACTTCCTGACCAAGGTAGTTCTGCGGGTCACCGTAGTCAGCGCCCCAGCCGTTGATGACGAAGGAGTGCAGGTGCGGTGTTACAACCTCAGTGTTGACGCTGGAAATATAGGTACAAATGTTCAGCTTAACATAGTCATCGCCCAGGCCATCAGTGAAAGCCTGAGAAAGTACGTTTGCGGTATCCAGAGCGGTCTGGCTGGATGCGGAAATGTAGTAGTCTGCCTCGATTGGGAAGGTTACGCCCAGAGCGGTCAGCTCCTCAATCGCCTGCTGTTTGTACTGTTCTGCCAGTGCGGTATCAACACGGGCCGGGGTTACACCATCGGACTCTTTCAGGCCCATCGCTTCCCGCACCAATTCGGTATACTCGGTACCGTCGGAGGTATATACCAGACCAGGCATGGTGTAGAAGTTGTTCTCACAAGCAAATGGGTCGATGGCGTTGGTTCTCTTCCAGTATTCGGACAGGTTCAGACCGTAGTACCAAGATTTGCGGAAAGCCTCATTGGCAATCGCGGTGTTCCAGTTGGTGTCCTTGGTGCCGTCCTCATTGTTCTTGTTGTAGTTGAAGTGCATCTGGTAGGAGTATTTGGACGGAACTGCCGGTACCAGGTAATCGTAATATTCGTTGTTAGGGTCTCTTGCGATGGTGGTCAGCGCGCTCTCGGTCAGGTCAACGTAGTCGAGGTCGCCGGCCTGGAAGTTCTGGAACGCAACATCGGAGGACTCTACCATCTTAATAGTAACGGTGTTGAACAGTTTGCACTCGGTATCCCAGTAGAGCGGGTTCTTGGTGAAAACTTTCTCGTTACCCTGAATGTAGGAGGTCATGGTGTATGGACCATTGTACCACATGTTCTCGTTGTTCATCGCCTGAACCGCGTCTGGGCCGCCCAGCTCATCGACCATTGCCTGGGAAATTGGGTACAGGCACTGGTAAACTGCCAGGGTATCAAAGTATGGTTTTTCAGTGATGCAGGTGTAGGTGATGGTGTAATCATCCGGCACATCGACACCGACCATCTCGCTGAACGGAGAGCCTTCCTCCGCAGTCAGCGCCAGCGCTTCTTCTTCACTCAGGGTCTTGGTGTATTCATAGTATTCGTTTGCACCCTCGAGCATTTCCAGAGGCATGGAAGTGTTGGCGGAATCGTTTTTATAGAAATTCAAAATCCATTCCATACCGGAGGCAAAATCGTGAGCGGTGCAGTCCGCTTTCTCGTTGCCGTTGACGTCTACCCATTTTACGCCCTCGCGCAGTTTGAAGGTCCAGGTTTTGCCGCCGTCTTCGCTGCCCCATTCCTCTGCAATTCCTGGCTCAAGCGTACCTTCCGGGGTCGCTTCCAGCAGGCCGTCGATCAGGTTGGTCAGGTTCTCACTGTCCTCCTGTCTCTGGCTGTAAAGGATGTTAAAGGTTTCCAGCTCACGGGTCAACAATCTTGGAATATACAGGTCGGTGATTTCGCCCTCTGCTGCTTCTGCAGAACTTCCTGTGCTGCCGTTTTCGCCTTCCGATGCTCCTCCGCCGCTGCAGCCTGTCAAAACAAGTGCTGCTGTCAGCGCCAGAGCAAGCAATCTGGAGACTGTCTTTTTCATATCATTTCCTCCTTGACCATTGGTCATGAAATCTATAGTGAAATCTTCCAAAAAAATTGGCGGATTTCCCATCTCTTTCTGATCTCCCCAAGGCATCCTCACTCATCTGCTTTTTTATTTGCGGATCAAGCAGAAAGCAGGCTGCCTTTTATGTTTGTTTTTTCTATTTTTTCACACTTTTCAGAGAGACTGACCCTATTATATCAAAAAAGGAAATAGATTGTCAATATGCACTATTTTCTTTATGATACACCGTCATTTTTATGCTCATTTATCATGCATTTTGTCCAATCATTAAGTAAATATGACTAAATTTTGTATTTTTAAATATACTAACTGCAAAAAGGAAAACCGCCCCACTGGACGGTTTTCCTTTTTGTTATTCACTAGCTTTAACGACCTTGTGTAAGCTAATTCACTTTTTTAGGGTTATGCGTTCTCCTCGGTGTAAGCCGCGATCTGTTCTGCTACGCCCTTTTCTTCGCTGGTGTAACCATCAACATGGGTATCCCAGTTCTTCATCTTCTCGTTCTGGCTGCCGTACATCGCATAGATCTTGCTGTCGTTGTCGACCTTGCTCAGGCACCAGCCAATGCTGTAGCTACATGGCATTACCAGTACATGATCCAGCAGATAAGCTTCCGCTTTTGCGTATGCTGCATAACGAGCATCCAGATCGGTGGTGATTGCGTCAGCAGCTTCTACCAGTTCAGTAAACTCCTGGTAGGTTGCAAGCAGATCTGCGTTAGTCTCATCTGGTTCAGTAATTTCATTGATGTAGGAGTAGTGAGCAGAATAGTAAGCGTTGTCGTTGCCATAGCATTCCTGGCCCAGATAGTTCTGCGGGTCACCGTAGTCAGCGCCCCAGCCGTTCAGTACGAAGGAGTGCAGATGTGGTACAACAACCTCGTTGTTGCCGCTGGAAATGTAGGTGCAGATGTTCAGCTTGACATAGTCGTCGCCCAGGCCATCAGAGAATGCCTGTGCCAGTACGTTTGCGCTATCCAGAGCGGTCTGGCTGGATGCAGAAATGTAATAATCAGCTACAACTGGGAACTCTACGCCCAATGCGGTCAGCTCCTCAATCGCCTGCTGTTTGTACTGCTCTGCAAGGTCGGCATCGACACGTGCCGGGGTTACGCCATCAGAGTCCTTCAGGCCAAGTTCTTCTTTAACCAGCTGGGTGTATTCGGTACCATCAGAGGTGTAAACCAGACCCTCCATGGTGTAGAAGTTGTTCTCGCAGGAGAATGGGTCGATCGCATTGGATCTCTTCCAGTACTCGGACAGGTTCAGGCCATAGTACCAGGATTTACGGAACGCCTCGTTTGCGATTGCGGTGTTCCAGTTGGTGTCCTTGTTGCCGGAGCCGTCGGACAGATTCTTATTGTAGTTGAAGTGGAACTGATGAGAATACTTGGATGGAACCGCCGGTACCAGGTAATCATAGTATTCGTTGTTAGGGTCTCTTGCAATGGTGGTCAGCGCGCTCTCGGTCAGGTCAACGTAGTCGAGGTCGCCTGCCTGATACAGCTGGAACGCAACGTCGGAGGACTCTACCATCTTGATGGTAACAGTGTTGAACAGTTTGCACTCGGTATCCCAGTAGAGTGGGTTCTTGGTGAAAACTTTCTCGTTGCCCTGGATGTAGGAGGTCATGGTGTATGGACCATTGTACCACATATTCTCGTTGTTCATCGCCTTGGTCTCGTCCGGACCGCCCAGCTCATCGATCATTGCCTGGGAAATCGGATACAGCGACTGATAAACTGCCAAGGTATCGAAGTATGGTTTTTCGGTAATGCAGGTGTAAATAACAGTGTAGTCGTCTGGAATTTCAATGCCGACAGTCTCCATAAACTGGGAACCATCTTCTGCATTCAGCGCATAAGCTTCCTCTTTGGAGAGGGTCTTGGTGTATTCATAGTACTCTTCTGCGCCATCAATCATCTCCAAAGGCATGGAGGTGTTTGCGGAGTCGTTCTTGTGGAAGTTCAAGATCCATTCCAAACCAGTAGCAAAATCGCGAGCGGTTACGTCCGCTTTCTCGTTGCCGTTAACGTCTACCCATTTAACACCTTCGCGCAGTTTGAAGGTCCAGGTCTTTCCTCCGTCTTCAGTGCCCCAATCTTCTGCAATTGCAGGCTGCAGGGTACCTTCCGGATTAGACTCCAGCAGGCCGTCAACTAACTGGGTCAGATTCTCGCTGTCCTCAGCTCTCTGGCTGTAGAGCCAGTTGAAAGTTTCCAGCTCACGGGTCAGTGTCTTTGGAATAATCAGGTCAGTGATTTCATTTTCACCAGGTTCGTTGCTTTCAGCAGTTTCACCTTCGGTGGTTTCCGTGCTCTCTGTTGTCCCAGTATTTTCGCTGGTGTCCGCAGGTTCCTCTGTTGTGGTTCCGCCGCCGCAGCCTGTCAAAACAAGCGCCGCTGTCAGAGCCAGAGCAAGCAATCTGGAGACTGTCTTTTTCATATTATTTCCTCCCTTGACCACAGGTCGTTAAGTGTATAGCGAAAACCTTTTAATCTTCATCAATCAAAAGGTCCTAACTACCGATTTTGAATGATTCACATTTTTCTCTTTCAATATACTCTTTATCTTCTAATAGATAAAGCCAAAAAGAACTAGTTCTTTTTGGAAAAATTATGAATATTTTGTTTACTTTCTATCCTCATGGAGACTGGTTTTATTATATCAAAAAAGATTCTCAGTGTCAATATGCACTTTTTTTTTTATTATATAAAGATATTTTTATACGACATTATCTGTCAAACTCACCAAGTATTACATGAATATTACCAAATTTAAAGTTTATTCATATACTATTTGCAAGAAAAATGATTGCAAAATTCTTGCAAAAAAGACCTTTCGCAGCAAAAGAAAAGGCGAAGGAAATTTCATTCCTTCGCCTTTTCTGTGATTTTTAATGAAATTTTTCTTCTGGTTTAACCTACCACTTCTGCTTTGCGGGCTTCCATCTCTGCGGTGGTGTAGCCTTCGGAATTGGTAATCCAATTCTTCATCTTGTCGTTCTGGCAACCATAAATTGCTCTCATCTTGCTGTAGAGGTCAATCTTGGTCAGGCACCAGCCAGTGCCGCAGGACTGCGGGATGGACAGGCCGTGCTGGATCAGATAAGCCTCTGCCTCTGCAAATGCCTGATAACGAGCATCCAGATCATCAGTGATCTTGTCTGCTTCTTCCAGCATCGAGGTAAACTCTTTGTAGGAATTGATCAGGTCAGCGGTGTACTCGTTCTCCTCAACCTTGTTGATGTTGGTGTAGGTGTTGGAGTAGTAAGCGTTATCGTTGCCGTAGGATTCCTGGATCAGGTAGTTCTGTGGATCGCCGTAGTCAGCGCCCCAGCCGTAGCCGAACAGTGCGGAGTGCAGTCTTGGAGTGATAACTTCCTGAGTGGAGCTGGAAACGTAGGTCAGGATGTTCAGGGTTACATAGTCATCGCCCAGGCTGTCAGAGAAGCACTGTTTGAGGACGTTTGCGCTGTCCAGAGAAACCTGGTTGGAACCGGAGATGTAGTAGTCGATCTCAATCGGGAAGGTAACGCCAGCAGCGGTCAGCTCCTCGATCGCCTGCTGTTTGTACTGCTCAGCTTTATCAGAATCCAGACGAACCATCTTCTCGCCGTTCATCTCTGGCAGGCCCAGCTCCTGTCTTACCAGCTCGGTGTAGTCGGTGCCGTCAGAGGTGTAAACAAAGCCCATCATGCTGTAGTACTCGTTCTCGCAGGAGAGCGGATTCAGGGAGTTGGATCTTGCCAGATAGTCGGTCAGGTCCAGTCCGTAGTACCAGGACAGACGGAACGCTTCGTTTGCAGCAGCCAGGTTCCAGTTGGTATCCGGGGTGCCGTCCTCGTTGTTCTTGGCATAGTTGAAACGAATCTGATAAGAGTAGTTTGCCGGGCGGGTTTCAACCAGATAATCATAGTATTCGTTGTTCGGGTTGGAGGAGATTGTCGCAATCTGGCTCTCGGTCAGGTCGCAGTAATCAAGCTCGCCGGACTGATACAGCTGGAAAGCGATATCGTTGGACTCCACCATTCTGATGGTGACAGTGTCAAAGCGCTGGCTCTCGGTATCCCAGTAAGCAGGGTTCTTGGTGAATACTTTTTCGTTGCCCTGGACATAGGAGGTCATGGTGTAAGCGCCATTGTACCACATGTTTTCGTTGTTCATCGACTTAACACCATCCGGGCCGCCCAGCTCGTCTACCATAGCCTGTGCTCTTGGGTACATACCAGCCCAGGTAGCCATGGTGTCAAAGTATGGTTTTTCAGCGGTGCAGGTGTACACGATCGTGTTCGCATCCGGAGTCTTGATGCCGACCATCTGCTGGAAGACAGAATCATCGTCAGCGGTCAGCGCGTAAGCTTCTTCCTCAGTCAGGGTCTTGGTGTACTCATAGTACTCCTCCGCGCCGGCGATCATCTCAAACGGCTGAGAGGTGTGGGAAGATTCGTTCTTGTAGAAGTTCAGTACCCACTCCATACCGGTTGCGAAGTCGTAGGAAGTGACGTCCGCTTTCTCGTTGCCGTTGACGTCTACCCACTTAACACCCTCGCGGATGTGGAAGGTCCAGTTCAGACCGTTGTCCTCTGTGCCCCACTCGTCAGCCAGGCAGGCAACTACCTGTCCCTTGTTGTCGACCTCCAGCAGAGGGTCTGTGAGGTTGGTCAGGTTTTCCAGATCGTTAAAGTTCTGGCTGTAAAGGATATCGAAGGTCTGGATTTCACGGGTAGCCAGTTTCGGGATAACCAGATCGGTAATCTCGTTGCCGGTGCTCTCGGTGCTTTCCGATTCATCGCCGGTGCTCTCGGTTGTCTGCTCGGTGCTGTTGTCGCCGCTGGTGGTTCCTTCATCATTGGAAGAGGTACCGCATGCAGTCAGCAAGAGCGAGGCTGTCAGCGCCAGAGCAAGGATTTTTGACACAATTTTCTTCATAGCCTTTCCTCCTTCGGATAACCTTTTTCTGATAGTAAACACTTTTGTTTTGTCGCTATACTGTTTTCCCTGTATAGCGACAAAGAGCTAGTCCTTTGCTTTAACAGAAAAAGGAAGTCTTCATCACCTTTCAGTTTTGAAGTACGAAAAAGTAAAGAAAATATAATATTTACTTTACTTTTGCTTTATCATAGCAAAAACCAAAAGCAATGTCAATCCTTACAGTTTATTTTTATTAAAAAAATCAAATTTTATGCATTTCATGTAGCAAATCAACTAAAGATGACCGGATTGTAACATATCTATGGCGGGAACAAGAGCAATTTTTGTCTGAACCAAATCCAATTAAAATTTCTTTTTGCTCCTTTCTTCTCATTCTTTCATATTATATGTCAAAAAAGAGCGGCGAAAAGCCGCTCTTTTTTACAGATATTTATGCATTCTGCTGCGCCACGTAGTTTTCGATTTCTTCAGTGGTGTAGCCGTCTGCGTTGGTCTCCCAGTTCTTCATCTTTTCATTCTGGCTGCCGTACATCGAATTCATCTTGCTGTAAACATTGATGCGGGTCAGGCAGTATGGAACGTTGTAGTATGCCGGGATAACCAGGCCGTGCTGGATCAGGTAAGCCTCCGCTTTTGCATAGGCTGCATAGCGGGCATCCAGATCGTCAGAGATTGCGTTTGCTTCCTCAACCATAGAGGTGAACTCCTTGTAGCAGTTGAGCAGGTCACGGGTCGCGTCGGTCTCCTCAACATCGACGATGTAGTTGTAGCCGGTGGAGTAGAAGGCGTTGTCGTAGCCGTACATCTGCTGGCCCAGGTAGTTCTGCGGGTCACCGTAGTCAGCGCCCCAGCCACGGATGGTGATGGAGTGGAGTTTCGGGTCAAACACTTCGGTACGCTCGCTGGAAACGTAGGTCTTGATGTTCAGTTTGACATAATCATCGCCCAAGCTGTCGGAGAGCGCCTGACCAAATACAGTCGCGCTGTCCAGAGAGGTCTGGTTGCTTGCTGCGATGTAGTAATCAACACTAACCGGGAAGGTGACGCCCAGAGCGGTCAGCTCCTCAATCGCCTGCTGTTTGTACTGCTCTGCCTTGTCTGCATCCAGACGGACGATGGTCTCGCCGTCCATCTCCGGCAGGCCGAGTTCCTGTTTCACCAGTTCGGTGTAGTCGGTGCCGTCAGAGGTGTAAACCAGGCCCTTCATGGTGAAGCACTCGTTTTCACAGCTCATTGGGTCGATGGTGTTGAATCTCTTGTAGTACTCGGACAGATCCAGTCCATAGTACCAAGACAGGCGGAACGCTTCGTTTGCAATCGCGGTGTTCCAGTTGGTATCTTTGGTGCCGTCCTCAGTGTACTTGTCAAAGTTGAAGTGGATCTGATAGGAGTATTTGTCCGCCGGTTTTTCTACCAGATAGTTATAGAACTCGTTGTTCTCGTTGCCGCTGATGGTCTTGAGGTTGGACTCGGTCAGGTCAACGTAGTCGAGCTCGCCGGACTGGTACAGCTGGAAGGCAACATCGTTGGACTCTACCATTCTGACTGTAACGGTGTCGAACAGTTTGGCATCGGTATCCCAGTAGCTTTCGTTCTTGGTGAAAACTTTTTCGTTGCCCTGGATGTAAGAGGTCATGGTGTAGCAGCCATTGTACCACATAGTCTCGTTGTTCATCGCCTTGACGCCGTCAACGCCCAGCGAATCAATCAGCGACTGGGAGATCGGATACATGCAGGCGTAGGTCGCTACAGTGTCAAAGTATGGTTTTGGATCAACGCAGTGATAAACGATAGTATAATCGTCCGGAATCTCAACACCGACCATTTCCAGGAAGGTAGATCCGTCGTCCGCTGTCAACGCATATGCTTCTTCCTGTGTCAAAGTCTTGGTCCATTCATAGTATTCAGAAGCACCTTCGATCATCTCGATCGGCATCGAAGTGTTGGCCGAATCGTTTTTATAGAAGTTGAGTACCCATTCTAGACCGGTCGCAAAGTCACGCGCAGTGACGTCTGCCATCTCATTGCCATTCATATCAACCCACTTAGCACCCTCACGGAGATGGAAAGTCCAAGTCAGGCCACCGTCCTCGGTACCCCACTCCTCTGCCATACAGGATGCCAGCTCACCGGACGGAGTTACCTCCAGCAGAGGATCGGTCAGGTTGCACAGGTTCTCAAAGTCCGCCGCCATCTGGCTGTAAAGGATATTGAAGGTCTGAAGCTCTCTGGTCGACAGTCTCGGGATAACCAGATCCTTAATTTCCTCACCGGTCGAGGCGGTCTCTGTCTCGGTCTCGCTGCCGCTCTCCTCCGTTGTGGTGCCTTCGCTGCCGGTGTTTGTGCTTTCTCCACCCTCATTCTCGGTTGTTGTGGTGCCGCTGGAGCAGGCGCTCAGCAGAACCGAGGCGGTCATCGCAACAGCCAACAGCTTTGTCAATGTCTTCTTCATATTCTTCCTCCTTTGGCTTGGTTGAACGCGCGGAAGAGGATCAGACGATCTTTTCTGCGTGTGCCTTCGCCGCGCTGTAAGCGCGGCGAAAAATGGCTAGCCATTTTGTCAATTAAAGCAATCGATTCACTTTACCGCTTTAATTTAATTTTATCATATCAAAGTCACCATCTTTTGTCAATAAAAAATATATATTTCATCCGATTACTTTTTGTTTATAGCAAGAATATACAAAAACATATGACATGAATTTTCGTAAATTCTGAATAAGCCTCTGCTTTTTCAGACAGAAAAACCTCAAATTTGATTCCATCAGTTTCAAATTGAAAGTATTTCTTATACAAAAAAGCCGAAAGGGATCGCAAAATCCCTTTCGGCTCTTCATCATAATCGGCCTTTTATTCCGCTGTTCTGTTGTTGTATGCTTCCTCAAAAGCAGCCATTTCTTCTGCGGTATAGCCGTCCATACTGGTTTCCCAGTTCTTCATCTTGTTGTTCTGAATACCGTACATTGCCTTCATCTTGCTGTACGGATTGATCTTGGTCAGAATCCAGCCTACATTGTAGTAGTTCGGGATGGTCAGCGCGTGCTGGATCAGGTAGGCTTCCGCCTTTGCAAAGGCTTCGTAGCGCGCATCCAGATCGTCGTTGATGGCATCCGCCTCCTCTACCAGAGCGGTAAACTCTCTGTAGGCAGCCAGCAGGTCAGCGTTGGTCTCGTCCTCTACCAGGTCGTTGACATTGGAGAGGGTTCTGGTGTAATAAGCGGTATCGTTGCCGGCAGTTTCCTGGCCCAAATAGTTCTGCGGGTCACCGTAGTCAGCGCCCCAGCCAGAGATATTGATCGACTGCAGCTTCGGCTCATAGACCTCCTGAGAGGCACTGGAGACGTAAGTCTTGATGTTCAGCTGAACATAGTCGTCGCCCAGGCTGTCGGAGAAGCACTGCGCCAATACGGTCGCGCTGTCCAGAGCAGTCTGGTTAGAACCGGAAATGTAGTAGTCGATACCAACCGGGAAGGTGACGCCCAGGGCAGTCAGTTCCTCAATTGCCTGCTGTTTGTACTGTTCGCCCAGCTCGCTGTTCAGGCGGATCATCTTCTCGCCGTCCGCTTCGCCCAAGCCCAGCTCGGCCTTGACAAGATCGGTGTAGTCGGTTCCGTCGGAAGTATACAGCAGACCCGGCATCGAATAATAGTTGTTTTCACAGGAAAGCGGGTTGACCGCATTGGTTCTGCTGTAGTATGGCGTCAGATCCAGGCCGTAGTACCAGGACAGACGGAACGCCTCGTTGGCAGCTGCGGTGTTCCAGTTGGTGTCCGGAGTGCCGTCCTCGTTGAGCTTGTTGTAGTTGAGGTGGAACTGATAGGAACGGAAGTCTGCCGGCCACTCAACCATCTGGTCGTGATACGGATTGCTTTCATCGCCGCTGATGGTCATGACGTTGGATTCGGTCAGCGAAACTTCGTCGATCTCGCCCGACTGATACAGCTGGTAGGCAACATCGGTGGATTCTACCATTCTGATCGTGACGGTGTCAAAGCGGGTGCACTCGGTATCCCAGTAAGACGGGTTTTTGGTGAACACCTTTTCATTGCCCTGAATGTAGGAAGTCATGGTGTAGCAGCCGTTGTACCACATGTTTTCATTGTTCATCGACTTAATGCCGTCGATGCCCAGCTCATCCACCAGGCCCTGTGCCAGCGGGTACATGCAGGTGTAAGCGCAAACGGTATCGAAGTATGGTTTTTCAGTGGTGCAGTGATAAACCAATGTATAATCATCCGGCGTCTCAATGTTGACCATCTCGCGGAAGACAGAGCCCTCGCTGGCATCCAGCGCATAAGCTTCTTCCTGGGTCAGGCTCTTGGTGTACTCATAGTACTCCTCTGCGCCCTCAATCATCTCCATCGGCATGGAGGTGTTGGCCGAATCGTTCTTATAGAAGTTGAGCACCCACTCCATTCCGGTTAAAAAGTCCTGAGCGGTAACCTGAGCCATCTCGTTTCCATTGACATCTACCCATGTCGCGTTGTCGCGCAGGTTGAAGGTCCAGGTCAGACCGCCGTCCCCGGTGCTCCACTCCTCTGCGATGCAAGGAACCAGCTCGCCGTAGTTGTTGACCTCCAGCAGACCGTCCCAGATGTTGGTCAGATACTGGGTGTCCGCAGAAGTTTCCGAGTTGAGCAGGTTAAAGGTAGCCAGCTCAGAGGAAGATACCTTCGCAAGCACAAGGTCGGTGATCTGCTCGTGCTCTGTCTGCGCGGTCTCAGTCTCGGCAGAGTCGGTGGTTTCTATCGTCTCAGTGCTGCTGCCGGTTTCGCTTTCTGTTCCGGTCTGCTCCTGCGTTCCGCTGCTGCTGGAGCATCCGCTCAAAACCAGGGAAGCAGTCAGCGCCAGAGCAAGCAGTCTTGATGCTGTTTTTTTCATAATGTTCCTCCTTAAGTATAAGAGTCAAAGATCATAAAATCTGCCCCAGTAAAAAATCCTCCCAGGCAGATGATCCAAGCAAAAGAACGTCAAAAAATTGTATGTTTTTACTTTACTTCCTAATAGTATCAGATTAAAGTTCCGCTGTCAAGTTTTTTATGGAAATTGTCATGAAATCATCCATGTAAAAGCTGAATTTCAGTTTAAATGTATAATATCTTTTTACCTTTTTAAGCGAATTTGTGATTAAAAATTTTAATTTACATCATTAAATTCTTTTCCATTGTGACAGTATCTGCTTTCTTTCAAGAGAAAATATCAGTAATTACTAAAAAAAAACAGACGGCATTGCCGTCTGTTTTTTTAGTCTATTTGGAACTTGCGTGAGCGGCAACATCCTCGGCAAGGTCAGCCTCGGTGTATCCGTTGGAATTGGTTTCCCAGTTTTTCATCTTCCAGTTCTGGATGCCATAAACCGCATTCATCTTGCTGTACGGATTGATCTTGGTGAGCACCCAACCGATGTCGTGATAGATCGGGATGTTCATCGCGTGGTCGAGCATGTAAGCTTCCGCCTTTGCGTAGGCTGCGTAGCGCTCATCCAGGTCGGTGACGGCGTCCGCTTCCGCAACCATGTTGGTGAACTCGTTGTACATATCCAGTACAGGCTTGGTGACTTCAGTTTCTTCCAAATCGTTGACGTTGGAGACGAGGTTGGTGTAGAATGCGTTGTCGTTGTTGATGGTTTCCTGGCTGAGGTAGTTCTGTGGATCGCCGTAGTCCGGAATCCAGCCGGTAACTGCAATCGACTCAAGCTTTGGATCATAAACTTCCTGCTGAACGCTGGAGATGTAGGTCTTGATGTTCAGTACAACAAAGTCATCACCCATGCTGTCCGAGATGCACTGAGCCAGTACGGTTGCAGTATCCAGAGCGGTCTGGTTAGAGCCAGCGATATAGTAATCCATCTGAATTGGGAAGGTGACGCCTGCAGCGGTCAGTTCCTCTTTTGCTTTCTGTTTATATTCTTCTGCCTTGGTTGCGTCTACACGTGCTGGGGTTTCGCCATTTTCAGTGATGCCAAGTTCCTGTTTTACAAGCTGGGTATAGTCTGTACCGTCAGAGGTATAGCACAGGCCATCCATGGTGTAGGTGTTGTTCTCACAGCTCATCGGGTTGATGGCATTTACGCGGCTGAAATATGGAGTAAAGTCGATGCCGTAGTACAGCGCTTTGCGGAAGTTTTCGTTTGCAACTGCGGTGTTCCAATTGGTGTCCGGGCTGCCATCTTCCAGCTTCTTGTCGTAGTTAAACTTCATCTGTGCGGAGGTGAAGGTCTTCTGCCACTCCACCAGCTGATCATGGTACGGATTGCTCTCGTCGCCAGAGATGGTCTTGATGTTGCTCTCGGAGAGCTCAACGTAATCGGTCTCACCAGACTGATACATCTGGTATGCGATCTCGTTGGACTCTACCATCTTGATGGTGACGGTGTTAAAGCGGGTGCACTCTTTATCCCAATATGCCGGGTTTGGAACCAAGGTCTTTTCATTGCCCTGTACATAAGAGGTCATCAGGTAAGCGCCGTTGTACCACATGGTGGTGTTGTCCATGCCCTGTACGCCCTCTACGCCGAGTTCATCGACCATGCCCTGCGGCATTGGGTACATGCAGATATAAGCTGCTACTGTGTAGAAATATGGCTTCGGAGCGGTGCAGTGATAAACCAGGGTGTAATCATCTGGAGTATCGATCTTGACCATCTCACGGAACTTAGATCCTTCGCCAGCGTTGAGCGCATATGCCTCTTCTTCGCTCAGGGTCTTTGTATATTCATAGTATTCTTTTGCTCCCTCGATCATCTCGCTTGGCATCGAGACGTTTGCCGAGTCGTTCTTATGGAAGTTGAGGATCCACTCCATACCGGTCAGGAAATCCTGAGCAGTACATTTCGCTTTCTCTTCGCCGTTGACGTCTACCCAAGTGACATCATCGCGCAGATGGAAGGTCCAAGTCTGGCCGCCGTCCTCGCTGCCCCAATCGGTGGCGATGCACGGAACTGGCTGGCCGTTGGTATCGACCTCTACCAAACCGTCCACCATGTTGGTCAGGTACTGGACGTCCCTCTGCGACTGCGAATTCAGTAGGTTGAAGGTAGAAATTTCAGTCGATGCCAGGTGGGTCAGGACTAGATCGGTAATCTCGTTCTCACCTGCCTGTGTGGACCCTTCGTTCTCTGCTGCACTCGCGTTTTGTTCATTGGAAGCGCTTGTCTGTTCGTTGGAAGCGCTGCCCATAATTCCGCAACCGCTCAGCACAGAAGAAGCCGCCAATGCTAACGCAATCAATTTCATTTCTACCCGTTTCATCTTTCTTCCTCCTTTGAGCTTTTTGCTACTTTTTTTCTTTCGGGTTCAATCCTCTATTCTTGCAAATAAAACATCGTTTTTTCTGTACAGCTTTTCGTGTGTTTTATTATGGGCTTTAGTATATCAAAGCGATAAAGCAAAGTCAATAGCCCCGCGCCACTTCCTCTGTTTTGAATATGTTTCAACAGGTTAAAGCGCGAAAAATTTGACTTTTTTGTTAATAGAATGGATAAATTGAATATTTTGTAGCGTATTTTTTGTCTTTGATGAACAAGAAATATTCACAATTTAACGCTCGAAAGTGCTCTTTTTCGCCCTGCTTTCACTATAAAAAGCGTAAATTTGTTTATTTTTCTCTTTTGAAAGATAAAAAAACAGGCAGACAAAAC
>NBJMC04203__coassemble_178_pt1 | contig 59364 bp, 58 predicted proteins | sample NBJMC04203__metabat2_low_PE_031 | metagenome-assembled genome bin NBJMC04203 | reverse complement strand
GCATGAGGGAGAGAAGGCCCTTCGCTTTCAGCGAGAGCGACTTGTCCCGCAGGTGGTGGTTGGACATCACCGTATAATCGCGGGTTTTCTCAATGCGGAATACCGCCATGTTGGATACCTCCTTCCTTCGGTTTTGAAAAGTGTTCGTTTCGGTGGTTTTGCGCCCCTGTATCACCGTCCGGCCTCCCATGAGGGAAAGAATATGGGCGGCTTCGTTTGCGCCGCCCACAGGCGAAAAAACAGGGGATTTCCCACCCGTTTTCATACAGTTTTGGGTGCCCCCGGCAGGGCATAAAAAAACGCCACAGGTTTGTGTTACCTATGGCGTTTGGGACAGGAAAAGGGTGCTGACATTTCATATCAGCACCCTTTGTCCTGCCAGTATTAAATTTTTGACTTCACATCGTGTTCCTTGCCTCTGAAAACATTGATTTTACTGGACTTGCTCATGTTTTCTTATTAGGAGGCGGGGAATGCAGTGTCCTTTTCGTTTGGCGCGCTTGAAGGGACTCGAACCCCCGACCTACTGGTTCGTAGCCAGTCACTCTATCCAGCTGAGCTACAAGCGCATCCTGTATGGTGCTGTTTTCAATCAGCTTATTTATAATACCACCTGGGGAAAATTTTGTCAAGCATTTTTTTGCGGTTTTTGAAATTTTTTCTAGGAGCAGGTGATTGTCCGCCTCCTGTCCCTGTGTTATACTATAGAAAAAGGCAGCTCCAACCCGCTGTCCCCTTTCCAAAACGCAAACAGGAGGTGCTCTTGATGGCACAATATCCCCTCGGCATCATCGTCCGCCAGCGTCGCGAAGCATTGGGCCTGAGCCAGCAGCAGCTGTGCCAGGGCATCTGCGACCGCTCCACCCTCTCCCGCATCGAGCGCGGCGACCAGGTTCCCGCCTACTCCACCCTGCGCGCTCTGCTGCAGCGACTGGGACTGCAGGAAAAGGACGTTCACTTTCTGCTTGGCCAACCGGATTTTGAAACTGCGCAGCTGCAGCGGGAGATCGTCGCGCTCAACACCCGCAAGCAGTGGCTGCAGGCTCAGCAGAAAATCCGTCAACTGCAGGCGCTGCCCACCGCCGCCGACCCGCTCACCCGGCAGTTTATCCTGCGCGCAAAGGCGCTGGCCGGCTATGAACAGGACGGCAAGGCGGTACCCTACCCCTATGAGGAGCAGCGGCAGATGCTGCTGGAGGCGCTGCAGATCAGCTGCCCCGGCATCGACCCCGAACACCTGCAGGGCCACCTGCTGGGCGAGGAGGAGGGCAAGCTGCTCAACCAGATCGCCATCACCTACTCGGAGAGCGGCGAGCGCCGCCGCGCCATCGAAATCTACCGCCAGCTGATGGACTATATCCAGACCCACCAGGTCGGCACCGAGACCGGCGCGGCCCTGCTGCCGCTTGTCGCCTACAACTATTCCCGCCTGCTGGGCCGGGAGCGCCGCTACGAGGAGTGCATCGAGGTGGCGGAGATCGGGCGGCAGTGCTGCGTGATGTATGGGCGGTGTAAAATGTTGGGCGGCTTACTGCTTAACATTGCTTGCTCACAACATGAACTTGGAAATGATTTGAAGGCAAAAGAACTATTGATTGAATCATTTTACATTTATAGAGTAATGGAAGATTTTCGGAGTTGTAAAGTTGTGAAAAATTATGCAAAAGAAAAATTAAACTTTATAATTCCCTAAACATTATCTCCTTCTGCACCATTTACAAAAAGAGGACTAATTAGTTGTCCTTCTTCATCATTTTCTGGCTCGTCTTCTACAGGCGGTGGAGTGATAAAATCGTCACCGTCTGTTTTATCCTGTGCAAAAACAGGAAAAGAAAACGCAGACGCAACAACTAAACTTGCAAGAATGGAGGCTAGAATTTTTTTCATAAAAACACATCCTTTTTAATTATTATGCACTTTTTTATTAGCGCATACTTTTACTATAGTCGGTTTCTAATTCTGCTTAACTTTCGTATAAATATTCTATATGATGAATATAGGAACTTCATCCAATTCTACTAAGGAGGTATTTTCATGGCAAAAAGACAAAATTTCCTGATCGCTCTGTTTTCGGTTCTGCTGGTGCTCGCCCTGGGTTACATCGCCGTCTACGCCCTGTATCTCTATGAGCTGACCCAGCGCACCTTCGTCCTCACCTACAACCTACTGGAATATCTTGTTGCGGTGCCGCTGGCTTTCTTTTCTGCCGCCGCGCTGCTCTGTCTGGTGCTGCTCAAAAAGGACATCCTGCGCTTGCAAAGCCCGACCAAAAAGGTGCTGCTCGGGATTGCCATTGTGCTTTTTGTGCTGTACCTGATCTGCCTGTGCGGCTACTTGCTGGGCAGCTGGCCCATGTCTTTCGCCCTGCAGTTTTTGACCCAAAACGCCTATCTGTTCCTCATCCCCGGTGCGCTGTTTGCGTTGGGAAGCTGCTAAAACAGGTGTGCATTTTGCGCACACTTTTCCGTGCGTAAAATGCTTCTTGACTTTTCGAATCCTCTCTGGTACACTGGGATTAGAGAAAATTTTACATTTTTCCTGTCAATTTTTTAAGGGAGGTATTCGATATGACCATCAAACCAAAACTCGCCGCCATTCTTCTCGCCTGCCTGATGCTCGGCTCGTCGATGAGCGTCGGCGCCGCCAAGCAGGAGCAGGAGCAGGAGCTGCTGGAAGAGCCCGCTGTCACCATGCCGCAGGCCCCGCTGCAACACTACCCCAGTGTTCCGCTGTTCATCCACGATGTGAAGGGCAATCCGGTCTCGGGCATTGTGGTCGACCACCTTTCCAATATCCCCTGCACCAATGAGAAGGGGCAGATTACCTTGGACTTTGTCGACCCTTCCGCGCCGTTTATCCTCCGCCTGAGCAACCCCGCCAACGGCGAATACATCAACTACAAGGTTTGGTATGCGGTAGAGGAAGGCCAGACCGCCCAGACCAGCACCCTGCTCTGGAACAAGGAGCTCCCCGAGGACAGCGTCAAAAAGGTCAAGGAGAAGGTCAAGTTCCGCGCCGTCGACCAGAACGGAGAACCGCTGGCAGGCGTGCGGTTTGTTTTCCACGACCAGCGCTTTATCTACCCCACCAACGCCGACGGCGAAACCTGGTACTGGCAGGACCCGGTCAAATACAACTATGTCGATGTCCAGTTTAAAGACGAAAAGGGCAACGACAAGGACAAGCGCTTCTGGTGCACCATCACCGAGCAGCAGCTGGAGGACGCCAATACCACCTTCATTTTTAAGGTCGACACCGCGGCGGCATGATGCCGCGCCCAATTCGCGAATGAGCCTTCTGCTAGTCGAAGGCAAACGTTCCCACGCAGATCGCTTGCCTCCGGCTACGCTCGTTTGCACAAAACTAGGTGTCGCGAGGTAGAAGGTAGAATCACCACCAAACCGATTCGTGAATTGCATCCCCCGCAGGGTCTTTCCTCTTGTCTGCCCGGCGGGGGATTTTTTGCCCTCTTTTCAAAAACGCTTTCGCAATTTAAAGTAATATAGCTTTATCTTGTGGAATATTTTTGTGCAGAATCTCTAATGGATTCCCGTTTCTTTGGCCAAAAAGGGAATTGATTTCGCCGCCGGATTTGTGTATGATTAAGATGTAAGGTACCTATACAGACCGGTCTGTTTCTCCGTTTTCATCGGCCGCTTTTGACACTGCTTCGCTTTGTTTGGAAAGAGGGTTTCTCATGATGATGGTTAGACAGATATTGCATCATGCCTGCAAGTTTTCCGCCGCCATTACCGTTGCGGCTGTTTTGTTGTTGGCAAATTTCCCCTTCCCCTGCTCCCTGTCCTTCTTGATTGAAAATCTTTTGAGCTTTGGGATGATCTTTGTCGGGTGCTTTTTGCTGATCGCGCTGGGTGAAAGCTGCCGCCTGATCTGCAAGAGGCTGCTGGCAAAGCCGGTTTCCCTCTCGGTCACCGAGCCTTCGCCCCATCAGCCCCAGACCCGCAAAGCCGCATAAATTTGCGGCATCCTTTCCCCGCTGTAAAATGCGCCCCGCTGGAGGGCGCTTTTGTTTTGCCCCGGGTGTGCTTGACAGCCGACCTGTGCCCGTGTTAGCATGAGGAAAACAGATTCTTTCAGGAGGGATTTTGATGCGATACGACATTCTTCTGCTCGATGCCGACGAGACGCTGATGGACTTTCCCGCCGCCGAGCGTCAGGCCCTGCAGCGCACCTTTGCCGACCACGGACTTACCTTCACCCAAGCCACCGACGACCTCTACCAGCAGATCAACCAATCGCTCTGGCGGCAGTTTGAGCGCGGCGAGATTACCCGCCCGCAGCTGCTGGCCACCCGCTTTGCCAAACTCTTTGAGGAGCTGGCGACTCCCGGCATCGACACCGACGCCTTCAATCGGGAGTACCTGCACAATCTCGGCTACGGCACCCAGCCGCTGCCCCACGCCCTCGAGCTCTGTCAGGCTCTCTCCGCGCTGGGCTGCAGGCTCTATATCCTCACCAACGGCCTCTCCGGGCCGCAGCGCCGCCGCCTTGCCGGCAGCGGCCTCACCCCCTACCTCAGCGACATCTTTGTCTCGGAGGAGACCGGCTTCCAGAAGCCGCGCAAGGAGTTCTACGACTATGTCTTTGCCCGCATCCCAGACTTTGCAAAATCGCGCGCCCTGATGGTCGGCGACTCGCTCTCCTCGGATATGGAAGGCGCGCGCAACGCCGGAGTGGACGCCTGCTGGTACAATCCCAAAGGCAAAACCGCCCCGTCCGATCTGCTTGCCCCCACCGGCCCGATCCGCTACGAGATTCGGGAGCTGATGGAGCTGGCGGAAATACTCGCAGCGGCATGATGCCGCGCCCAATTCGCGTTGTCGGCTTCTGCTTGACGCGCCTTAACGTTCTCGCGCAGGTCGCTTGCCTCTGGCTGCGCTCGTTTGCAGAGACTTATAACCGTGTGTACAAGGTGGCTTCGAGAACAAGCCTGGGCGCGGATTGTCTGCGGGTTCAACCCGCGAACAATTCGCGTTGTCGGCTTCTGCTTGGCGCTGCTCAACGTTCTCGCGCAGGTCGCTTGGCAGGCTGAGCCTGCACCCAATTCACGTATCGGTTTGGTGGGAGCCGTACTTTCTACCTCGCGACACCCAGTTCCTGCAAAATAAAGTTCATCCACCTTTTTTAAGTGGCAGGCTAAGCCTGCACGCGCGCATAACGATGGGAAGAAAATTTGAATATGCAGCCAGCCAAACCGACAGCCTAAAATTTGGAGGTATTCGTATGAAGATTGAAAGATGTACAAAGCCTGCTTTTGTCGTGATCGGCAAAGAGGGGTCGACCCTGGACGGCCCGGGCTTTATTCAAAAATTGTGGGCGGACGCAAACGCCCATTTTAGCGAAGTTCAGCCGCTTGCCAAAAGGGACGAAGGTGGCAATCTTGCCGGCATCTGGGGCGCGATGTCCGATTTTTCCCACTCGTTTAAACTGTGGGAGGACAACTTCCGCAAAGGCCTCTACCTTGCCGGTGTGGAATGTGTCGACGACGCGCAAGCGCCTGCGGGCTGGGTGAAATGGACCATCCCCGGCTACGAATACCTCTGCGCAGAGGTTGAGGATGAAAACACCTTTTCACAGGTGCTGGATTATATGCGGGAAAACCATCTTCCTCTAGTCGGGGCTGTCCACGATTTTTCCTCTCCTGTAAACGGAAAAGATTACATGTTTTTCCCAATCCGAATTCTTTAATCAACAACAAAAAACCTGCCTATGATCGCAACCATAGGCAGGTTTTTTTATTTGCAGACAATTGCAGTTTTTTTCGAGCGGCAGGCTGAGCCCGCGCCCAATTCGCGAACAAGGCTCCTGCAAATCGAGACTCAACGTTCTCGCGCAGATCGCTTGCCTCCGGCTGCGCTCGGCGGGCTAAGCCCGCACCCAATTCGCGAACAAGGCTCCTGCAAATCGAGGCTCAACGTTCTCGCGCAGATCGCTTGCCTCCGGCTGCGCTCGTTTGTGGGGAAACTGGGTGCCGCGAGGTAGAAGTCAAGATTCTCACCAAGCCAATACGTGACTTGGGTCCGGGCTCAGCCCGGTTAAAAATGGTCCTTTTCATTCAGCTGCTTGACAACCAGCCGCACCGCACCCAGCGCCACCGCTGCCAAAATAATCAGGCCGCTGTTTAAGCCATTGCCTGCCTGCTGCTCGTCCTGCGGCTGCGTCATGGCCGGCTCTTCCTCCACCACCGAAAGGCTCAGCGGAATCTCTCCCAGCATCCACGGCCAAAGGGAACCGTCCTCCAGCCGCAGCCAAACCTGCGCTGTGCTGTCCTCGCTTGGCTCCTGCGGAAACTTCAGGTAAGCGCCGCTGCTCTGTGCCCCGGCCGGAAGCAGGCACTGGAAGCTCACCTCGCCGCTCTGCAGCGTCACCGTGCTGCCCGACTGGTCGCTGTACTGCTCGCTCTGGGCGGGCAGCGTCCACTCGGCCTGGACAAACTGATCGAACCCATAGTCGAACAGCGTCTGGCTGTCCACATAGGCCGTGCGCGCCACCTCGTCCGAATCGGACTGCAGCACCACCGCGATCAGCGTCCTGCCGTCGCGCTGCATCACCGTCATCAGGCAGTTGCCCGCCGTGCTGGTCCATCCGGTCTTGCCCGCGATGGCGGTTTCATCATAGTAGACGGTGTCCTGCCGCAGAAATCGGTCGGTGTGCAAAAAGGCATGGGCCGCGTTCTGCTCCCCTTCCGGGATGCTGTAGCCCTCCGCGCCCGCATAGTCCAAAAATTCCGGATAGGCCATCGCCGCCCGGGTGATCTGCACCAGGTCATACGCCGAGGAGAGGTGCCCTTCCTCCGGCAAGCCGTTGCTGTTGTAAAAGGTGCTGTCCTGCAGCCCCAGCTCCTGCGCCTTCTCGTTCATCATCTGCGCGAAGGCGCTCAAGCTGCCTGCGATGTGCACCCCGACGGCGTTGGCGGCATCGTTTGCCGAAGGCAGCATCATGGCGTAGAGCATCTGCTCCATCGTCATCGTCTCGCCCTCATACAATCCCAGGACGCTGGCGTCCAGCGGCAGATTTAAGCTCTCCGCTGTGGCGGTGACCGGCTCCTGCGGGTCGCTATGTTCCATCGCCAGCAGGCAGGTCATGATTTTGGTCAGACTGGCCGGTTCCATCCGGCTGTGTTCGTTTTTTCCGTAAAGCACCTGTCCGGTATCCGCGTCGATCAGCACCGCCGCCCCCGCATACAAAAAGAGCGTCCCGTCGTCTCCCAGCGTGTCCTGTGCCTGCATCGCGTCGGCGTATACCTTTGTGCCCCAACCCAGCATCAGCAGCACGGCCAGCAGCCAGAGAACAACCTTATAGCTTACCATCTTATTCTCATCGTCTCCTATATTGTTCACCAAAGCCCGAGGGCATCCTTTTTTAACCAACAACTTTTCACTTTACAATCGGTTGTCTTTTTATTATAACCCCTGGACCATCCTCCAGGTCAAACAAACTTTTTGTAAACTCCAGGCTGAGCCTGGACGCAATTCGCGTATTGGCTTAGTAGGGACCTTGGGTTCAACCTCGCGGGACCTAGTTTTCCTATAAGCGACCTGCGCGGGAACGTTCACTCCCGATTCGCAGAAGGTTTGTTCGCGAATCGGAAGCTGCATCATGCCGCCCGGGCTGAGCCCAGGGCCAATTCGCGTATTGGCTTAGTGGGAGCCTTAGATTCAACCTCGCGGAACCGAGTTTTTCTGCAAGCGACCTGCGCGAGAACGTCAAGTCTCGACTTGCTGGAGGTTCGTTCGCGAATTGGGTGCAGGCTCAGCCTGCCGCGAATTGGGTGCAGGCTCAGCCTGCCGTGAATTGGATGCGGGCTCAGCCTGCCAGGCGACCTGCGCGGGAGCGTTTCGTTCCAATTTTTTTGCCCTATCGCAACTGTGCCAGCTCTGCCTGAATCCACTCCAGCACGCAATCGTCGCCATCCGGCAGCACGGCTGTGGCCGCGCGCTTTGCCTCGTCCGGAGCTTCCGGCACCACATAGCTGCGGTCGGCAGCTGTCAGCATCGGAATATCGTTGTGGTTGTCCCCAAAGGTCACCAGCTCGTCTGCCTGCAGCAGCCGTTTTAAAGAAAGTGCGGCCTGCCCCTTGCCCGCCCGGTCCGATCCGATATCCACAAACCACCGGTCGGGGCTGTAGGGGCTGCAGTGCATCACTGCGGAAATGCCCGGCAGCGATTTAACCTGCTCATACACCGCGCCGATCTGCTCTTTCTTTCCAGCCGAGCCAATATAGAGGCACTCCCCCGCCAGCAGCTGTTCCATGGAACCGTCAAAAACCGGCTCATCGTAGATCAGCCCATTCTTTGGATGGACCGACCGCTCGCACCCAAGCTTCATGTTGCGCAGCCGCTCCTCGCAGTGGCGGGTGCGGTAGCCGTTTTGCAGATAGCTCACACACCGCTGTTCTCCCCGGTGAAAGATACAGGTCTGGTACGGTATGTTCCGCCTGGCAAACAGCGCAAAGAGGCACCGCGCATTTTCCGCCTCGATGGGAAAGGTCGCCACCGCCTCCCCCTTCACAAAATCATAGATGACAGCGCCGTTATAGGCGATGACTGGCAGAGTGATGCCCGCCTGCTGCACCAAGTCAAAGACGCCGTGAAGATTGCGCCCCGAGGCCACCGTCAGCAGTGTCCCCCGGGAGAGAATCTGCTCAAAGAGGGCGCGGCTGCTTTCCCGCAGCTCCTCCTGCCCTGCCCGATAGATGGTGCCGTCCACATCCGAAACATATAAGGTTTTCACCTGTCAACACTCCTTCCCACATTTTCCTGTTTCATTATAAATGCTCCCGCCCCCAAAAATCAACCTGCCGTCCTGCATTGTCCGACAAAACTTTATTTTCGAAAACCACTGTGCTATAATAAAGAAAAAACCTGTTGAGGAGGACCCATCCATGACCCGACAAGCCTCTGGCTTTTCCATCTTTTGCCTGATTGCCGCCATCATCAGCCTGATCTACATCGCCGCTTACCACATCTGGCTGCGGCCCTATGAGCTCAGCCACTATGTCACCCAGTTCAGCAGCCTGTACGGCCTGCTCTTTGTGCCGCTGCTCTCCTTTTCGGCGGCGGGCGGACTGGTTTCCTTTTTCGGCAACCTCTTTCTGCGGCAGATCCCTTCGGCTGCCCGGATGCTTCTGCTGATAATTCCCATCTTTTTTCTGCTGATGTATGCCTGCGGCGTCCTGTTCATGCTGGCCGGCTCGGACACCCTCTACACCCTGATGATCTCGCTGCGAAATCCGCTCTGCTTTGCGCTGGCCGGCATCCTGTTTGGCTTTGGCACAGTCCGCTAGTTTCCACCTGCGCAAAAAGCGGGAGGAGAAAGCAAATTGCTTTCTCCTCCCGCTTTTCCTTTGATGCAGGATTTTCTTTTTTAGTTTTCTCTCTTCCACTGCACGCCCTGCGGGGTGTCCAGCAACACGATTCCCTGCGCTTTGAGCTCGTCGCGAATCTTGTCGGCCAGCGCAAAGTTTTTCTCCTTGCGGGCCTGCTGGCGCTGGGCGATCAGCTCCTCGATCTGCGCGTCCAGGCTCTCCTTCTTGCGGTTGTACAGCAGTCCCAGCACATCTGCCAGCTCGTCGAACTGTTTGGCCGCCGCTTCCAGCGGTTCCTTTGCCCGCGGGGAAGCGATGAAGGTGTTGATGTCGCGCGCCAGCTCAAACAGGGCTGCGATGCCGTCGGCGGTGTTCAGGTCATCATCCATCGCCTCGATGAACTGCTCGCGGCGCTTGTGCAGCTGCTGCATCAGCTGGCTGTCGGCCTCAGCGTCGGCAGTCTGCGGCAGGGCGTTCTGGATGGCAAAGTCCAGATTGTCGCGGCAGTTGTACAGCCGCTCCAGCGCCGCCTTGCACTGCTCGATGATGGCAAGGCTATAGTTGATGGGACTGCGGTAGTGGGCGGAGAGCATCATGTACTTGATCGGCTCGTAGCCGTACTTTTCCGCCACCTCGCGGACGGTGAAGAAGTTGCCCAGCGACTTGCTCATCTTCTTGTTGTCCACATTGATGTAGCCGTTGTGCATCCAGTAGCGCGCGTAGGGCTTGCCAGTGCAGCACTCGGACTGGGCAATCTCGTTTTCGTGGTGGGGGAAGATCAGGTCCTGTCCACCGCAGTGGATGTCGATGGTCTGGCCCAGGTGCTTGTGGATCATCGCGGTGCACTCGATGTGCCAGCCCGGACGGCCCTCGCCCCAGCGGGACGGCCAGCTCGGCTCACCCGGCTTGGCAGCCTTCCAGAGCACAAAGTCCAGAGGATCCTCCTTGTGCTCGCCCACGCTGATGCGCGCGCCGCTCTCCAGCTCCTCCAGCGGCTGGTGGGAGAGCTTGCCATAGCCCGGGTCCTTGCGGGTGCGGAACAGCACGTCGCCGTTTGCCTCGTAGGCAAAACCCTGATCCTCCAGCGTCTCGACGATTTTTTTGATTTCGTCGATGGTCTCGGTCGCCTTCGGGTGGATGGTGGCCGGACGGATGCCCAGACCCTCGGTGTCGGTCAGATACTCTCCAATATAGCGCTCGGCGATCTCCTTGGCGGTGACGCCCTCCTCATTAGCCTTCTTGATAATCTTGTCGTCGATGTCGGTAAAGTTCTGCACGAAGGTCACGTCGTAGCCGCGGAACTCCAGGTACCGGCGCAGGGTGTCAAAGATGCAGATCGGGCGGGCGTTGCCGATGTGGATAAAGTTATAGACGGTCGGCCCGCAGGCGTACATCTTGACCTTGCCCGGCTCCAGCGGGACAAATTCCTCCTTCTGTCGGGTGAGGGTGTTGAAAATTTTCATTTTTTCATCTCTCCTTTTTTTGATTGTATGTCCAAACAAAGCTGATGATACAAATTTTTCTTTTTCCAGTTTCTGCCTCGAACCTTGCGAGGGGGCTTGCGCCCCCCTCTGCGCTCCCCAAGTGGGGGCGCAGCCCCCACAGCCCCCATGGGGAGGGCGCTCCGCCCCTCCACCCCGGGTGACTTTCTTTGCGAAAAGAAAGTCACCAAAGATTCGCCAGGGGGGCGCCCCTGGACCCCCTGAGGGGGGCACGTTGTCCCCCCTGCGGCAAGCCGCAACCCCCCCCAATGGGGGCGCTCCCCTCTGGCGCGGTGGGGACACGAACCACTAGTTCGCCCTCAAATCCTCGTGGAGAGTCCACGGGGGAATCCAAGGGGGTCCTCCCCCTTGTGCCGGAGGTCCAGGAACCAGGAGGTTCCTGGTGAGTCTTTGCCTACTTTCTTCTCATAAGAAAGTAGGCCGGGGCGCGGGGCGGAGCGCCCGCTCAATGGGGAGTGCAGAGGGGTGCACCGGAGGCGCAGCCCCTCGCATCTAGGAGCAAGTCACCCGGGTGCAGGGCGGAGCGCCTGCATGGTGGGTGCAGGGACTACCATCCTGCAAAAGCCCCTCCTCGCATGAAGGCAGGGGCCCACGGCTAACGCCACGGGCCCGGGGCGCAGCCCCAGAAAAAAAGAACCGCCCTCAACCGCCCCGTTTGGGCAGTTGAAGGCGGCTTTACTCCGCGGTTCCACTTCAACATTTATCGCTCTTGCCCCTTAACGCGGGGGGGACGTGCCCCCATACTGATCCTGTACGTTCCGGGGGCCTGCTGACAGGTGCATTCAAAAAGGAATTACCCGCAGCCGGCTCTCACCTTTGCCCGGCCTCTCTGTCGGGGGATTTTCCTTCTCTACTTTTCCTGTGTCAACGCATTTTTGCTGATTCGATTTTTAAAAGTTTACCACATTCAAAAATAAATTGCAAGCTCATTTTGCCTGCGCGATGAGCGCGCGGTTCTTCCACAGATAGTTTGCGCCCGAAAGCAGCGTCAGGCCCAGCGACAGCACCATCAGCGCGACGTGCAGCGCCCAGGCCGCCGGCACGCCGATCCAGAAATGCTGCATCAGCAGCGCGTAGGCAATCCAGACCATGGTGGTCGCGGTCTTATATTTGCCCCAACGGTCGGCGGCGATGACGATGCCCTTGCCCGCCGCGATCAGCCGCAGCGAGGTCACCAGAAACTCCCGCGCCAAGATCAGAATGACCACCCACGCCGGGGCCAGCCCCAGCGGAATAAAGTAGACCAGCGCCGCCGTCACCAGAATCTTGTCGGCCAGCGGGTCCATAAATTTGCCAAAGTCGGTGATGAGGTTATATTTTCTGGCAATCTTGCCGTCGATCATATCGGTCAGCGACGCCGCCACAAAGACAGCGAACGCCCACAGCATGTGTCCCGGCAGACTGTCCAGCTCGACAAAGACCATGAACACCGGAATCAGCAAAATCCGCAGCATGGTCAGTTTGTTCGGTAAATTCATCGAGAACCCTTCTTTTCATTTTTAGGATGAGGTGGGAAACGCATCGATCAGGCCAGAATCTCCCGGCCAACCAGATCGTAGCCGACCGAGTCGAGCACCTCGACCCAAATAAACTCGCCCGGCCTTACCTCCTCGCGCTCGGTGAGGAAGCTGACGCGGGTGTCGATGTCCGGCGCGTCCATGTAGCTTCTGCCGTAGTACATCTGCTGGTCCTCGTCGTAGCCCTCCACCAGCACCTCCATCTTCTGACCGATGAGCTCCCTGCCCTTTTCGAAGGCGATATCCATCTGCTCCTCCATAATCAGGTCGGCGCGGTGCATCCGCAGTTCGGGGTCGAGCTGGTCTTCCCGCTCGCCGGCAGGGGTGTCCTCCTCCTGCGAATAGGCAAAGCAGCCTAGCCGCTCAAAGCGCACGGTGCGCACAAACTCGCACAGCTGCTCAAAGTCCTCCTCGGTCTCGCCGGGGAAACCGGCAATCAGGGTGGTGCGCAGCACCACGCCCGGCACCTTGTCGCGGATACGCTGCATCAGCGCGCACAGCGAGTCAAAGTCTCCCTTGCGGTTCATCTCTTTGAGCACCCTGCCGCTGGCGTGCTGCAGGGGCAGGTCGATGTATTTGACCACCTTCGGCTCTCGCGCCATGACCTCCAGCAGCCCGTCGGTCACCCGGTCCGGATAGCCGTACAGCACCCGGATCCAGTGGAAGCCGTCGATCTTGCACAGCTCGGTCAGCAGCTTATCCAGCGAGTACTCGCCGTACAGGTCCTGGCCATATTTGGTGGTGTCCTGCGCCACCAGGTTCAGCTCCTTGACGCCGCTTTCCGCAAGGCCCCTGGCCTCCTCCAGGATGTCCTCCATCCGGCGGGAGCGGTAGCCGCCGCGGATCAGCGGAATCGCACAGAAGCTGCAGCGGTTGTCGCAGCCCTCCGCAATTTTAAGGTAGGCGGAATATTTCTCGGTGCTCAAGACGCGGTCGCCGTTGAGCGGCAGGTCGGCCTTGTCGCCAAACGCCGCTACACGGTGTCCGTCCAGCGCCTCCTTGACCGCCTTGGCGATCTCGGTGTTTTTGCCGATGCCCAGCACCACATCCGCCTCCGGAATCTCGCTGACCAGCTGGTCCTGATATCGCTCGGCCAGACAGCCGGTGACCACCAGCACCTTGACCTGGCCCTCGTTTTTGAGCTGAGCAAACTCGAAGATGGTCTCGATCGACTCCTTCTTTGCGTCCTCGATAAAGCCGCAGGTGTTGATGATGACCACATCGCACTGCTGCGGGTCGGCGCAGATTTCATAGCCGTTTTCCAGCATCAGCGCCAGTAAAATCTCGGCGTCGACCTGGTTTTTGGAGCATCCCAGCGACACCATTCCTACTTTGATTGCCATAGTTTCTTCCTTCCTGTCCTGTCGGATCAACCTATTTTCCCGTCACTCTTCGGTCTCCCGTTCCTGCTGCAGCGCCTCGATCTCCCGCCGGATCTCCCCATAAGGGTAGCCCCTGCGCATCAGCCCCCGTATGGCGCGCGCCTGCCCCTTGGGGTCGTGCAGAACCGAGCCGTATTTCTTTTCCAGCAGCTGCCGCAGCGGCGGGAGCTGCACCGGTTTGAGAGAGGACGCTTGTTCCTCCTGCTCCTCATCGGAAGATTCGGCGCGCAGCTTTTCCATCTCCCCGCGGATTTCCCCGGGGTCGTACCCCAGACGCACCAGCGCCGAAAAGGCGCGGCGGCGGCCCTTCTCCTCGCGCAGGGAAGCAGCGTACTTTTTTTCCAACAGCTGCCGCAGGGCCTGCCGCTCGTCGTAGCCTGCAAACAGCTCCAACGCATCCTCAATTTCATTTTGTCCAATGCCTCTGTGTGCAAGCTCCTGCCGTACGCGGCTGAGGCTGTAATATTTGAGGTAGACAAGGTCCTTGGCGGCGCGCTGGGCATAGTCCAGGTCGTCGATCAGCCCCAGCTCGGCGCAGCGCTCCATCACCCGGTCGATGCAGTCGGGGGAAAAATCTTCCTCCAGCTTTTGCCGCAGCTGCGCGCTGGCGTAGGAGCGGCGGGAGAGCAGCGAAAAGGCCTTCTCCTTGGCCTTCTGGTACTGGGTCTGCTCCCGCAGCTGCTCATAGGCCCGCTCGTCCAGCTGCTTGCCCACCTTCAGGTCGTGGCGCAGCAGCGTCTCGTCGTCGACCGAAAAGTCAAACTCCCCGTCAAAAAAGACCGCCATCCGCCCGCGCTTGGTCTCCTTGAGCGCGGTGATCTGGCGCACCCGCTGTGGATATTCCTCCATTATTTATCGTCCGCCTCGATGTCGATCAGGCTGGAGGAGGATTTCTGCGAGCCAAAGTCCTCGTCCAGGTCAGGGATGGAGCTGCTCTCCTCCCGCATCGGAACGACCGTTTCCTCCGGCTGGGAGGCTGCCGGTTTATCGGCCACGTCCTCCTTCTTCTTTGCCTTGGATGGAGCCAGCAGCTGGTCCTTCTGGTCCATCACCTGCTTGGCAATCTGCTCGCGGACATCCGGATTTTCCTTTAAGTACTGTTTTACCTTGTCACGGCCCTGGCCGATGCGGTTGCCCTCATAGCTGTACCAGGAGCCGGACTTTTTGATGATGTCCAATTTGACGGCAAGGTCGATGATCTCACCCTCGCGGGAGATGCCTTCGCCGTACATGATGTCAAATTCCGCCTCGCGGAACGGCGGGGCGACCTTGTTCTTGACCACCTTGACCCGGGTGAGGTTGCCGATGATTTCGCCGCCCTCCTTGATCGGGTCCTTTTTGCGCACGTCCAGACGGACAGAGGAGTAGAACTTGAGCGCACGGCCGCCGGGGGTGGTCTCTGGATTGCCGTACATGACGCCGATCTTCTCACGCAGCTGGTTGATGAAGATGCAGACGGCGTTGGATTTGGAGATGGCGCCGGTCAGTTTGCGCAGCGCCTGGGACATCAGCCTTGCCTGCAGGCCGACAAACGAATCGCCCATCTCTCCCTCGATCTCAGCCTTGGTGGTCATCGCGGCGACCGAGTCGACAACAACCACGTCGATGGCACCGGAGCGCACCAGCGCCTCACAGATTTCCAGCGCCTGCTCGCCGGTGTCCGGCTGGGAAACCAAAAGCGAGTCGATATCGACGCCCAGCGCCTGCGCATAGACCGGGTCCAGCGCGTGCTCGACGTCGATGAACACCGCTTCGCCGCCCATCTTCTGGGCCTCGGCCACGATGTGCAGGGCGACGGTGGTTTTACCGGAACTTTCCGGGCCGTAGATCTCGACGATTCTTCCCCGCGGGACGCCGCCGATGCCCAGCGCGATGTCCAGCGAGAGAGAACCGGTCGGGATGGCCTCAACGTTGAGCGAGGAGTTCTGTCCCAGCTTCATGACTGCGCCCTTGCCAAACTGCTTTTCGATCTGAGCCAGCGCCGTTTGCAGGGCCTTTTCTTTTTCGGATTCTGCCATATTTTCCTCCTTGTATCAAAACCTGAATGGATATTCTACATCACAACAAAAACAATACATCTGCCGTATCATTTTCTTCCTTTCATTATATTACATCGCCCCCAAAAAGGCAAGCAGTCCACGGCAGCTTCTTTGCAGGGGCAGGCACCTGGCTTGCAGCCCGGCTTTTCCCAAAATGCAGGAAGGCCCTCCCGCAGGGGGAGAGCCTTCCCTATCAAGCAACAAAAATTAGTCCGGATACTGTGCCCGCGGGCCGCCGATCAGCTTTGGACGGCTGCGCACGCAGGTGACGTGCGCCCCGCCGATCTCGGTGATGCCCACCCGCACCGGAATCTGCACATGTTTGATGTGCTGGCCGATGAAGGTGTCGCCGATATCGATGCCGGCCCTGGCCACCACATGCTCGACCATGACCGGGTCGTCAAACCGTTCATAGGCTGCCACCGAGCAGGCGCCGCCGGCATGCAGCGCGGGCTTGACGGTGACGATCTCAAAGCCGTACTTTTCCGCCGCCGCCCGCTCGATGACCAGCGCGCGGTTGATGTGCTCGCAGCCCTGCACGGCCAGATAGAGGCCCTTTTCCTTTAAGATGGGCAGCAGCGCTTCGATGACTGTCTGGCCGACCTCGGCGCTGGAGGCCTTGCCGATCTGCCCGCCGCAGATCTCGCTCGAGCTGCAGCCCAGCACAAAGACGTCGCCTTCGCGCAGGTTTGCCACCTCCAGCAGGCGGTTGGCCACCAGGGTTACCTGTTCCTTGATTGTTTGCAGTTCCACTTGCATGGTGATTCTCCTTTCTTTTTATTCTTCTGCGGTCTTTTTAATCAGAACACTTGTTCCATTTGCAACTACGCCTATCAAATTTCCTGTAAAAGTAATATAGTCAAAATCAACTCCAATGATAGCATTGCCCCCGATATCTATTGAGGTTAATATGAGCTTTTCTAACGCTGCTTCCTTCGCTTGCTTTAATTTATTAGAAAACATATTTGTAGAGCTACCAAAAAAGTCCGAAAAGGAGGCTGAAAATTCAGATACAAACCCAGTTCCCAGCACTGTTTCACCACTGATCACCTGTTTGTAATCTACAATTTTAAACCCCTCAAAATTAAAGCCTGTTGTCAACATATGTCCGGAAATTTTCTCTTTTATTTTTCTTTGTTCTTCATCTTCCGAATTTGAGGTTCCCATAAACTTCTGTCTTTTTTGCTCTATATATTTATCAATATATTTTTGCCCCTCCAAAGTAACCTGTTCTTCAGCAATGCTTTTACTCTTCTTACATCCTTTTTCAAAATTATCAATTGATGTCGAATCTTCCATTTCCTTAAATATTAGATTATAACAATCGTTACAAACCACATTTTTATCGTCCTCCACTAGCTCATAATATGATTTTAAAAATGTGATATTTTTTTCACAGCACACACATTTTGGCATTTTTTATTTACCTCATAATTTATTTGTTCTAAATGTAGTTCCTTTGGAAATCTCTATTCTTTCTATTCACGGCCAAACATTCTGCGTTCTTCACAGAAGTTCTCTTATCTCCTATGCGCAAATATATTTCTACTCATCTCCCCCCGGGTGACTTTCCCGTCGCGGGGAAAGTCACCAAAGGCGCGCCAAGGGCTGCGCCCTTTGGAATCCCCCGGTGCGGAGTCTCCGCCCTTTTCGCGCTCGCTACGCATCGCGCCGGGCTACCCTCAGCCACGAACTCAGCCCGATTTGCCACTTTGAGCAGGTGGGTAAATCAGTCTTATTTTTCTCTCCAAGCTACACCGGGGGTCACACTTTCTACTGTCAATCCGTGGCGCGGCAAGTGCGTTGGCTTCGAGGATGCTTGAAGGTCTAATTGATAGCGAACAATACCGCTAGGGCAGAAGGCCGGGGGATCAAAGGGGGCGAGGCCCCCTTCGCCGGAGGTCCAGGAACCAGGAGGTTCCTGGCGAATCTTTGGTGACTTTCTTTTCGCAAGAAAGTCACCCGGGTGCAGGGCGGAGCGCCTGCTAGTGGGTGCAGGGACCCCCGTCCCGCAAAACCCCCCAGGGCGCGGGGCGGAGCGCCCGCTAGTGGGTGCAGGGACCCCCGTCCCGCAAAACCCCCGGGAGAGAGGAAAAACGCCTATGGGCGAATCACATCCTTGCCGCCCATATACATCCGCAGCGGCTCCGGGATGCGGACCGAACCGTCATCGTTGAGGTTGTTCTCCAAAAATGCAATCAGCATGCGCGGCGGCGCAACGACGGTGTTGTTGAGGGTGTGCGGCAGATAGGTCTGCTTGGTCTCCTTGTTCTTGACGCGGATGCCAAGGCGCCTTGCCTGCGCGTCGCCCAGGTTGGAGCAGCTGCCGACCTCAAAGTATTTCTGCTGGCGCGGGCTCCACGCCTCGACGTCCAGGCTCTTGACCTTCAGGTCCGCCAGGTCGCCCGAGCAGCACTCCAGGGTGCGCACCGGGATGTCCAGCGAGCGGAAGAAGTCGACGGTGTTCTGCCACAGCTTTTTAAACCAGTCCATGCTCTCCTCCGGCTTGCAGACGACAATCATCTCCTGCTTCTCAAACTGGTGGATGCGGTAGACGCCGCGCTCCTCGATGCCGTGCGCGCCGACCTCTTTTCTAAAGCATGGGGAATAGCTGGTCAGTGTCTGCGGCAGCTGGGACTCGTCGAGGATGGTGTCGATGAATTTGCCGATCATCGAGTGCTCGCTGGTGCCGATCAGGTACAGGTCCTCGCCCTCGATCTTGTACATCATGTTCTCCATCTCGGCAAAGCTCATGACGCCGTTGACAACGCTGGAGCGGATCATGAACGGCGGGATGTAATAGGTGAATCCCCGGTCGATCATAAAATCTCTGGCGTAGGACAGGATGGCCGACTGCAGTCTGGCGATGTCGCCGCACAGGTAGTAGAAGCCGGTGCCGCTGGTCTTTCTGGCGCTGTCCAGATCGATGCCGTGCAGCCGCTCCATGATGTCGACATGGTATGGAATCTCAAACGGCGGCACAACCGGCTCGCCAAAGCGCTCGACCTCCACGTTTTCACTGTCGTCCTTGCCGATCGGGACCGACTCGTCGATGATGTTCGGGATGACCATCATCCGCTTTTTGATCTCCTCGGTCAGCTCCCCTTCCTTGACCTCCAGCTCCTCCAGCTCCTGGGCCATGGCAGTGACCTGTGCCTTTACCTGCTCGGCCTCCTCCTTCTGGCCCTTGGCCATCAGGCCGCCGATCTGTTTGGAGAGGGTGTTGCGCTGGCCGCGCAGATAGTCGCCGCGGGATTTTGCGTCGCGGAACTGTTTGTCCAGCTCCAGCACCTCGTCGACCAGGACAAGCTTTTCGTCCTGAAATTTCTTTTTGATGTTTTCCTTTACAAGGTCCGGGTTGGAGCGGACCAGTCTGATATCCAGCATGGTGATATCCTCCTTGACAAAATTGTTTTGATAGCCGTTCCACTCTGCCGGGCGGGATCAAACAAAAAAATCCTCCCGCCCAAAAACATGGGACGAAAGGAACCTTTCCGTGTTGCCACCCAAATTGCGCCCTCCCCAAAGGGAGAATGCCACTCGTTGCCGGCGCTTTATGGGGCGCCTCCCCCCGGCTTTCACCGGACGCTCTGGAAGTGGAAATCGGCTCTCTGCCTGCCGGCTCACACCTGCCGCCGGCTCTCTGCAAGGCTTATCTTGAGACGACCTTTTCCGTCATCGCGCGCTTTTTCTATTTCAAGGTTATTATATACCCTTCCCCGAGGATTTGTAAAGGGGATTTTGGGAGAAACTCTCCTCTTTTTTGTTTTCCCAAAAGCGCAAGGGGTAAAAACTTCTCCGTCACAAGTCTTTTCTTGCACATTAGATTCCTTTTTTAAGCCACAAAAAGGGAGGGGCCCCTTTGCCCCTCCCGCAAACATTATTTCACCAGAATCTGACTGTCGGCGGCAGCGCCGCTGTCGCTGCTGCGAATCCAACCGTCCTTGACAGTAAAGGTGGTCCTGCTGACCTCCTGCTCATAGGTAAAGCCGTTCTCGTCCTGCACCCGCATGACAAAGCTGACGACATCCCCCTCTTTGAGCCCGCCCAGCGTGCCCTGCCAGGTGTTGGGGTACTCGGTGTTGTTTGAGCTGTAGACCTTGAGCACCGAACCGTCGGACTGCACCTCTTTCTGCACGGAGGTTTCCTGCTGCTCCGACTCTGTCTGTTCATCGCTCTGGCCAAGCTGCCGTGTCTCCACCTCGTCGCCGTTGAGGTAGAGACTAATGCTGGCTCCGGTCATCTCAGGGCCGTTTGATGCGCCGCCTGCGTCATAGCTGGTCATCAGGCTGACCTTGGCATAGGCGGTGTAATCGATGGAGGATTTGTTCGCTGAAGCGACCTCAAAGCTCTCAAAGCCGCCCTCCATCTGGGGGTGCAGCAGCTTTAATCCCCAGACCGCGCTCTGATCCTGCAGCTTTTCCTGGCGGATGGCGGTGCCGTCCTGCATCTCGACGGTCAGCGAGACATAGTCCACCAGCGGGATGGTCATCTGCGCCTCGTACACGCCGGACTCCACCCGCTCGGCGTCCACGCTGCGCTCCTCAAAGCCCTCGGTGTCGAACACCATGTCGTAGCCCTGATCTTTGGCCGAATGGCCGGTGCAGCGCAGCCGCACCTGGGTCTGATCGTCAAACTCTTTCGGCATGATGCGCACTGTCATCTCCATCGTCTGGTTCTGCTGGCTGCACTCGCCCCAGATCACCTTGTAGTCCGAGACGATGCTGGCGCTCTTTTCTGCGGTCTGGGTGATGGTGGTGATGGCGGAATTGAGGGTGGAGTTGATGTCGCTGTCGATGCTGGTGACCGAATGCTGCACCGCGCTCAGGTTGTCCTCCAGCTTTCTTACCCGCGCTAAAGTCACCGCGGAAAAGCTGACCGAGGAGATCGCGATCAGGCAGAGGAAAACGACCGCCGCTGTCTTCCATTTTTTATTCATGCATGGTTCCTCCTTCTATCGTAAAAGGCGGCGGCGCTGCGGCCGTCGGTCCTGTCTGTTTCAAAAAGGAAATTGTTCTTCCTACCAAAAGTATACCGGATTTTGACAGCGATTGCAAGTTCCATTTGCCTGTTATAAATTTCCATAGTATAATGGTTTTGTAAACTTTTTAAGCTCGTAAAAGGAGGTCTTTCGATGAGCGACACCCGCCAGGAATTTTTGCACAACAGCGGAGCCAACATTTTTTATTCCGAATACTTCCCTGCAGACCCGCAGGCCCCCACCCTCATCCTGCTGCACGGCAACGGGGAGGACCACACCTATTTTGTCAAGCAGATCCCCGCCTTTTCCCCGCACTTTCGCCTCATTCTGATGGACACCCGCGGACAGGGGCAGTCCACCGGCGGGGACGGAGAACTCAACTTCTCGGTCTTTGCCGCCGACCTGCTGGCCCTGATGGACCATTTGCAGATTGCAAAGGCGCACCTGCTGGGCTTTTCGGACGGGGGCAATCTGGCGCTGACCTTCGCCCTTGCCCATCCCGAGCGGGTGCAGTCGCTGATCCTCAACGGCGCAAACCTTGAGCCCGGCGGCGTCAAGCTCTCCACCCAGCTGCCCATCGTTCTGGGATACGGCTGCTGCCGCCTGCTTTCCCCCTTCTCGCACAAGGCCCGGCAAAACGGCGCGTTGCTGGGGCTGATGGTCAACCATCCGCACATCCCGTCGCAGGCGCTTGCTGCCCTGACCATGCCGGCACTGGTGATTGTCGGCGAGCGGGACATGATCCGCGACCGCCACAGCCAGCTCATCGCACGCTCGCTGCCAAATGCGCAGTTTGTGCGCATCCCCGGCGGCGACCATTTCTGCGCGGCCAAGTGTCCGGAAGCGTTTAACCGCGCGGTCCTCTCCTTTTTGCAAAATCTTCCCGCATAAAAGTTCCCTCCCTTTAGGGATAGCCCGCCTGTTTTCCGCATAAGATTGCGGAGAAAGGGGGCTTTTTTATGAAAATTTTCACCCTGCGCGCCAGGACCCTTCTCCCGCTGGCGGCTGTCGGGGGCGCGTTGCTGCTGGGGCTTGCGGCAGTTTTTCTTGTGCCGCCGGTGCAGTCCGCCTTTTCCTCCACCTCCGGGCGGCAACTTCCTATCTATTCGGTGCAGACCGATGAGAAGAAGGCTGCGCTCGGCATCAACTGCGCCTGGGACGACGCCGACATCCTGCCCATGATCTCCACCCTGCAGGAGTACGATGTCAAAGCCACCTTCTTTCTGCTGGGGGAGTGGGCCGCCAAATACCCTGCCGCCGCCCGGACCATCGCGCTGGCCGGGCAGGAGATCGGCAGCCACGCCAACACCCACCGCGATCTGGACACCTTGAGCGAGGAGGAAATCCTACAGGAGATCGCCTCCTCCTGCCAGAACATCGAGGAGGCCTGCGGGGTCAGGCCGGTTCTGCTGCGCCCGCCGTCCGGCAGCTACAATGATACGGTCATCCAGTGCATCCACCGCGCCGGCTGCATTCCCATCCAGTGGAATTTGGACACACTGGACTGGCAGGGACTTTCCGCCGAAGAAATCGCCGCACGGGTTTCCCGCCAGCTGCAGCCCGGCAGCATCCTGCTGCTGCACGCCGGCGCAGAATATTCCGCCGAAGCGCTGCCGCTGATTTTGCAGACTGCCCGGCAGATGGGCTATCAGCTTGTGCCAGTCGGGGAGCTCATCGACCCGGACAGCGACACGGTCGACCACACCGGCATGCAGCTTGCCGCCCCCGCATCCTAGTATACTGATTTTGTCTTTTATTAAACTAATTGCTGCAAAATTTAACTAAAAAGGCAATTCTATCCTATTTTATTCACCTGAAGGAATTTTAATATTTGTAAAACAATAAATTACGACATTATACACAGCCCATTCATCTTTCTGCTGTATGGTATAGGTACGGTGCGGGAGGGCCGTACCGTATCATACAGAAGGGAGTTTTTTCGATGAAAAATCTTTTTGCCGTATTGCTTGCATCGCTGATGCTGTTTTCTTTTGCCGCCTGTTCTTCCGAGACTGACAGCAGCTCCGATACAAACCAGAGCAATGTAGAGACGGTCACAACCGATGAGGAATCCGGCTCTGACTCCACCGAGGAGACAACCGACGAGACCGATTCCGAGACCGGCACCGATGCAAGCGACGAAACCGGCACCGACGCAACCGATGAGACCGGCACCGACGCGACTGACGAGACCGGCAGCGATGAGACCGGCTCCGACCAAACCGATGAAACAGGCAGCAGCGAGACCGGCTCCGCAACCAATACCGGTGTCTATACCGGCACAGCTGATCCCGCCGAGGAGCAGACCATCACCGGCACCATCCTGGACGCGACGATGAGCACCGTGACCATCCAGACCGAGGATGGCGAGGAGCTTTCCTTCTCCATCCCGGACGATGCGGATGAGAGCGAAGTAGACGGCATGACCATCGGCGATCAGCTTCAGATTACTTACACCGGCGCCATCGACGGCACCGACACCTCGGGCGCCACCGTTGTCAAGCTGGTTCAGACCAGCGCGCAGTAGTTTTTTCTGCAATCTTCCTTATCTTTTCGACATACACTCTTCCAGAGGGAAGGCGGGGTTTTTCCCCGCCTTCCCTCTTTTGCGCATAAAATTCCCTCTCTCTGTCCATGCTGACAGAAAAACAAAAGGGGGCCTTTTGCCGATGTTTTCTTCCATGCGCCTGCGCGCTTTTCTGATGGCGTTCACCTCCGCCTTTCTCTGCTTCATCGTCTTTTGGATGGCGGTGCTGCTGCTCAATCCCACCGCCGTTTCCTCCTCCCGCCAGCAGGAGGAGGTGCCTTTGGAGCAGCAGGGCGGCTCGCTCTACCTGCCCAGCCAGAACGACTGCATGACCCTGCTGCTGTGTGAGGAGGGGGATCATCCCTCCCTCTTTTTCCTGCTGCGCTTTGACCCGGTGGAGGGGCGCATCCCCATCTTTGCCTTCCCGCAGCAGCTGGTGCTCACCCATAAGCAGGTTGCCGAACCGGCCGAAAAAATCTTTGCCGTCCACGGCATCGAGGGCATCCGGCAGGCGCTGCAGGAGAGCTGGAAGCTCCCGGTCGACCGCTACCTGATGCTCTCCAAAGAGGCCGCTGTGGGGCTGCTGCAGCAGTTTGGCCCCACCGCCCTCACCCTGTCCGAGCAGGTCGAGCTGACCGTCGGCGGCATCGGCATCACGCTGGAAAAGGGGGTGCAGCTGCTGGACGGGCAGCGGCTGTGGGAGCTGCTGCGCAAGGAGGTTCCCGCCGACACCCTGCTGCAGTGCGAGCTGCTGCCCGAGCTGATGGCGCTGTGCATCAACCAGCACCTGGAATACCTGCAGCAGGATTACTCCTCCAGCCTTTTTTCCGCCGCCGTCAACGCCGGGACCAGCGACCTGATCTTTTCCGACTACGACACCCGCCGGCAGGCTGCCGCCTTCCTCTCCCAGCTCTCCGAGGAGCCGGCGCAGCCGCTGACGGCGGAGTTTGTGCGCAATCCCGACGCCACCCTCTCCCTCTCCGACGACAGCCTGCAGGCAGTCTTGGCCGCCTTTGACGCGCAGGCCGCCCCGACACAAAGCTCTTGACAAGCGGCACAAATTGGGTATGATGAATAGTGGAAGGTTTTTACAAAGGAGGATTTTTCCATGAGTCAACTTCACCCGATCCCCGTTTCTGAACTGCAGCAAAACGTCTTCACCGCCATCGGCAAGGAGTGGATGCTGATCACCGCCGAGACCGAAAAGGACGGCAAACCGACAGCCAACACCATGACCGCCAGCTGGGGCGGGCTGGGCCGCCTGTGGAACAAGGACGTGGCCTTTGCCTTTATTCGCCCGCAGCGCTACACCAAGGAATTTGTCGACAACGCCGACACCTTCTCCCTGTGTTTTTTTGGCGGGGAAAAGATGCAGGAGCTGGGATACCTTGGCACCGTCTCCGGACGGGACGAGGACAAGATCGCCAAATCCGGTCTGACCCTCACCCACATCGATGGTGTTCCCTGCTTTGAGGAGGCCACCACCGTGCTGCTCTGCCGCAAGATGTATGTCCAGACGCTGCGCGAGGACTGCTTTACCGACCGCGCGGTGATGGAGAGCAGCTACCCGCAGCGCGACTTCCACGACCTCTATGTCGCCGAAATTATGAAGGTGCTGGTCAAGTAAATTTCCCATCGAAAACACAGACGGCTGCCGGAAACCCATTCGGCGGCGCTTTGCAAAAAAAATGCTGAAAAGGCGATCGCTCCCCTTTTCAGCATTTTTGCCTTCTTTCCTTTTCTCTTTTTGCGCGCTTTCTTTTGAGCAGCCAGAGCGGCAGCACCACCACCGCCACCGAAAAGGCCGCCATCAGCAGCAGCGCGCTTTGATAGTCAACCTTTGCCGCCGCCAGCTGCCAGGAGCTGCCCGCCGCCGCGCCGATGCCGATCAGCACCGTGTCCCAAACCGCCGTCCCGATGGCGGTCAGCAGCAAAAACGGCAGCATCGGCATCCGGGCGGTGCCCGCCGGGATGGAGATCAGGCTGCGCACCATCGGCACACACCGGCAGAGCAGCACCGCAATCTTTCCCCGCTTGCAAAACCACCGCTCGGCGTCCTCAATCTCCTCGGGCTGAAAGCCGAGATGGGAGAGCCTCTCCACCGGCAGGGCCCGGCCCAGGCCGTACAGCACCACCGCCCCCAACAGAGAACCGAGCGTCGCCGAGAGAATGGCCTGAAAGCGGGTCAGCTCGCTGCAGGTGGTCAAAAATCCCGCGCAGGTCAGCACCACCTCCGAGGGAATGGGCGGGAAGATATTCTCCGCCGCCATCAACAGCAGGATGATCAAAAATCCCCACTGCCCCGCCGACTGCATGACCTGTACAATCCACTGTTCCATAACGACCCTCCCCGCACCTTCGCTTTCTTCTGACCTGGTATCCATTCTTCTTCACAACACCTTATGCGATAGGAGTTCCTTTTATGAATCAACAACAGTACCGGGCGCTCACCGGCTGGGCGCGGCGGAACCCCGCCCGCCAGCAGGTGATGACCGGCCTTTGCCGCTTGCTGCCCTACTCCCTGTTCTTTTTTTACGCCGCCGCTTCCCTGTGCCTCATCGCCCATTTTGCCCGCACCGGGACGATGAATCTTCTCCAGTTTTCGTTTTGGGCGGTGCCTGCCGCGGGGCTCATTCTGGTCAGCCTGATCCGCAAGGCGCTCAATCTGCCACGCCCCAGCGAGCTGTTCGACTTCGACCCACTGCTCTCGCACGAAAACGGCTGCTCCTGCCCCAGCCGCCACACCGCTTCCTCCTTCCTGATTGCGTGCGCGCTGTTCTGGCTGACCTATCTGGGGCTGTTCCCGCTCCCGCTGTCCATCCTGGCGCTGTGCTGCGCTGTCCTCACCGCCATCTCCCGCGTGATTGCGGGGGTCCATTTTCCGCGCGATGTGCTGGCGGGGATGCTGTTTGGCATCCTGTTCTCGGCCGTTGGGTACGGGGCGGTTTTCGGGCTTTTTTCAATGCTGCTGCCTTTGGGCTAAGGGAAAGGAGCAGGCCTGTGACAGGCCTGCTCCTGTTCTTTTTGATTCTCTCAGCACCATTTTTCACAGACTCATAAATCCCTGCACCGTACAGACAACCGCTGCCACCATCATTGTCAGGAAGGAAAGGGTAAAGATTGACGCGAACCACAGCGGGATGAGCGACAGCAGCATCTGTACCGGCGCAAATTTCCCCGGGGAGAGCATATAAACACCTGTCCTGTTGTCGCGGTAAAGGGTGTGCATTGTGCCCGGCGCATAGTGTCTGGGGTTTCGAGACTGGCGGCAGAGCCAGTACACCGTTCCCTGCAGGGTTTCGCAGCAAAAGAGCGGGTAATCGTCATGGCTCTCGCTGTCCGAATACACGATGCAGCCCATGCACTGGGCAGGGATTTCTTCCAGCCGCCCAAGCATCTTCCGAGCCAGCCACCCAAGCGTCCTTACCAGCGGCTGCAACCCCATCGGCATCAAAAAGAGAACAGCCACCAGGCTAAACAGGAAAAAGAAATAGGTCACCGCCAAAAAGGTCATGGTGCTGGCGAGGTTTTGCTGCTCCATGGTGAAACCGTTTAGCTGTGCCAGGAAATCCCATCCCTGCACCGCAACCACCGCACCTACCGTGACAAACACCGCCCCCGAGAGCAGCTGCAGCGTCCACCACGGCCGCACCTCCTGGCAAAAGATCCACTCATCCGTATCCGGACGGTAGAAAATCTTCAGCCACTCACCGGTGCGGGGCGCGTCCAGCGCCTTGTCAAAGGATTTTTTCACCGTATAGCTCGTTCCCCTGCAGGCAAAGGCCATCGTAACGGCCGCGCTGCTGTTTTGGCTTTCGATATCCCCCTGCTCATCCCGGACAATCCTGTAGTCTGCCCTGCTCACCTGGGCGCGGCAGCGGCAGGCACCGATCCAGTAAAGTCTTTTCTTGATGCGGCGCGCCGCGAGGACAAAAAAGACCACCCCCAGCGCCACCACCGCCAATCCGATCAAATGAATCAAAACCTGCGCCCCCTTTCTTTACCTTTATTCTAACACACCTTTTCCGCATTGGCTACTGCGCCATTTAAAAGGACTGGTAAAATTCTGGTAAGATCAATCCTCCTTTTGGGTCGCAGATTGATAATTTTTCGTCAAATTATAGTCTATTTGTTTGTTTTTTCACAATGAATTTGTGCAAAAACACTTGACAACTTGCCCCCACTCGTATATAATGTGGGTGGAAAAAAGATTTGATAAAACGTTTTGCCATTCTTCATTCCAACCGAATATGATAAAAAAAGAAAGTCTGTTTCAGGGCGAGGTGAAATTCCTCACTGGCGGTGATGGGCGGTCAGCCACAGGTCCGCGACCCGGTTTTCCCCAACGGGAACCGGCAGACTGGGTGAGAATCCCAGACCAACGGTAAAGTCCGGTATAAAGAAACGGCGCGTATTCTGCACGTTCTCCTCCTGAAATTCCTTTCGGGAGGATTTTTTTATACCTTTCCCCAAAACTGACAGACCTTCTCGATCAAACTTTCCGGCTGCTGCCGGCATTGAGAAAGGGATGTATTCTATGACAAACACCAACACACTTCCACAAAACAACCAGCTCCCGCGCCTGTCCAGGACCCGGATGGTCACACTGATCGGCGTCTTTGCGGCCATCTCCACCATCCTGATGTACATCGAGCTGCCCATTCCCTTCATGCCGCCGTTTTTAAAGATTGACCTGAGCGGCGTGCCGATCCTGATTATGGGCTTCATGTACGGGCCGCTGCCCGCCATCTATGTCACCTGCATCAAGGACATCATCCACATGTTCTCCAGCCAGACCGGCTGTGTGGGCGAGCTGGCAGACATCATCATCCTCTCCTGCTTTGCGGTTGTCTCCTCGGCGCTCTACCGCCGCAACCCCACCACCAAGGGCGTTGCGCTTTCGGTTGCCGCGGGCGCTGCCACCATCACCGTTGTCGGCGCGCTGGCAAACCGCTTCATGCTGATTCCATTTTATTCGCAGATCATGCCTCTGCAGGCCATCATTGATGCCTGCCATGCGGTCAACCCGATGATCGACAGCATCAACGCCTATGTCATCTTCGGCGCGGCACCCTTTAACCTGATCAAGGGCCTGATCCTCTCCGTCTTCACCCTTCTTCTCTACAAAAAGATGGCCGGCTTCATCCGTTCCCGCGTCGCTTAACCTACCTTTTCTTTGCTAGAAAGAAAAGGTAGGACCAAAAGAAAAGTGTTTTGCTCGAATGGGAGAAGGAGTTAAAAAATAGCTTTTCTCTCCTTCCTACCTTTTCTTTACTAAAAAGAAAAGGTAGGACCAAAAGAAAAGATCATGGCTCGACTGGAAGCTGAAGCTAAAAAGCAGCCTTTCTCTCCTTCCCCCCTTTTCTTTACTAAAAAGAAAAGGGGGCCAAAAGAAAAGAGCATGGCTCGACTGGAAGAAGGAGTTAAAAAATAGCTTTTCTCTCCTTCCCCCCTTTTCTTTACTAAAAAGAAAAGGGGGCCAAAAGAAAAGAGCATGGCTCGACTGGAAGAAGGAGTTAAAAAATAGCTTTTCTCTCCTTCCCACCTTTTCTTTACTAAAAAGAAAAGGTGGAGCCAAAAGAAAAGAGCATGGCTCGAACGGGAGAAAGAATGAAAAATCAGCTCTTATCTCCTTCCTGGTTTTCCACCTTTTCTTTGCTAAAAAGAAAAGATCATCGCCCAAACAGCAGAAGCTGCTAAACATATTTCCTACTGGCAAGGGGCCTGTTGGAATCTTCCAACAGGCCCCTTGCTTTTTCTATGACAAATCCAACTTATCCCTTCAGCCGTTCCCATTCTGCCTCTTTAAAGCCGACCAGGACAAAGTCGTCGCCGACCACCAGCGGGCGTTTGACCAGCATGCCGTTGGTGGCAAGCAGGGCCAGCTGCTCCTCCTCGCTCATATTGGGCAGCTTGTCCTTGAGCCCCTGCTCCTTATAGAGGTTGCCGCTGGTGTTGAAGAACCGCTTGAGCGGCAGGCCGCTTTTGTGGTACCACTCGGTCAGCTCCTGCTGGGTGGGGTTCTGCTCCACGATGTGGCGGTCCTCAAAGGCCACGCCGTTGTCGCGCAGCCACTGCAGCGCCTTTTTGCAGGTGGAGCATCTGGGATATTCCAGTACCAGAATCATCTTCACTCATCTCCTTTTTCAAAAAGTTCTCTCAGAAAAACAAAGGGCAGGAGCCCCGGGGTTTCCGCGGTTCCCGCCCTGAATCGGTACGATTATTTGCCAAAGTATCTGTTGAGCAGGCCCTGGAAAGCGCAGCCATGGCGAGCCTCGTCCTTTGCCATCTCATGAACGGTGTCGTGGATAGCGTCCAGACCCAGCTGTTTTGCCTTGGTCGCGATGTCTTTCTTGCCAGCGCAGGCGCCAGCCTCAGCAGCTACGCGCAGCTCCAGATTCTTCTTGGTGGAGTTGGTGACAACCTCACCCAGCAGCTCTGCAAATTTTGCAGCATGCTCCGCTTCCTCAAAAGCAGCGGTCTTGTAGTACTCTGCAACTTCCGGATAGCCTTCTCTTGCAGCCTGACGGGACATTGCCAGGTACATGCCGACCTCGGTGCACTCGCCCTGGAAGTTCTGACGCAGACCCTCGAGGATCTCCGGATCAACACCTTCTGCTACACCGATTCTGTGCTCATCAGCCCAGGTAACCTCTCCGCTTACCTGCTCCTCAAATTTGGAAGCCGGCGCTTTGCACTGTGGGCAGAATTCCGGTGGAGTCTCTCCTGTATAAACATAGCCACAAACTTTGCAAACCCATTTTTTCATGATACGTTTTCCTCCTTACATTTTATTGTCTCATCGGGTTCTCCCAGATGGAGCCCCAATGGATCTTCCTTCAATAGAAATTATACCACATTGGTATATCTCTTGCAAGGGTGTTTTATGAAATATTTGAGAAAAAAATTGGCAGTCTGTGTAAACCTTTTTCATTCCCTGCCCCGCATGAATATCTTTACCCGAATTTCTCATACTATGAGTGCGGAAAGCTTTTGAACAAAAAAAGCCGCAGATTTTTAGAAAACAAAGGATGGATGAACGATGGCTAAAAAGAACCAGAAAAACATGCCGAAAAACGCTCCCTCTAATACCACTGTCCAGACCGGTCGAAATGGTAAAAATGAAGCTCAGGAATGCAAGACCGAGCACCCTGGAAAACCGGACGTCAGAAATTACTAACAAACGATAAACCTCCCAAAGGCAAAGGCGGTGATGGACTTTTCCATCACCGCCTTTGCTGTTGCTGCGATTTAATTTTTATTTATGCCTGCTGCTCCTCCAGCGCCGCCTCGATGGCCAGGAACAGCTCGTTGATGCGCTCCAGTTTGCCCTGCACATAGAGGTAGCCAAACAGGCTTTCCAGGCCGGTGGCACGGCGGTAGTCGCGCACATTTCCGTTTTTGGGGGGCTTGACCGAGTTTAAGTTCCGGCCGCGTTTGAGCGCTGCCGCCTCCTCCTCGGTGAGCAGCGGCTCGATCACCGCATAGGCCTGACTCTGGTAGGAGGCGCGCACCTGCTCTACTGCCTGCAGGTGCAGCTCGCTGACCGGGCGGTTTGCCTTGAGCACAATCCGCTCCCGCACCAGCAGCTCATACACCGCGTCGCCCAAAAAGGCCAGCGCCTGCGGGCTGTAGAGGCGCACATCTGCCTTCTGCCCCGCCTGCTGATTGTTCTGTTCCGTGATGTCCAGCCTCCTTTAGCGCAGATAGTCAAACTCGAAGTTGAGGATGCTGACGGTATCCCCCTCGTTGATGCCCATCTCCTCCAGCTTGTCGATGATGCCGCTCTGCCGCAGCACCCGCTGGAAGTAGCCCAACGACTCCTCGTCCTCGAGGTTGACCATGCCCAGCACCTTGACAAGCCAGTCCGCCTCGACGACATAGACCCCGTCCTCGTCGACATGGATCTCGAACTTCCACTTGTCCTCGCCGCTCTCCGGCATCACCGGAACGTAGTTGACCTCAAAGCGCTTGATCGGCGGCAGCTCGTCCAGCTTCTGAGAGATGGCGTAGACCAGCGGCTCGATCCCCTTGCGAGTGGCCGCGGAGATGCAGAAGAAGGGATAGCCCTGCTCCTCCACAAACTGCCGGAAATCTTCGATCTGCTCCTCGGTGGCGATGTCGCTCTTGTTGGCCACCACAATCTGGTCGCGCTTGGAAAGCTCCTCGCTGAAGTTGGCCAGCTCCCGATTGATGGTCTTGAAATCCTCCTTCGGGTCGCGGTACTCGCTGCCGGAGACGTCCACCACATGCACAATCAGGCGGCACCGCTCCACATGGCGCAAAAACTCGTGCCCGAGGCCCACGCCGTCGCTGGCGCCCTCGATCAGTCCCGGAATGTCCGCCATGACGAAGGATTTTTCCTCCGCCACCTTCACCACGCCCAGCACCGGGGTCAGGGTGGTGAAGTGGTAGTTGGCGATGACCGGTTTGGCCCCGCTAACCACCGAGATCAGGGTGGATTTCCCCACATTCGGATAGCCAACCAGGCCCACATCGGCCAGGAGTTTGAGCTCCAGAATCAGCTCAAAGCTCTCGCCCGGCAGGCCCGGCTTTGCATAGCGCGGGATCTGGCGGGTCGGGCTTGCAAAGTGGCTGTTGCCCCAGCCGCCCTTTCCGCCGTGCGCGATGATCACCGGCGTCTCGTCGGCGATGTCGGCCATGATCTGGCCGCTCTCGGCGTTTTTGACCACCGTTCCCACCGGCACCTTGATGATCAGGTCCGGCGCGCTCTTGCCATAGCAGCGGTTGCCGCTGCCGTTCTGGCCGTTCTGCGCCACAAATTTTCGCTTATACTGGAAATCCACCAGCGTGTTGATGTGCTGGCAGCCCTGCAGCACGACGTTGCCGCCCCGGCCGCCGTCGCCGCCGTCCGGTCCGCCCGCCGCCACAAACTTTTCCCGGTGGAAGGACACCGCGCCGTTGCCGCCGGCGCCTGCCTGTACCCGGATGGTCGCTTTATCGATAAACATGAATCTTCGCCTCTTTTCCCCGCCGTCCATTGTCCTGCCTCCCCGCCGCGCGGCGGATCGCCGGCGTGGAAGAATTCTATTCAAAAAAATCTATTTACGCTTTGTCGACAGCAGTCTGTCTGCCCGCCGCCTTCCAGAAGGCCAGTACGGTCAGCGCCAGCAGCACCGCCGTGACCAGAAACGGCGTCAGATCGCCGAACCGTTCCAGCAGAAGGCCGCTGACCAGCGAGGAGATCGTGCTGCCCAGGTTGATGCTGCAGGAATACAGTCCGCTGAGCTGCCCGACGAGCGGGCTGGAAGCATCCTCCCGCTTTTCGGTGATCGAGAAGGAGAACACCGCGTCGATCGACAGGCACAAGCCCGTGACCGCCACCTGATAGCCTGCCCAGCCAAGGCCAAAAGAAACCGGCTGACGGCTGTTTGCCAAAAAGGCAAGGAAGAACAGCGCCAGCACCCCGCAGCATAAAAACGCTTTTCTCTCCCCGATGCGCTTGACCTGCGCCCCGATTTTGGGCATCAGCCAGGTCAGCAGGCAGGAAGGAAGCAGACAGGTGAGGCCGATCAGCATCATGTCCTCGCCAAAGCGCCCCATCATCACCAGCACAAACACTGCGCCCAGCATGTTGAGCGCCAGCGCCATCAGGGTGCGCACCGCAAGCAATCCGCCCACCCGGCTTGCCAGCAGGGCGCGCCAATCCATTTTGGGGGCAGAGGGCTGAACTGCTGTCCCCTGGTCTGCGGGCAGATCCTTGTAGTTGTTTGCAGCGCCCAACAGGGTCAGCACCGCGCACAGCAGGAAGAAGGCCTTCCAGCCCTGCCCAAAGCCCAGCCAGGTGAGCAGCATGAAGTAGAGAAAAACGCCGTACAGCGCGCCCCGATTGGAGGCCGCCGACTGCCTGCCGCGGTCGACCGCCATATTTTCCCCGCTGCGGTCGGCCAGCATGGCGTAGGCCGACACCGCCAGCAGCGCCGACGCCGCACCGTCCAGCACCTGCGAACTGTACAGCAGCGCCGCGCCCTGCGCGAAGGCCAGCAGCAGGTAGGCGCCGCTCATCAGCACCAGCCCCGCCAAAAAGACTACCCTGCGTCCCACGCGGTCGCACAGCCGTCCGGAGATCAGCTTGCCCAGCAGCAAAAAGAGGCTGTGCAGTGCGAACATCCGGGTCGTCTGCGCCGGAGAAAAGCCGAGCCCGGTGCAGTAGATCGGCAGTAAAAAGGAAATCATCCAGTCTGGAAAACTGGACAGGGTCAGACTTTTGTTGATTGCTTTCATTGTTCTCTCCCCTTCGCTTTTTCCTTCATTGTACTACAGTGGGAGGAAAAAAGCAAGGTTTGCCTGCGCGCAGCCTGGCAGGCGGGCGCCGTCCTTTTAAGAAAGCTCAAAAAAATCCCGAGACAGTCATCTCGGGATTTTCTTCGCATAAAACTTGTTGTTCGATTACTGAACCGGGATAACGCTTACTTTCTTGCGGTCGCGGCCCATGCGCTCGAATTTGACTTTGCCATCTTTGAGAGCGAACAGGGTATCGTCGCTGCCGATGCCTACGTTCTCTCCTGGATGAATGTGGGTTCCTCTCTGACGGTAGAGGATGTTGCCAGCCAGTACAAACTGACCGTCAGCGCGTTTTGCGCCCAGACGCTTGGACTCAGAGTCACGGCCGTTCTTTGTGGAACCAACACCTTTTTTATGAGCAAAGAATTGCATGCTAAGTTTAAGCATTGTTGTACACCTCCGAAAGATTTACCTGGATCGTCCCCTCATAGTCCTGTGCCAGCAGTCTCAGATGCAGCAGCAGCGCCTGCAAAAACGGCTGCCCTTTTTCCCTTTGCCGGCTGGGGAGGGTGACACGGATTAAGTTTTCTTCTACATCTACCTTGGCCGGCAGCTTCAGCACCTCTGTGATGCCGTTTGCAGTCAGCTGAACCGCCGAGGTCACCGAAGCGCAGACAATGTCATGACCGTAATCGTCATACCCTGCATGTCCGCTGACCGAAAAGGAGGTCAGCAACTCTCCGGATTTTGTAAACTCCACACGGATCATTATGCGTTGATGGCAGTGATCTCAACCTTGGTATATGGCTGTCTGTGGCCCATTTTGCGTTTGCTGTCCTTTTTGGATCTGTAGGTGAAGACAGTAACCTTTTTGCTCTTGCCGTTTTTGATGACTTTACCGGCAACCTTTGCGCCCTCTACAACTGGGGTGCCTACTACCAGGCCATCTTCCTTGCCGACAGCAAGAACCTCGAACTCTACGTTCTCCTCTTCCTGAGCGTTCATCTTCTCAACGAAAACGACGTCGCCTACCGATACGCGATACTGTTTGCCGCCGGTTTTGATAATTGCGTACATAACTGATATACCTCTTTCTGTATAAACTCGCTGTCTTTCCAGGCGGCGGCCCCTCTTGAGCGCGCACTTAAAAAGCCCGTAACATGCGGTACAATTTATCCTATCATATCTTTTTGGCTTTGTCAAGCCGTTTTTTCCCGATTTAGTGCGATTTTTCCGCTTTGCTGCGGGGGCATTTTGTCCCGGCGGCGCGCAGGGTGCGATTTCCCCATCGGGGAAGAAAACAAAACGAGGGGAAGCGCCGATTCTTCCCCTCGCAATCTCAGCTGTGATGTCTTTGGGCTGCCAGGATGGTGTTTTCCAGCAGCTCGGTGATGGTCATCGGGCCGACGCCGCCCGGCACCGGCGTGATGAACGAGGCCTTTTCCTTGACCTCCTCGAAGTCGACGTCGCCGCACAGCTTGCCCAGCTCGTTGCGGTTCATGCCGACGTCGATGACCACCGCGCCCTCCTTGACCATGTCGGCGGTCAGGGTGTGGCGGTGTCCGGTGGCCACGATGACAATGTCCGCCTGGCGGGTCAGCTCGCCCAGATTTTGGGTCTTGGAGTGGCAGACGGTGACGGTGGCGTTGTGCCGGAGCAGCAGCGCCGCCATCGGCTTGCCGACGATGTTGCTGCGGCCGATGATGACGCAGTGCTTGCCGGCAATCTCGATGCCGTATTCTTTAAACATGGCGATGATGCCGCTCGGGGTGGCCGGGGCGTAGCAATCGTCGCCGATGCTGAGCAGACCGACATTAACCGGGTGGAACCCGTCCACATCCTTCTCGGGCAGGATGGAGCGCAGGACGACCTTCTCGTTGATCTGGCCGGGCAGCGGCAGCTGCACCAGGATGCCGTCCACCGTCCGGTCCTCGTTCAGGCCCTTGACCACATCCAGCAGCTCCTGCTGGGTGGTCTCCTCCGGCATTTTGATGACCTCAGACTCGATGCCCACTTCCCCACAGGCCTTGTGTTTGTTGCGCACATAGACCTCCGAGGCGCTGTTGTTGCCAACCAACACCACCACCAGCTTTGGCACAATGCCCTGCTGCCGCATCTGGGCGACGCGGTCCTTCATCTGCTCCTTGAGCTTTTTGGAAAGCTCCTTTCCATCAATAATGGTCGCCATAACGTTCCTCCTTACCTCATCAATTGTCCTTTTATTTTTCAGGAGAGCTTAATTCTTTTTCTCCTGTTCTTCGCTTTGTTCAGCGCCGTCGGGCTCCTGCTCCGGAGCGTCCTGTTCCAGGGCAGTCTGCAACGTCTGCTCTGCTGCTTGCTCTGCGCCGTCCTGTGTTAAGGCTCCCTGGCTTGCGGCAGATGCCGCAGCAGGCTCCTCGGTCTGGCCGGCGTCCGCTTTCTTTTTATAAAACTCGCCGCGGGCGATCAGCTGGCCTTGCTCGCTGTCCACAAACAGCTGGCGGCCGCCCGCCTTTTTGACCTTGCTGGTCTTGACAATCCAGATGATGGCCGCCACAACCGCCATCGCCGCCGCCAGCACCTGGGAGGCGCGCAGCGAGGTGCCGGGGATCATCAGGCTGTCGGTGCGCAGTCCCTCGATGACCGCCCTGCCCGCGCCGTACCACATCATATACAGCAGGGTCAGTTCGCCGTCAAACTTGCGGCGCCTGGTGTACCACGCGATGAAGGCAAAGCCCAGCAAACACCAGAGCGACTCGTACAGGAAGGTGGGGTGAACCGGCATGTTCGGGTCGATGCCCATGCCGATGGCTTCCAGCTCCGCCTCGTGCTGGGTGAGATAGTCGGTGATGACCGACGAGGACATGCCCCAGGGGAGGCTTGTGTTGGCGCCGAAGGCCTCAATGTTGACAAAGTTTCCCCAGCGGCCGATGCCCTGGCCGATCAAAAAGCCGCCGACCACCAGGTCCAGCGCCGGCATGAACTTCACCCTGCGGATCTTGCACATCAAAAGGCCGATCAGCACGCCGCCGATGAGTCCGCCATAGATGGCCATGCCGCCGCTGCGGGTGTTGAAGATCTGGCTGAGATTCTGTCCATAGTAGTCCCACTGCAAGATCACATAGTAGGCCCTGGCTCCCACGATGCCGCCGATGGCGCCGCCCAAAATGACGTCGAGCATCCGGTCGGCGTCCACGCCAAACTCCCTGGCGCGGCGGCTGACGTACAAAATCGCCAAAATAAAGCCCAGCGCGATCAGGATGCCGTACCAGTATACCGGCAGGTCCCCAATCGAAAAGGCCACTCTGTTTACCTCAAAATCCAGCCCCAACCCGGGGAAGGAAACGGTGTTTGCTGTCTGTTCCATAAAAAATTGCTCCTTATTCTTTTTTATGCCATCACGATCGAAAGGCAGCTGTTCCCGGTGGAGAAGTCCTCCCGCAGGCGCTGCTCCAGCTGCTGCCGGGTGCAGTTTGCCACCATCTCGACCAGATCATAGACGCTGATGCCCGCAAAATGGCAGTTGGTCATCGCGCTCGCCAGCGAATCCGGGCGGCTGAACAGCCCCAGATAGCGGCCATAGGTCGCCTTTTTGACCCGCTGGAAGGCTTCCGGGTCGATGCCGTTCTGCTGCACCTGCTCAAAGGCGCTGCAGACCCGCCTGTACACCTCGTCCGGGTCGCGCGACTCGCCCGAAACCATCGAGCACAGATAGTCCCTTCCCGCCATCGTCTCGCCGTAGATGCTGCCGTTGATCAGCCCGTCGTTGTAGAGCTGGCGGTACAGCTCGGTGGTCTCCCCGGTGATGATGTCCAAAAGCATCTCGTCGAAGATGACGTTGCAGAAGTTGTTTTTCTGTCCGGCGTCCGGGCTCTTAAAACCGATATAGAACATCGGCAGCGCCACCGGCAGGTGCTGCACCACCCGCTTTCTGACGACGCTCTCCGGCTCCTGCTGCGGCCGGCGCACCGCCTCAAAGGGCGGCGCTTTTTTGAGCACCCGGTCCGCCACCTGCAGCGCCTCGTCGGGGTCAAAATTTCCCGAGACGGTCAGCACCATGTTGTGCAGGTTGTAGAAGGTGTTGTAGCAGCGGTAGAGCAGGTCGGCGTCGATCCTGGCAATCGACTCGATGGTGCCGGCGATGTCCACCTTGACACTGTTGTTGTGGTAAAGGCTGTCCAGCAGGTTAAAGGTCACCCGCCAGCTCGGGTCGTCCTCATACATGCGGATCTCCTGCCCGATGATGCCCTGCTCCTTCTCCACCGTCTCCTTGGTGAAGTAGGGGTGGGTCACGCAGTCCAGCAAAATCTCCAGCGACTCCTGAAATTTGCCCGAGCAGGTGAACAGGTAGCAGGTCTTGTCGAAGCTGGTGAAGGCGTTGGCGGCGGCTCCGGTCTTGGCGTACCGGTCAAAGGCGTCGCCGTCCTCGCTCTCAAACATCTTGTGCTCCAGGTAGTGGGCGATGCCCTCCGGCACCCGAATCTGCTCTCCCCCCTCCTTCGCCTGGAAGCAGGTGTCGACCGAGCCGTACTGGGTCGAGAACATGGCGTAGGTGGTGGAAAATCCCGGCATGGGGTAGAGCAGCATGGTCAGTCCCGACGGATGCTCCACCCGGATATACTGTTCGCCCAGGTGCTTGTCCTGAATGATCTGGCTGCTCATCTTATTCCCCCTCCTTTTCCTGTTCGTTTGGCATGAGCATATAGACGGTGTCCAGCTTGATGTTGTTTGCCACCTCGATGATCTCATCGCGGGTCACCTGCTCGGAGAGCGCGATCTCCCCGTCAGGCGAAACCTGCGACTGGCCCAGATTCTGGGTCAGGTACCAGCTGTCCATCGCGCCCAGCGAATCGGTGGTCGCCTTGAGCGCCGTACGGATATAGAGCTTGGTCTCCTCCAGCTCCTGGTCGGTGAACTGTCCCTGCTGCAGCAGTTCCAGCTGGTGCAGCACCTCGTCGCGGGCCTTTTCGGCGTTGGGCGCCTCCACGCCGCTGTCCACTATCATCATCCCAGTGACGCGGTCGTAGGCGGCGGAGCAGTAATAGCACAGGCTGAGCTTTTCGCGCACATTTTTAAACAGCAGCGAATTTGCCGTCCCGCCGAACAGCGCCACCGCGATGCGGGCGATGTTGGCCTTGCGGTAGCTGTCGATCTGCTCCACCCGGAAGCCCATCACCAGCTTGCCCTGCTTGACCTCCATCCGTTCGGTTTCCTGCTTGACCGGGCCCTGCTGATTGCGGGCGCAGTTGGGGCTGACTTCAACCGGCTCGCGGCGCATCCCCGCAAACTTCTCGCGGAAAATCTCCTTTGCCGCCGAGGGGTCGCCGCAGCCCTCGAACATAATCTCGATGCGCGCGGTGCGGATCAGCTCCTCGTAGGCGGCCGCCGCGGACTCTGGGGTAATCTTTTCGGCGTCCTCTTTGTAGCCGTACTTTTTGATGGCGCAGCCCTCGCCCTGGCACATCACATCCCTGCAGCGGATCCAGGCGTAGGTGCGCTTGTCGTTGATCTCCGCCTGGATGGTGTCGAGCAGGTTCTGTTTTTCCAATTCGGTATTTTTTTTGTCGAATTTACCATCTGTAATATTGGGCTCCAGCAAAATTTCTGCCAGCAGCCCCGCGCAGGCGCGCACCATGTCCTCACCCTGGAGGGTGAAGCGGCTGTCGACGCCGATCATCCCCAGCGCGATGATCTGATACTCGCCAAATTTATCCACGCCCGCCCCCAGCGACGCGCCGTACAGGTCGCACAGGCGCTTGTTGAGCTGGGTGAAGTCCGGACAGTTTTTGCTGCCCTGGCGCAGGATGAAGGGCACCACCGCGCGGCCGGTGACCTTCTGCCGGTCCAGCTTGGCAATCAGGTTGACCGACATCCTGTTATGCTTAAATTTTTTGTCCGTGATTGCGGAAAAGTACACGCCGGGGGCGATGCACTCCCTTACAAGCGGATAGCTCATCGGTTCATCTCCTACTTTTATCATTCACCATCGATCTGTTTTGGTAAAAAGCACATTCTGCTGTCTATTATAGCATATTCTTTTTGACGTTTCTACATACAGTCTGTGAACTTCGCTTTTTCTTTGCCAGCTCTTTTACCAAAAGAAAGCAAAGACGCCTTGTTTTGTCCTCAAAAAAAGAAACCGCTTTTGGAGCGGTCTCTTTTTTTTATATCAGGTTGTTTATTATCTTACGATGGGTTCTTTTTCGGGTGATCTTGTCTTCCGTCTTGAAAATCAGATTCTTAGTACATTGGTAGTTCCCTCGTCTGCTTCATATTCTTTCAGATAACCTTCGATTAATGGCTTTTGTGGAAATGCTTTCATTTTTTATCACATTACCTTTATGGCTCAATCACGTTTTCATGTTATCTTGTCAGCTGTAGCATTGGCTTCTTTTGTTTGGAAATTACCTTGCCGCAAATCTGCTTATTTCATCGGTCTCACCTTTATCAATTCATTTGGTATCAATGTTAATTAGGTTTCTTTTCCAAAATCTATATTAACAATGAAAAGGTAATATTATTTATTTTGATTGTCCGACTCGACAAATCGGATCAATTTGAAATTTGCATTTTTTTGTGGGGTTGCTTTTTCCCCTTTTACGATATTCAGTTTTCATGATTTTTTTTAAAGGTTTTTTCCTTTTCTTTCAGCAACTACATCCGCTGAAATCTTATTAAATATAAAACCCTGATAATCTTTTTCCATTTTTGCTTTGCTGATATTGCTTTCGATTTTGGTTATCCTGTTTTGAGATTTCTTTTGAAGTCTCTGTCTCCAGGTTTTCCAATCGCTTTGGAATGGATTTTGATTATCTTCTCCGGGTCTCCTCTGAGGAAGCTCTGGATTCCTCAGAAAGAAGTGTAACTGGTTCTATTTCCATTTTCATAAGGAATCACCCTTTCTGTTTTATATTTAATATTACCTTTGTTGTGATTTTATTATACCCTATTCTTTAGCGTTTTTCAATAGTTCTTTTCAACAAATTTTAAATCTTTTATTGAACAAATTATAAAATCTGAGATTGTCATTGACTTTGGCTGTCAAATTGCTATAATAGATATCGTAAGTTGCAGGAAAGGAAATGGTACCCGATGATCGACAGTGAATATGGAAACGACATCCTGACGCTCGAGGACGACGACGGCGTCGAGCACACCTTCGAGGTTCTGGATTCGATTGAAAACGCCGGCACCCGTTATCTTGCCCTCTCCCCCGTCTATGACGATCCGCAGCAGACTTTAGCCGACAGCGGCGAGCTGGTTATCCTGCGGGTGGTCGAGGCTGACGGCGAAGAATTTCTGGAAACCATCGACGACGAGGACGAGATGGACGAAATTGCCGACATCTTCATGGAGCGTCTGGAGGAGGACTACGACGTCATCTCCGAGGACGAGGACGAAGAATAAATTCTGATTTTCAAGAAAAACTACTGCATGTACTCCTGCCGTGTTCGAGAATGTATGGTTTTTATAATCCAACACTTTTTAAAAGGGATGCCCCGCTCCGGCACTGGATTGCAGACCTCCCGCTTTTGCGGACGAAGGGAGCGTGAAGGTGCTGGGCAGCAACCCACCTGTCCATACGACGGGTTTTAATTTGCCATGGCGACGGCACGGTGGGGTATTTATAAAACAATCAAGGGTGCTCTTTTGGGGGAGCGCCCTTTTTGTTGCCCTGTGCGCAAAATCTCCCCTTCACAGCGGCAAAAGTCCTTCCACCAATACCTCATTTTGCGCCCAAAGTTGCACGTCAGGATGCAACTTTGGGGAAAAATTTTTATAAATTTTTCTATCTATTACACAGGAGGTCAACCCCATGAACAGAGACTGGTTAATCCGCACCGAGACACTGATCGGCGCCCAAAAGATGGACAAGCTGCAGCGCGCCACCGTGGCCATCCTGGGGCTGGGCGGCGTGGGCGGCGCGGCGGCGGAGGCGATCTGCCGGATGGGAGTCGGCAGAATCATTCTGGTCGACAGCGACACGGTGGACCGCTCCAACCTCAACCGGCAGCTGTTTGCCACCGCCGACATGGTCGGGCAGAGCAAGTGCCTTGCCGCCCGCAGGCGGCTGCTCTCGATCAACCCGGAGGTGGAGCTGAGCTGCCACGAACAGTTTTTCCTGCCGGAAAATGCGGGCTTTCTCTTTGACGAGCAGCCCGACCTGATTCTGGACGCCATCGACACCGTCACAGCAAAGCTCTACCTTGCCGAGCAGTGCCAGCAGCGTGGCATCCCGCTGGTCACCTGCCTTGGCACCGGCAACCGCCTGGACCCCTCCCAGCTGCGCTGGGGCGACATCTCCGAAACCGCCGGCTGCGGCTGCCCCTTAGCGCGGGTGATGCGCCGGGAGCTAAAAAAGCGCGGGGTGCAAAAGCAGACGGTGGTCTACTCGATCGAGCAGCCGGCCAAGGCCATCTGCCCCGGCGGGGAGGAGAAGGGCCGGCACAGCCCTGCCAGCTGCGCCTTTGTGCCGCCGGCGGCCGGCTATCTGCTGGCAAGCGTCGGGTATTCTCTTTTTATAAAGCGGGCGTAGGCTCCGGGAGTTTGTGCGGGGCTGGGAGCCCCAGCACCCACCGATGCGGGCGCTCCGCGAGATCATGGCTTTGCCATGATCGGCGCCCCGGCCTACTTTCTCGCGTAGAGAAAGTAGGCAAAGATACGCCAGGGACCTCCTGGTCCCTGGACCTCCGGCGAAGGGGGCGGAAGTAAAAGCGTTCCGCTTTAACTTCTGCCCCCTTTGATCCCCCGGCCCTGTGCCCTAGCGGTATTGGTGGAGGGGGTACAGGGCCTGCGGCATCCTCGGGGGCGGCGCGGCAGAGCGGACTGCCGATAGCCTTTCCCTTATCCAGCAAAAAACTGCTGCAAGCCCGGTGGGCTGTACAGGCCGTACATGGCAGAGCGGGCCGATTAGGGGGCAGGAGCTGTTCCCCGATGAGGGGGATGGGAACAGGGAATGGGAACAAGGGAACAAACATCTCTTTCTCCTATATATCCATTTCTATATATATCTTTTATAAATAATAGATATTTGTTCCCATCAGGATTTGTTCCTTCTTCAAAAAACCGCACAACAAAGCCATTTGTTTGATTCTTGCGGTTTCGTAAAAATGGGAACAAACTAGGCAACAGGCATAGGAACTGGCATGGTAACAAGCTGGGAACCGGCTGCTGTCTAGCGGCCTATTTATGAATAATTTGTTGCCAGAATAAGGCCGAATTGATTTTACAGAAACCGAATTTCCTCCGTTCCCACCCCTCTGTTACCATCAATCCACCCCTCCCGCGCCACGGTTTGAAAGCAGCCGGTGTTTCCTCCATGGGAGCTTCAGGAGAAAAAAATGCCAATTGCTTCACTGTGTCAAAGTGGCAAATCCAGCTAGGCTAGTGCCGCTTACCCTTTCTGGGGGGAACGGCGCAAAGCGTCGCTGGGGGGATGGGACTGAAAAGTGGAACACTTTTCAGTCGGCCCCCCAACGGGGTCCAGGGGCAGCGCCCCTGGCACGCCTTTGGTGACTTTCGTCGTGAAACGAAAGTCACCCGGGTGCCGAGCATGGCAAGGCCATGCTCTCGCGGAGCGCCCGCATATCGTGGGCCGCAGGGGCCCCCGTCCCTGCAAAAAACTCCGAGGGAGAAGCAGTCCCCCCTCTACCTATACCCCGAAACAAACAAAAAGTTGCATCCCAACGTGCAACCCCGGAAGGGAAAAATCAAAAAAAGGGAGCCCCCTCCCCTTGCTTTTCTGCCGGCCCTGTGCTATACTCTATTTAAGCATTTAAGCAAACACTAAAATAGATTAAAAGGAGGACCCCTATGGCCCTACAGGAAACAATGAAGGCTCTCTCCGACCCGGTACGGCGGCAGATTCTGGTGCTGCTGCGGGAGGGGGAGCTGCCCGCGGGCGAGATCGCCCAGCAGCTTGGCATGAGCCCGCCCGCCACCTCCCACCACCTGCAAAAGTTAAAAAACGCGGGCCTTGTCTTTGAGCGCAAGGAAAAAAATTTCATCTTCTACGAGCTCAACACCTCCTTCTTCGAGGAGCTGCTCTTGTGGATCAAACAATTCCAATCCACCCGGGAGGAACGCCATGAAACTGCTGAACAGACTTTGCTCGATTCTCACCTTTCTTCCCCTGACCGTTAGCGCGCTGCTGCTGCCGCTGATGCCCCGGCAGATTCCCGCCCACTATAACCTGTCCGGGCAGATCGACCGCTGGGGCAGCCCGCTGGAACTGCTGCTGCTCCCGCTGCTGACCCTCGCCGCCGGTCTGCTGGCCCGCCATCTGCTCATCCCGCATCTGATGCGCAAAAACCCCAACAACTCCCCACAGGCGCTCACAGCCGCCCTGTGCTGCGTGCTGGCCGCCTTCAATCTGCTGACCGGCGCGATGCTCTTTTCCGCCCTCAGCAGCGGCAGCTTTGCCGAGCCGGGCGAAGCCTTTGTCCGCATCGTCAACGTGCTGATGGGGCTGATGCTGATTCCGATGGGCAACATTATGCCCAAGGTCAAGCGCAACGGCGCCTTCGGCCTGCGCACCAAGTGGAGCATGGCCAACGACGCCTGCTGGAACCGCTGCCAGCGGATGGGCGGGCTGAGCCTGATGGTCACCGGCGCGCTCATCGTGCTGGGCGCGCTGCTGCTGCCGCCGTCCTACAGCACGGTGCTGATGCTGCTCCTCATCCTGCTCGACGCCGTCTTTTCCACCGTCTACTCCTACCAGGTCTATCAAAAATACGGCCGCAATTAAACAGATTTTTGCATAAAAAAGGCTCTGCTGGTTACAACACCAACAGAGCCTTTTTTTCATTTCGCTGGCAAAATTCGGAAGGGGGGATGCGCCTTGCTTTTCTGGTTCGGTCTTGGCATCGGGCTGCTGGGCGGCTTTTTCGGCTCGGGGGGCGGCATTCTGGCGGTGGCGCTGCTGCAAAAACAGGGCCTGGAGCCCCGCCGGGCGCACGCCACCAGCATCGCCATCATCCTGCCGCTGTCGCTGATCAGCCTCATTGTCTACTGGCTCAACGGCAACCTGCCCCTTACGCAGAGCCTGCCCTTCTTTGTGCCCGCCCTGCTCGGCTCGGCGGCCGGGGCCGCCCTGTTAAAGAAGATTCCGGTGCAGCTGCTCAAGCTCGTCTTTGCCGGGCTCATCCTCTACTCCGGGATTCGCCTGCTGATGCGCTAGTTCTGTTTCTCCTGCTCCTTTGCAAACTCCGGCCGCAGCACTTCCTTGGGCGGCTCGATCTCGTAGGCCAGGGTGTGCTCGGTCAGCTCGGAGAGGAGTTTTATTTTGGCGTTGAGGATCGGCCGCATACAGTTGGGGACGTGCTCCTGATGCGCCCGGTGAATCGCCACACACTCCTTGCAGTTGCCGTGATAGCGGCAGGCCTTCTGGCAGGGGCAGTGGTCCTTGTCCTTGTACTCCTCGCGGAACTGCGCCGCAAATTCCTCCTGCAGCCGCAGCCCCTCCGGGCGGTTGCCCTTGTGGAACTGCTCCATCGCCGCAAGCTGTTTTGGGTTCTTTTCAATCTGCATGATTTTTTCCTCCTTGTAGTTTCTGCGCCTATTATAGCACGTTGCTCTTTCTTTTTCCATCCTGATTAGGAGGTGATTTTTACGCAGCTTTCCCTTTTCTCGCTGCTGGCCGTCTTTGCTTCCTCCGCCGTCGCGGCGATGGGGCTGGGCGGCGGCACCGTCCTGCTGCTCTACCTCAGCTTTTTCTCCGCCCTCTCCCAGCCGCAGATGCAGGCGGTCAACCTCTTGCTCTTTCTGCCCGCCGCCGCGCTCTCGCTCTTTTTCCACCGAAAAAACGGCCTGATCGTCCCGCGGGTGCTCCTTCCCTGCATCCCGGGCGGGGTCTTAGGGGGCATCGCGGGCAGCCTGCTCTCCAACCTTCTGGAGCCGGACCTTTTGCGCAAAGCCTTTGGGGGGTTCCTTCTTTTGATCGGCCTGCGGGAGCTTCTGCTATGGCTAAAAAGTTTGCGCAAAAACTTTTCTCACCCCAAGGCATAAACGGCCGCTGCCGGTGCAAAATACAGTCAGAGGAAAACATCTTACCTATGAAAGGATTGATCGCTCACCATGCGTAATGGATTCCAGAAATTCATCTCCGGCAAGGGATTTTATCTTGCTTTAGCCGTCTGCCTGGCCGGCGCGGGCGCAGCCGCCTGGGTCGCCGTGGACAAGACCATCGAAAACATCGAAACCACCCCTTTATCCGAAACGCCGCAGGTGCAACAGCAGGCCGATTCCGCCCCCGCGGAGCAAAAGCTGGACAACATCGCCCAGGACGATTCGCTCTCGCTGCAGAAGGAGGAGCCCGAGGATTCCACCTCTGCCGCCGCGGATGGGGACTCTGCCCCCGCCGATCAGAGCATGAAGCAGCAGATCAACGCCGACGCGGGCGAGCAGGACGACTCCTCAACGCAGGTATCGCAGCCCTCTGTACAGCCCGAGTCCTCGTCCTCTGCCGGCGAATCGGCCGAAGCGTCCGCACTGCCCGGGCAGCAGCAGTCCTCGGAGGATTTCTCGTTGACGCTGCCGGTCAGCGGCGCGGCCATCACCCCCTTCAGCGGAGACATGCTGGTCAAGAATGAGACGCTGGGCGACTGGCGCACCCACAACGGCATCGACATCAGCGCCGCCACCGGCACCGCTGTCACCGCCGCCAGCGACGGTATCGTCACCAGCGTGTACAACGACCCGATGTGGGGCAACGTCGTCGAGGTGACCAGCGGCGAGGTCGTGATGACCTATGCGGGCCTTGGCGACGACATCGCCGTCTCGGTCGACCAGCAGGTCACCGCCGGCGAGACGCTCGGCTCGGTCGGCCAGATTCCCTGTGAACTCTCGTTGGAGCCGCATCTGCATTTCGACGTGCAAGTCAACGGCGACTATGTGGACCCGGCTTCCCTTGTAGAATAGACACCCCTCCTCTCAAACCAAAAGGCTCCTCCCAAATTGGGAGGAGCCTTTTGCCGTCTAAATGAATATTTTTATCGATTGGGTGTGGAGCTCAGCTCCGGGTTTTTGATCCAGTTGCCCTGCGCGTCCTTGTTGTAGGGCAGCACCGCCGTCACCGCTTCGTGGTTGACAAGGCCATAGATGTGGGGATATTCCCTCCCACAGCCTTCCAGATCCTCCCAGCGAACCGGCGCGTCCAGCCTGTCGGTGTCGATGCAGAGCAGCAGCCTTTCTTCGCTGTCCTTGGCAAAGTTTGGCGCGACCCGCCAAAAATACGCCACCGAGGAGCAGTGGATAAAGCCGGAGGCGTCCAGCATTGGCTGGCCGAACTGCTTTAGCTCCTTCATGCTGTCCCAGTCCTTTTTGGGGATGCAGTGCAGAATGGTCATCTGAGCCTGACCTTCCCTTACTCCCTGCCAACCTTGTCGTTGTAGGCGACCGCGTTGGTGTGGGTGCTGATGGTGGTGGACGGTGTGCCGGCCGGAACCAGTTTTGCCATGACGACAAAGCGCTGGTTGTTGGTGTTGCCGTACATTCTGGTGCAGGTGGAGAGGGTGAGGATCTTGTCCTCGCTGGTAACCGAGACGTTGTAGTTCTGGCGGCTCTTTGCCTTGGCCTCGGCGATGACCTGCTGGGTCTGCTCCTGGGTCATGTTGGCAAAGTTATAGCCGAAGCTGAGGTCGGTGTAGAAGGCCGCAAAGACCTGGAACACATAGTCCTGCTCGGTGGTGGAGAAGTAGATGAACGGGTTCTGCTGGGCAAAGTCGGTGTAGTGGTAGGACATGACCAGCGAGAACATCAGGTCGTTGGACTGCATATTCTCCAGCGTTCTTGGGGTGTAAATGTTGTACCAGTTGTGGCCGTACAGGGTGGTATTCTGCGAAAGCTCCGGGAAGGTGCACTCATAGTCGGCCCAGATTACGCCGTCCTTGCTGTACTGCTTGTCGTAGCCCAGGCTCTCATAGTAGGCGTAGTTTTCCACGCCCGCCTTGTAGACAACCGGATAATCGACGTTGGTGTTCGGAATCTGAATCCAGCCGATGGTGTCGTCGTTGGTGCTCGCCTGAAATTCCGCCGCCTGGGCCGACAGCGATTCCTCCGGCAGCGCCGCGACGATGTTGGCGTTGACGCCGTCGCCGTCCGATTCCAGGGTGCCGGTCAGCTCATTGATGGCGATCAGGTCGACCAGCTGGGTCATGGTCGGCGCCAGCTGCTCCTTGGCGCTCTGCAGAACCTGCTGCAGATCCTGTTCCTGCTGGCTTAAGCCTGCGGTGTTGGTCGGGTACTCCACCGACGGCTCCACATGGGCGGTGCCGCCGCCTCCCGTGCCCTGGTTGCCCACCAGCAGCCAGACGGCAACCGCAATCACGATCACCAGCACAACCACCGCGCCGATGATCAGCGGCAGCTTGCTGTTTGGCTGTTTGCCGCCGCCGGAATACCCGGCAAAGCTGTCCGGCTTTGGCACGCCGGTCACGCTGGAGGCACCCTGCTCGGCAGGTTTTTTCTTTTTGCTGGACTGTCCGATTCGATCCTTCATAAAATTTTCATCCCTTACTTGATTTATTTTTTCTCAGCGGGCAATCCATTTTCTCGCGCACCCGCCCTGCATTTTTCCGAACAAGCTGCGGCCCGAAAGCGCCTTTCGAGCCTGTTCCCGATTATTATAGCATAAAAGAGTACGCCTGTGGAAGATTGCTGAAAAAATTTTAAAGATTCATTCATATAAATTTTGACGCCATTTCCTGTCAAAAATGACAAAAAAGGGGGCGCCGGTCAGGACGGCCCCCTTGATCTGCCCGATTTTGCCCCCAAAACCTAGTCCAGATCCAGCTTGCCGATGGTGTAGCGGTCAACCGCATCCTGGTTGAGCACGAAGGAATCGTCCTGGGCAACCTGCAGCAGGTACTCCTCCATCGTCTCGTCGCGCAGCGCATGGCGGATGGAATCCTTGACGTAATCGAAGTCGGTCGGGTCCTCGTTGATGTCGGTGGTGGCGCCGATTGCAATCATCGTGTCGGTCTCCACCATGATGACCTCTCCCTGCTCGGCTTCCTTGAGGGCGGTGATGATCTCCGAGTTCAGGGTGGTGGTGGCGGTATCCACCAGCCGGTAGTTGTCGGTGGTCATGTCGTACTCCTCGTCGGAGGACTGGTTCTGGGCGTTAAATTCGTTGAGGATTTCGTTCCAGCTCTTGCCGTTCTCGATGCCAATCTGCGCCTGCAGGTAGAGGGTGTTGGCGTTGGTGTAGACGTTGGAGCGCTCGCTATCGTTGAATTCCTCGTACGCTGCCTTCTCGTCCTCGGTGGCATCTTCCGGGATCTCCATGTCGGAGAAGCTGAAGGTCTGCACCGCCATCTTGATGTAGTTGTCGTCGTAATAGTTGCTCAGTTCCTCGTCGGATACCGGGTCCTCTCCGGATGGGCCGTAAAGGGCCTGGAACAGCTGGGTCTTCATGTAGGCGATCTGGTAGATCAGCTCGATGGAATCCTGAGAGATGCCGTTCTTTTCCAGATTGTCCCCCGCCTGCTCATAGTAGGACGCTGCCTGCTCCTGGCAGCTGAGCAGCTGCTCCTGGGAGAAGGCGATGTTGCGGGCGTTAAACTCGCTGCAGATGGCCATTGCCTTTTTGGTCTCGTCGATCGCGTTCTGCTGAATCCAGTCCTCGGCGTCCTGGCCTTCGATCTGCTGGCTGAGCACATCCTGCTCCGCGTCCTCCACCAGCGTTGTCGCCTCATAGTAGCTCTGAATCAGGTTGTTGATATAGACGCCCACCGGCATTTCCAGCGGATCCTTGCGCATAATCCAGCTTGTATCCGAAGAGCAGGCCGCCATCGAAAGGGCCAGAGCCCCCGCCGTCAGCACGGCCGCGCATTTTTTTCGCAGATTCATTGTTAAAAAATCCCCCTTGTTTTCTACTTTCCAAAACCTTAAGGCCCCGGGCTTTTACAAGATACCCTGCTATTATACACCGAATTTTGCAAAAAGTCCATTAAAAATCGCTGAATACTCCGCCCGATCAGGCTCTCGGCGCATCCGGGGACATGGCGTCCAGCGCAAGGCGCATGGTGTCCACCGGTTTTTCGCCCTTGAGCACCCGGACCGCAAGGTAGGGTTTTGCGCCCGCATTGAGCATCACGCGGCCCTTGAGGTTGGCCGCCAGCCGGCTTGCCGCCTCCATATCCACCACCTCGGGGTAGAACAGCAGGCTGTCGGTGCGCTGGGAAATTTCCTTGATGCCCAAAGACGCCGCCTTGTTGCGCAAAAGCGACACGTCGATCAGTCCCTTGACCGATTCCGGCGGGTCTCCAAAGCGGTCGATCAGCTCGTCGGTGATGTCCAGCGCGTCCTGGTCGTTCTCCACCGAGGCGATCTTCTTGTAGATGTCGATACGCTGCGGCAGGCTTTCGATGTAGTCCTCCGGGATGTGCGCGCCGATGCGGATGTCCACCTGGCACTCGGTGGCCTGGGTGTCCGGCTTTTCGCCCTTAGCCACCGCTACCGCGTCGGAGAGCATTTTCAGGTACATCTCATAGCCCACCGCCTCCATGTGGCCGTGCTGCTGCGCGCCCAGAATGTTGCCCGCGCCGCGGATTTCCAGGTCGCGCATGGCGATGCGGAAGCCCGAGCCGAAGGTGGTGAACTCCCGGATGGCCTCCAGGCGCTTGGTGGCCACGTCGGTCAGCGCCTTGCCCTTGGTGACGGTCAGGTAGGCAAAGGCCCTGCGGCTGGAGCGCCCGACCCGTCCGCGGATCTGGTAGAGCTGGGAGAGGCCCAGCCGGTCCGCGTCCTCGATAATCAGGGTGTTGCAGTTGGAGACGTCCACGCCGGTCTCGATGATGGTGGTGCAGACCAGAATGTCGATCTCGTGGTCGAGCAGCCGCTTCCAGACCTTGGAGAGCTGCTCCTCGCTCATCTTGCCGTGGGCGACCACCACCACCGCGTCGGGGATGAGCTTCTGGATGGTGGCCGCGCAGCTGTCGATGGTGTCCACCCGATTGTGCAGGTAGAACACCTGCCCGCCGCGGCGCAGCTCCTTGTTCATCGCCTGGGACAGAATGCCCCAGTCATGCTCCATGACATAGGTCTGCACCGGCTGGCGGTCCTGCGGGGCCTCCTCGATGGTGGACATATCCCGGATGCCGGACATCGCCATATTTAAAGTGCGCGGGATCGGGGTGGCCGAGAGGGTCAGCACGTCGACGTTGTTGCGCATCTCCTTGAAGGTCTCCTTGTGCTTGACGCCAAAGCGTTGCTCCTCGTCGATGATGCACAGCCCCAGGTCCTTAAATTTGACGTCCTTCTGCACCAGCCGGTGGGTGCCGATGATGACGTCGATCTGGCCGCGGCGCAGCTCCTCCAGCACCTGCTCCTGCTCGCGCGGGGTACGGAAGCGCGAGAGGATATCCACCTTGACCGGAAAGCCCTCCATCCGGTTGCGGAAGGTCTGGTAGTGCTGCCAGGCCAGGATGGTGGTCGGCACCAGGACGGCGCACTGCTTGCCGTCCATCACGCACTTGAAAGCTGCGCAGATGGCAACCTCGGTCTTGCCGAAGCCGACGTCTCCGCACAGCAGGCGGTCCATCGGAACCGGGCGCTCCATGTCTGCCTTGATCTCCTGAATGCAGCGCAGCTGGTCGTCGGTCTCGTCGTAGGGGAAGCGCCGCTCAAAGTCGTTCTGCCAGTCGGTGTCCTGCCCGAAGGCGTAGCCCTTGGAGGCCTCGCGCTTGGCGTAGAGCTTAATCAGCTCGTCTGCCATGTCCTTGACCGCCTTTTTGACCCGGGCGCGGGTCTTGGCCCACTCGGCGGAGTTTAATTTGTTGAGCTTGACAATGCCCTCCTCCTTGCCGCCGATGTACTTGGTCACCAGGTCCATCTGGGTAACCGGCACAAAGAGCATGTCGGTGCCGGCATAGCGGATCTTGATGTAGTCCTTGACCACGCCGTGAATCTCCCGCTTGACGATGCCCTCAAAGATGCCAATGCCGTGGGAGACGTGAACGACGTAGTCGCCCACATTGAGGTCGGAGAGGTTTTTGATGTGCCCGCCCTTCTTCTGCTTTGGCGCGCGGGTGCGGCTGACGCCGGTCTTGGCATGGCTGATGATGGCCAATTTTAACTGCGGGTACTCCATGCCCGCCGACAGGGTGCCCTCCAGCACATAGATCTTGCCCGGCGTGATGGCCGGGACATCCTGCACGAGATCCGCCGAAAAGTCCTGCCGCAGGTCGTCCGCCAGCGCCTGCGCGCCGCGGGGCGTGCCCGCAAAGACAACGCAGCAGAAGCCGGTCTTCATGTAGTCCTCCACGTCGTCCTTGAGGATGGCGTACTCGCCGCTCCAGGTGGAGAGCTGGGAAGCGGTGATCTGCACCAGCTCCTTGAGCGGCACCTCGTTTAGGGACCGGGTGAAGGTGTCCATCAGCACGCCCTGATGGCGGCAGAGCTTGCGGCACAGCTCGGTGAAGTCGTCGTAGTAGACACTGCAGCCTTTAAAGAGGACGCCCTCCTCCAGCAGCATCTTGATGTCCTCGTGGTGCTGGGCCATGGCGTTGGCAAAGTTTTCCCGGCAGGAAACCGGCTCGCACAAAAAGGTCATCGCCTGCTCATCAAAGTAGTCGAGGATGGTCTGCGGCTCATACAGAATCGGCAGATACCGGTCGATGCTCACCGGGCTCAGTCCGCCGTCCAGCCGCTCGATGTCCCTTTGCAGGTGCTCCTTGACCTGCACGCCCGCCTTGCCCTTCTGGGCAGCCACCTGCTTTTGCAGCAGGGCGATCAGCTTCTCCGGACTATCATAAAGCACCTCCCGCGCCGGCGGGATGGTCACCCGCTCCACCGGGTCCTGGCGGCGCTGGGTGTCCACCTGGAAGGTGGACATGGTGTCGATGCTGTCGTCCCAGAACTCGATGCGCACCGGCTGGGTGCGGTCGGGCGGGAAGATATCGAGAATGCCGCCGCGCCGCGCAAACTGGCAGATGCCCTCCACCTGGTCGCGGTGCTGGTAGCCCATCGCCACCAGCTTCTGGACAATCTCCTCCTCGTCGTAGCTGCCGTCCTGGTCGATCTCCAGGATCGAGGCAGCCAGCTTCTCCTTGGGGATGGTGCGCTCGCAGGCCGACTCGGCCGAGGCGACCACCACCCGCGCCTCCCCGCGCAGCAGGGCGCTCAAGGTCCCCAGCCGCTGGTGTTCAAACTCGCCGGACGCCCCGTCGACGTCCAGCAGCACATAGTCCCTGGCCGGGAAGTGCAGCACCCGCTCCCCCAGCAGGGTGTTGAGGTCGGCCGCAAAGCGGATGGCGGTACTCTCGTCCGGCACAATCACCAGCGCCGGGCGCTGCAGCTGGTAGACCAGCGAGGCGATGATGTGGGTCTTGTGCGCGGCGGCGGCTCCGGTCAGCGAGACCGGCACCCTGCCCTGCTCGATTGCCTCCTTGAGCTGGCGGTACTCCATCATGCCGTCCAGCAGACTAAAAAACTGTTTCATCGTGATTCACCCACCTTTCTGTATCGGTCAGTTTCTGTTCTACTCTAATTAAACAGGTTCATCGCCCTGTCGATGTTGCCCTTGAGCATCTCGCGCACCGCGTCGTAGCAGTGGTCGAACACCGGCTGCAGCGCCTTTAGGTCCTCGTCGGAGAAGTGCCCCAGCACCCAGGCGGCAAGGTCGTAGTCGGGGCGCGGCTTTTTGCCGACCCCCACCTTGATGCGCGGGTACTGGTCGCTGCCGGTCAGATAGATGATGCTCTTGATTCCGTTGTGTCCGCCGTCGCTGCCCTTGCGGCGGATGCGCATTTTGCCCACATCGAGGCTGACGTCGTCGAAGATGACGATGATCTTCTCCGGCGGGATCTTATAAAACTGGCTTGCCTCCCGCACCGCCTCGCCCGAGCTGTTCATGTAGGTGGTGGGCTTCAGGAGCATCACCTTTTTCCCCTCCAGCTCGCACAGGCCGCACAGCGACTTAAATTTGAGCTGGTTTACCTTGCAGCCCACCTTTGCGGCGATGTGGTCGATGGCCATAAAGCCGGCATTGTGGCGGGTGGTGTCATATTTGGGTTCCGGGTTGCCCAGCCCCACCACCAGATATTCCGGCGTGCCGGTGACGGTGGGCTTGGCGCTCAAAGATTTCAGCTTCTCAAAAAGATCGTACATGGCTTTTGTCCTTTCCTGAAAGTTTCATTGTCTTGCCGCCCCGGTTTCGGCAGGGTCGGCAACAGGGCAGGACAACCACCGGCGCCCATCCTCCCGATGGGTGCCGGTGGTCAGCCTGCCCGCCTTATTCTCTTTTTTCACCGCTGTCCCGAGCGGCTTTTCTCTTACAAAAATCGCGCAAGATTTTCCCGCACGACCCTCATAATGTCCGCCGAGCATCAGGTGCCCTTTGGGTTTTTGTTGGCGCAGTCGCAGTGGCTCATGGCGCCGGTTGCGGCTTTGATTTCCTTCAGGGAGCGCGCCCCGTTTTCCATGGCGCGGATGATGTCCTCCTCGGTGACCCTGTCGCAGTAGCAGATGTACTCCATCCTTTTTCCCTCCTCCATAATGCCTGAAAAAGGGCAGGTAAGACACCTGCCCTTTTTCGACAAAAACAGATTAAACAAACAGTGGGGAAACCGGCTTATCCTGATAGATGCGCTCGATGGCCTCCGCAAATACCGGCGCAACCGGCAGCTGGGTGATCTTGGTGCCGCTGTTTTCCGGCAGCGGGATGGTGTCGAGGATGACGACCTCTTTCAGGGCGCTCTTTTCGATGCGCTCGATGGCCGGGCCGGAGAGGACTCCGTGGGTGGCGCAGGCGATAACTTCGGTGGCGCCGCCGATCTCAACCAGGGCGTTGGCGGCGTTGCACAGGGTGCCCGCGGTGTCGATCATGTCGTCGACGATGATGACCTTTCTGTCGCGGACGTCACCGATGATGTTCATGACCTCGCTGACGTTGGCCTTCGGTCTTCTCTTATCGATGATGGCCAGCGGCACGTCGCAGCGCTCGGCAAACTTTCTGGCTCTGGTGACCGAACCCAGGTCCGGGGAAACAACGGTGTAGTTGCCCGGCTCCGCGCCGATCTTATCGATGAAATGCGGCAGCAGAATCGGCACGCCCAGCAGGTGGTCAACCGGAATATCAAAGAAGCCCTGGATCTGGGCGGCGTGCAGGTCCATGGTCAGCACGCGGTCTGCGCCAGCGGCGGTGATCAGGTCCGCCACCAGTTTCGCGGAGATCGGGTCTCTGGCCTTGGCCTTTCTGTCCTGGCGCGCATAGCCAAAGTACGGAATAACCGCAGTGATGCGTCCCGCAGAAGCGCGCTTGAAAGCGTCGATCATAATCAGCAGTTCCATGAGGTTGTTGTTGACCGGTGTGCAGGTGGACTGTACCACAAACACATCCGAGCCGCGCACCGACTCCTGGATGGAGACCGCAATCTCGCCGTCCGAGAATGTCTTTACCTCGCTTTTTCCGACCGGAAGGCCCAGACAGGCCGCAATCTCCGCCGCTACCTTCGGATTGGAATTGGCGGTGAAGATCTTGATGTCCTTACCATGCAAATTCATTTCTTTTCTGACTCCCCTTACTTTTCTTCGGCAGATTTCTCCGCCCACCTTCTTTAAGGCGCGGCAGGTTGCGCTGCGCGCGCCCCTCTTTCCTCTTTAGACCCTCTAAAGAATATCCGGCTTTTGCCGTTAAACAGCCGTCCGCCCCTGGCGGAGCCTTCGGCTGTATGATACAACCTTTACTTCTTTTCGTTCTTTTCCTTTTCCTTGAGCGCAAGCTCCTTTGCCCGGTAGCCTTCCACCCAGCCTGCCTTTTCCACCTGGCGGGCCCGGGCGATGGCAAGGTCGCCTGCCGGCACGTCGTCGGTGATGGTGGAGCCCGCCGCGATGTAGGCGTTTTCCCCGACATGGACCGGGGAAACCAGGTTTGTGTTGCAGCCGATGAAGGCGTTGTCGCCGACGGTGCTGCGGAACTTGCGGTAGCCGTTGTAGTTGACCGTCACCACGCCGCAGCCTACGTTGATATTTTCCCCAAAGTCGGAGTCGCCGATATAGGTCAGGTGCGCCACGCTGGTCTTTTGACCCAGGGTGGAATTTTTGATTTCGACAAAGTTGCCGATCTTGACCCGGTCGGCCAGCACGCTGTTCGGGCGCAGGTGGCTGTTGGGGCCGATGCGCACGCCGCTGCCCACCTGCGACTGCTCGATCAGGGAGGAATGGATCTGACATCCGTCCCCGATGCGGCTGTTTTCGATGATGGTGTTCGGGCCGATCACGCAGTCCTCGCCGATGACCACATGGCCTCTCAGCTGGGTGCCGGGAGCGATGGTGGTGTCTCTGCCGACCACAGCGTCCGGAGAGATGACCACACCATCCGTACAATAGAAGTTTACACCATCTTCCAAAAGTCTGTCAACCACAATTTTGTTCGCGATTTCATTTAGTTTTAACAATCCGGCCCTGTCGTTGGCGCCCAGCACCAGCTTCTCGTCCTCGCACAGGCAGGCTTCCACCTTTTTTCCCTGCTGGAAGGCCACCTGGACGGTGTCGGTCAGGTAGTATTCGCCCTGGCTGTTGCGGCAGGTCAGCTGCTCGAGGGCCTCCAGCAGAAAGCCGCTCTCAAAGCAGTAGGCGCCGGAGTTGACCTCGGCAATCTGCTTTTGCTCGCCGGTGGCGTCGCGGTCCTCCACAATGCCGGTGACGCGGCCGTTCTCCCGCAGGATTCTGCCGTAGCCGGACGGGTCATGCAGCCTGGCGGTGACGACGGTCACCTGCGCGCCGCTCTGGCGGTGGCGCTCCAGCGCGCTGCCAATTACCTGGTCGCTGACAAACGGCGCGTCGCCGTTTAGGACCACCACGTCGCCGGGGTGCTCCCGGATAAATTCTTTTGCCATCATCACCGCGTGGCCGGTGCCCAGGCGCTCGGTCTGCTCGACGGTGACGCACTGCTGCGGCAGCGCCGCGCGCACCTGGTCCGCCCCGCTGCCCACCACGACGCAGATCTTTTCGATCCCCGCCTTCAGGCACCAGTCGGTGACCCAGTTGATCATCGGCTTAAACAAGACCTCCGCCATTACCTTTGGATATTTGGACTTCATCCTGGTTCCCTGTCCGGCCGCCAGGATGATTGCGCTGGTTGCTCGCATGACTGATCACTCCCATTTCGGTTTGATGTGCGCTCTCCCCTTTTCCCTTATATTATAAAATTTACTACCACAAAATTCAAGGCGCTGGCGCATTTCCATCGGCTGAGATAAATTTGCGCAAAATTACATTTGACGGTTTGTACACTTTGACTGTGCTTTGGCTTTATTGATAATAAATTGTCAATTTTATTGTCCTTCAGCATCAAAAAGATAGAAAAAAGCCACTGTTGTTCATGAAAACCCATCACAAATTTTTATGGAAAATTTATAAAGCGGGGACTGGTATTGTCGGTTCGGTTTTGGTATAATATGTAAGAAGGTTGTATTGGTTTTTTTACAATTCCTTTTGTGCGGGGAAGAAATCGGGAAAAATCCCTTCCCTGCCAATCCACCTTTTCCAAATTTCATTCGGGAGGTTTTTACGTTGAGCAAGAAATTTGTTTATGCTTTCTCCGAGGGCAACGCCAAGATGCGTGAGCTGCTCGGCGGCAAGGGTGCCAACCTTGCTGAGATGACCGTTCTGGGCATGCCGGTTCCGCAGGGCTTCACCGTCACCACTGAGGCCTGCACCCAGTACTATGAGGACGGCAAGCAGATCAGCCCTGAAATCGAGGCGCAGATCTTTGAGTATCTGGCTAAGCTGGAGGAGCTGACCGGCAAAAAGTTTGGCGACGAGCACAACCCGCTGCTGGTTTCGGTCCGTTCCGGCGCCAGAGCTTCCATGCCGGGCATGATGGACACCATCCTGAACCTGGGCCTCAACGATCAGGTTGTCGAAGGCTTTGCCAAGATGACCAACAACGAGCGCTTTGCTTATGACTCCTACCGCCGCTTCATCCAGATGTACTCCGACGTTGTTATGGAAGTTCCAAAGCACAACTTCGAGGTCATCATTGATGAGATGAAGGCTGCAAAGGGCGTCAAGATGGACACCGAGCTGGATGCCAACGACCTCAAAGAGATGGTCAAGAAATTTAAAGCCTACTATAAAGAGCAGATCGGCTCCGACTTCCCACAGGATCCAAAAGAGCAGCTGATGGGCGCTGTCAAGGCCGTATTCCGCTCCTGGGATAACCCGCGCGCGATCTACTACAGAAGAATGAACGACATCCCGTCCTCCTGGGGCACTGCGGTCAACGTTCAGACCATGGTATTCGGCAACACCGGCAACACCTCCGGTACCGGCGTAGCCTTCACCCGCAACCCTGCCACCGGCGAAAACAAGCTGTTCGGCGAGTTCCTGGTCAACGCACAGGGCGAGGACGTTGTAGCTGGCGTTCGTACCCCGCAGAAGATCGACGAGCTGAAAACCATTATGCCAGAGGTTTATGAGCAGTTCAACGACGTTGCTCACCGCCTGGAAAAACACTACAGAGACATGCAGGATATGGAGTTCACCATCGAGAACGGCAAGCTCTACATGCTGCAGACCAGAAACGGCAAGAGAACCGCTACCGCCGCCATCAAGATCGCCTGCGACCTGGTGGACGAGGGCATGATCTCCAAGGAAGAGGCCGTCTGCATGGTCGATCCAAAACAGCTTGACGCGCTGCTGCACCCACAGTTTGACGCAGAGGCGCTCAAGAACGCAAAAGAGATCGGCACCGGCCTGGCTGCTTCCCCTGGCGCTGCCTGCGGCAAGGTTGTCTTCACCGCTGAGGAAGCCACCGAGGAAGGCAAGAAGGGCGAGAAGGTTGTTCTGGTCCGTCTGGAAACCTCCCCTGAAGATATCGAGGGCATGAACCACGCACAGGGCATCCTGACCGTTCGCGGCGGCATGACCTCCCACGCGGCGGTTGTTGCGCGCGGCATGGGCACCTGCTGCGTATCCGGCTGCGGCGACATCGTGATGCACGACGCAGAGGGCTACTTTGAGCTGGGCGGCAAGAAGATCTGCCGCGGCGACTACATCTCTCTGGACGGCTCCACCGGCAAGATTTACGGCGAAGCAATCCCGACCGTAGCCGCTTCCGTTTCCGGCGACTTTGGCCGTCTGATGGCCTGGGCCGACGAGGCAAGACAGCTGCAGGTACGCACCAATGCCGACACCCCAAGAGACGCTGCCCAGGCTCTGGCCTTTGGCGCGCAGGGCATCGGTCTGTGCCGCACCGAGCACATGTTCTTTGAGGGCACCAGAATCAAAGCGGTTCGCGAGATGATCCTCTCCAAGACCGAGGAACAGAGACGCGTTGCGCTGGCCAAGCTCCTGCCGATGCAGCAGGGCGACTTCGAGGCGATCTACGAGGCGATGCAGGGCCTGCCGGTCACCATCCGCTTCCTGGATCCACCGCTCCACGAGTTCGTTCCGCACACCGAGGAGGAGATCAAAGAGCTCTCCGAGGACATGAACATTTCCGTCGAGGAAATCCACAACGTCATCGACTCGCTGCATGAATTTAACCCGATGATGGGTCACCGCGGCTGCCGTCTGGCTGTTTCCTATCCGGAGATTGCCGAGATGCAGACCACCGCTGTCATCCGTGCGGCCATCAATGTAAGCCGCAAGCATCCTGATTGGGACGTCGTTCCGGAAATCATGATCCCGCTGGTCGGCGAGGTCAAGGAGCTGGCTTACGTTAAATCCATCGTCACCAAGGTTGCCGACGAGATCATCGCCAAAGAGGGCGTCCAGATCCACTACAAAGTTGGTACCATGATCGAGATCCCGCGCGCGGCCGTCACCGCAGACGAGATTGCGCAGGAAGCGGAGTTCTTCTCCTTCGGCACCAACGACCTGACCCAGATGACCTTTGGCTTCAGCCGTGACGACGCCG
>NBJMC04203__coassemble_175_pt1 | contig 60243 bp, 61 predicted proteins | sample NBJMC04203__metabat2_low_PE_031 | metagenome-assembled genome bin NBJMC04203 | reverse complement strand
GTGAAGTCTTATCTGCGCAGGCATCCGGATATGGGATGCACCCATTTCTGCCCGCAGTGCGGGAAACCGGTCATGCAGGCCGAGGGGCGCAAGGAAAAGAAGTTCTGCTCTGACCAGTGCCGCAGCCGCTGGTGGAACAGCCACCCATCGGAGATCAATAAAAAGGCTTACTACCGGCTGGTATGCCATCAATGCGGAAAGGAGTTTGAGGTTTATGGGAACAGCAGAAGGAAATATTGCTGCCGGGAATGCTACTGGAAACACCGGAAAGAAATCAGAAGCCGCGTATGAGCCGGAGAACCTGATGGCCTACCGGGTTTCCCTTTCATTGATCGACAGGCTCTTTTCAGAAGGGGTACTTACCGCCGCTGACCGCCGGAAATCCTACACAATTATCGCCAAAAGGCACGGCTTATCTTTGGACAGCATTTTCACAGAAAAGACTTGATATTATAGCCGTTCAGAGTGATGAATAGCATACGCCAAAATGGCGGAATTTGATACAAGGAGGGACAAGCATGGCGAGAAGAATTACCCAGGTCACATTTGGTTCCCCACAGTTGCCGAGAGATAAAAATGTGGCGGCGTACTGCAGGGTGTCGTCCGGCAAGGATGCCATGCGTCATTCCCTGGCGGCGCAGGTGAGCTATTACAGCGAACTGATCCAGAACCACGCCGGCTGGGAATACGCCGGCGTCTATGCGGATGAAGCCGTGACCGGAACCAAGGATTCCAGGAAGAATTTCAGGCGGTTGCTTTCAGAGTGCAGGGCGGGAAAGATTGACATGGTCATCACAAAATCCATCTCACGCTTTGCCAGGAATACGGTCACGCTCCTGGAAACCGTGCGGGAACTGAAAACGCTGGGTGTGGACGTTTACTTTGAAGAACAGAACATCCATTCCTTAAGCGCGGACGGGGAATTGATGCTGACGATCCTGGCATCCTATGCGCAGGAAGAAAGCCGCTCAGCCAGCGAGAACCAGAAGTGGCGCATCAAGAAGAATTTTGAGGAGGGCAAACCGTGGAGCAGCACTCTGCTTGGCTACCGTAATGTGAATGGCCGGTATGAGATTGTGCCGGAGGAAGCGGAAACGGTGCGGATGATTTTCACATGGTATCTGGAAGGTGCCGGCGCAACAATCATACGGAACCGGCTGAATGCAATGGGCATCAAAACGCGGCTCGGAAACTCATGGAGCAGGAGCCCGATTTTAAAGCTGCTGCGTAATTATGCTTACACCGGAAACCTGATTTTGCAGACAACCTACCGGGAAGACTACATCACAAAAAGGAGCGTCAAGAACAACGGGGAAAAACCGATGTACCATGCGCAGGGTACCCACGAGGCTATCATTGACATGGATACCTTTAACCGGGTGCAGGAGGAGATTCAGCGCAGAGCAGAGCATTTCGCAAGCCCGGATGGAAACAAATCCACTGCGAGATACCCGTTTACCAGCATGGTAAAATGCAGCCGGTGCGGGAAAAGTTATGTGCGCTCAGGGGCCCCGAAATACCGGACCTGGACCTGCCACACCCGGAGGAAAGACGGATTGAATTGCTGTGGCGCGGAGATTATCCCGGAGGAAGAACTTTTCAGGCTGACGGCGGAGGTCATTGGTGGTGAAGTTACGGAGGATGCTGTCAGGGACAAGATAACGGTTATCAGAGCGGAAAAAGACCGCACTTTGGTATTCTGCTTGAAGGACGGAAAAGAAACCGTTAAACGGTGGAGGGAGCATGAAATCAAGTATATCTGTACAGAAGAACAGAAACGGCAGATCAGCCTGAAAAACTCTGGACGGAAACGTACAGATGAGCAGAAACGTCAGCAGAGTGAGCGCATGAAAGAATACTGGAGAACCCATGAATTTCCGGAGGAACGGCGCAGGCTCATAAGCGAAAAAAAGAAAGCCTACTGGAGTGACGGTGAGGCCTCTGCGGAACACCGGGAGATGCTGCGTCAGCGGATGAAGGAAGTCAGGACCATGAGAAAAAACGGCAGGAAGGAGGAGAACGATGGCTAATGTGACAGTCATTCCTGCAACAAGGAATATCCATACCGGAATCCGGAAGGATGCGGTAACGAAGCGGAAAACGGCGGGTTATGCCCGTGTCAGCACAGACAGCGAGGAGCAGTTGACCAGCTACGAAGCACAGGTTGATTATTACACGAGCTACATCCAATCCCGGCCGGAATGGGAATTTGTCAAAGTATATACAGATGAAGGGATTAGCGCAACCGACACCCGTCACAGGGACGGTTTTAATGAAATGATAAAGGATGCCCTGGATGGGAAGATAGACCTGATCGTGACAAAATCGGTATCCCGGTTCGCAAGGAATACGGTAGACAGCCTCTCTACGGTTCGGAAGCTGAAGGAAAGAGGCGTGGAGGTTTATTTCCAGAAAGAGAATATTTTTACATTTGACTCCAAAGGCGAGCTGCTGATTACCATCATGAGCAGCCTTGCGCAGGAAGAATCCCGCTCCATCTCGGAGAATGTTACCTGGGGAAAGAGAAAGCGTTTTGCAGACGGCAAAGTCAGCCTTGCGTACAGCACCTTCCTCGGATACAAGAAAGGCGAGGATGGGCAGATGGAGATTGTGCCGGAGGAGGCGGAAACCGTAAGGCTGATTTACCGGATGTTCATGCAGGGGAAAACGCCTTATGCCATTGCAAAGTATTTGACGGAGCAGGAAATTCCCACGCCGACCGGAAAAAGCGGGTGGCGGCACCGGACGGTGGAAAATATCCTGACGAATGAAAAGTACAAGGGCGATGCACGTCTGCAAAAGTGTTACACGGTGGATTTCCTCTCCAAGAAACGAAAGGCGAACGAAGGGGAAGTTCCGCAGTATTATGTGGAGGGCAGCCATGATGCCATCATTTCCCCTTCCGAGTGGCAGTTGGTACAATTGGAGATGGAGCATCGGAGGGCGGCGGGAAGGAGCAATTGCTGCAGCCCGTTTTCCGCCAAGCTGAAATGCGGGGACTGCGGGGCATACTTCGGCTCTAAGGTGTGGCATTCCAACAGCAAATATAAGCGCACAGTCTGGCAGTGCAATGCCAAGTTCAAGGGAGAACATAAATGCACAACGCCCCATCTGTACGAGCAGAGGATACAGGAATTGTTTCTGGAAGCGTTGAGCAGCCTGATGGAGAACAGGGACAGCCTGATTGATGACTGCCGGGCGGTCATGCACGTTTTAGGTGACTGCGAGGCAATCAACCGGGAGATGGAAGAGGTCAGAAGTGAAATGGAAGTGACCACAGGGCTGATCCAGAAGCTGATAGACGAAAACGCCACGAGGAAAATGGACCAGAACGATTATCGGAAACGGTATGACGGGTATGTCAGCCGGTATGCCGCACTGGAAAGCAGGATGGACGGCCTGGAGAAAGAACGGAAAGAAAGGGAATTCAAATATGATATTTTCAGCGGATTTCTGTTCGAGCTTGGAGAAATCCATGAACTGCCGCTTGCCTTTGATGACCGGCTGTTCTACCAGTTAGTCGATTACGCTACGGTCTATTCAGACGGCAGGGTGGTCTTTACTTTCAGGAACGGGACAGAAATCACAACGGAGATGTAAAAATAAGCCCGGAACCAGATCCTGAGCGTTTGGTTCCGGGCCTTTCTCTGTGGTAGATTCTCAGGCAGATTTGATATAAAATGAAAACGATAGCAAATCGAAAAACGGTAGCCTTTCTTTAATAAGAAAGAAGGCGGCCGTTAAGTCTGAAATTGCAAGTCAAAAAACGATACCCAATACCATGTGGGTGCGCGGGGAAGAATGGAAAAGCGCATATCTTGTAGTGGTTTTGCAAATTGAAAAACGATAGCCACAAGATGTTGATTGTATCAATTTGGACACGCAATATGGTGGTACGGCGTGCCGATGGCGCTGCTCTCCTTTTTGGAGGAGAACGACCTCTCGGACAAGCAGGTTTACCTGTTCTGCTCCCACGGCACAGGCGGCCTTGCCAGCAGCGTCGAGCAGATCGACGAGGCGCTGCCGGACAGCACAGCCCTGTCGGAAAATGTCTTTGATGTCTACGAGGAGGACGCCGCCTCCTCCCAGCAGGACATCCTTGCCTGGCTGGAGGAGCTGGGATACTAAAGGCGCGAGTGAATGCCTGGCGGGTATGCGCTTGGATACAGGATAGGTATTCGACAGCGCACCCGGCGTGCGCTATACTGAAGGTGGAAAGAAATTTGCTGGCAAAAGGAGGGGCCGTATGAAGCCCAAAATGATGCTGAAGATGGGGATCGACCTTGTGATGACGGTGCTGCTGCTCAGCCAGATGGCCTACATGCTGGTGGGGGAAACCGTCCACGAATATCTGGGGACGGCGATGTTTGTGCTGTTCATCCTCCATCACCTGCTCAACCGGAACTGGTACCGCAGCCTTAAAAAGGGAAGATACGGCGCCGTGCGGATTTTGCAGACCGCCGTCAACACCCTGGTGCTGCTGTGCATGCTCGGACTGATGGTCAGCGGCGTCATCCTCTCCCGGGAAGTCTTTGCGTTCCTGCCCATCCAGGGCGGCATGGGCTTTGCGCGCATTCTGCACATGCTGGCCTTTTACTGGGGCTTTGTGCTGATGAGTGTCCACCTGGGGCTGCACTGGGGCATGGTGATGGGGATGGCGCGCAGGCTCTGCCGAAAAAAGGAAGGCTCGGCTGCGCGCACCGTTGTTTTGCGCCTGCTGGCGGCAGCGGTCTGCATCTTTGGCATCTGCGCCTTTGTCAAAAACAACATCGCCGACTACCTGTTCCAGCGCAGCCAGTTTGTCTTCTTTGACATGGAGCAGCCGCTGGCGCCGTTCTTCGCCGAATATCTGGCGATGATGGGCCTGTGGGCCTGCCTTGCCTACTATCTTTCCAAGGCCCTGCAGCGGCTGTCGGCCGGTAAGGAAGGCAAGGGAAAAGCGTAAAATCAACAACGTCTGAAAGCAAGGCCAAACGGGCCTGCTTTGACGGATATCATAACCAATGAAGGAGTTGTTAAAATGAAAAAACCAGAAATCGATCCAATCTTTGCTTTGGGAGAAGAAAATCCGTTCGGCCAGTACTTTGTCGGCCAGAGCTATCTGAAGATGCTGTGCACCGAGGGCGTTGGAATCGGCAACGTGACCTTCGAGCCGGGCTGCCGGAACAATTGGCACATCCACCACGCCAAAAAGGGCGGCGGCCAGATTCTGCTGTGCACCGCCGGCAGGGGCTGGTACCAGGAGTGGGGCAAACCGGCGCAGCAGCTGCACCCGGGCGACGTTGTGAAGATTCCGGCGGGTGTCAAGCACTGGCACGGCGCGGCGAAGGACAGCTGGTTTGCGCACCTTTCGGTCGAGGTGCCGGGCGAGGAGACCAGCAACGAATGGCTGGAGCCGGTGGACGACCAGAGTTACAACGCGCTGTAAGAGACGATTTGAATAGGTGGGAACAGGAGGTGCCTGGTTTTGAAAAGATGGTACGCGATTTTGATGATCGTCGGCCTGCTCTTTTCCCTGTGCGCCTGCACACAGGAGGAGGGTTCTGCACAGAGCCCTCCTCCTGTGCAAAGCGCGCAGCAACAGCAGGAGCAGCAGGAGCAGCAAACTGCCGACACGGAAACAACTCAGCAGGAACAGCAAATTGCTGGCTCGGAAGCAACCCAGCAGCAGCCCGAGGCGGCGCAGGGAACGCCGGTGGTCTATATGACGCGGGAGATCACCCCCGAAGGTCTGATGGCGGTGTATCAGGCGCTGCAGTGGGAACCGCAGGGCAGGGTAGCGGTCAAGCTCTCGACCGGGGAGCCGCCCGCCAGCAACTACCTGCGCCCGGAGCTGATTGCCGGTCTGGTGCAGTCGCAGAACGGCACCATTGTGGAGTGCAACACCGCCTATGGCGGTTCCCGCGCCGAGACGGCGATGCACTATCAGGTGGCGGAGGACCACGGCTTCACCGCGATTGCCGATTTCCAGATTCTGGATGAGGAAGGCTCGATGACCCTGCCGGTGCAGGGCGGGACGCGCTTGAGCGAAAACTATGTGGGCGCGGCCTTTGAGGATTACGACTCCTATCTGGTGCTCTCTCACTTTAAGGGCCACAGCATGGCAGGCTATGGAGGGGCGATCAAAAATATCTCGATCGGCCTGGGCTCCAGCGAGGGCAAGGCATGGATTCACAGCGCCGGCAGCAGCCGCACCAATCCCTGGGGCGGCGATCAGGACGCCTTTTTGGAGAGCATGGCGGAGGCAGGCAAATCGGTCAGCGACTATCTGGGGGACCAGATTGTCTATATCAATGTGATGAACCGTCTGTCGGTGGACTGCGACTGCGACGGCAACCCGGCAGAGCCGGACATGCACGACATCGGCATCCTGGCATCCACCGACCCGGTGGCGCTGGACCAGGCCTGCATCGACCTGGTGTACGGCGCCGAGGACGGGCAGTCGCTTGTCAACCGCATCGAGAGCCGCAACGGCCTGCACACCCTGGAGCACGCGCAGCAGATCGGCCTTGGCAGCCGCAGCTATGAGCTGGTCTCCATCGACGGCTAAGCTGGGAGGTGCTCCATGGCGGAGATTCTTCATCGGGAATTTGTTTATCTGTGGTACTATTTCACCCTGCAGCTGGGGCAGATTTTTCCTTACTGGGTTCTGGGCATGGTGCTGGGCTCGGCCATCTCGGTCTTTGCAAAAGGCTCCATCCACGCCCTGTTTGGACGCCTGCAGACAAAGCGGCTCGGCGCGCTGGGGCTGATCCCCGCCAGCGTCCTGGGAATTGCCTCCCCGCTGTGCATGTACGGCACCATGCCGCTGGCGGCCTCCTTTTCCAGACTGGGGATGAAGGACGACCTGCTCGCGGCCTTTATGATGAGCTCCATCCTGCTCAATCCCCAGCTGATTATCTACAGCGCCGCGCTGGGGCCGACGGCCCTTGCGGTTCGCATCCTCTCCTGCTTTTTCTGCGGGATTGCAGCAGGGCTGCTGGTGCGCTGGTTCTACCGGGACAAGTCGTTTTTTAACTTTGACGGATTCGACGGGCCGGGCAACCGGGACACCGATCCCAATCCGCTGTTCCGCTTTTTGAAAAATCTGGGACGGAACCTCAGAGCGACCGGTCCGTATTTTCTCTTTGGCATTGTGCTCTCCGCCCTCTTTCAGCGGTATGTGCCGGCCGAAGCAATGACGGCGGTCTTTGGCGGCAACGAAGCCTTCGGCGTGCTGATGGCAGCGACGATCGGGGTGCCGCTGTACGCCTGCGGCGGGGGAACCATCCCACTGCTGCAGCAGTGGCTGGCGGACGGGATGAGCATGGGCAGCGCGGCTGCCTTCATGCTGACCGGCCCCTCCACCAAGATCACCAACCTCGGTGCGCTGAAAATTGTGCTGGGGATACGCCGCTTTGTGCTCTACCTATTGTTTGTAATGGCGTTTTCCTTTGTCACCGGCTTGGCGGTCAACCTGCTGGTATAAAAAAAGAAAAAGAGACGCTTTGCAGCGCCTTCCTTCCAATCTGCTTGGAGGGAAGGCGCTGCTTTTTTTGCCGCAAAAAATCGGTCCGGGGTGGATTTTCACATTTTGCAAACAAATCAAAAGCATTTCGCAAACAGACAGCCCTTACAATAGAATCATCAGGTGCGGGAGCACAAAAGAAACAAGACAAGATGCAATGGAGGTTTTTGAGAATGAAAAAGAAAGATTTTATCACCCTGATGATGAGCACCGTTGGCGGAATTGTTTTTGCTCTGGGCATGTGCATGGCGCTGCTGCCGGAGTGGGGCGCGATGACGCAGGGCATTGTGATCGGCATTGTCGGCGCGGTAATTTTGCTGGCCATGATTCCCATTCGCCGCAAGATGGACGGCAAACCGGCGATTGTCTTTAACGGCAGAGCGATTGCGACGACGATCTTCGGCGTGTTCGGCGCCATCGTGTTCGGCGTCGGCATGTGCATGACGATGATTTGGGGCATGCTGATCCCCGGCATCGCGGTCGGCATCGTCGGCATCGTGCTGCTGATCTGCCTGATTCCGTTGGTCAAGGGTCTAAAATAAAAAGGAGGCATCTGGATGGAACAATTTATCATCCCGACAGCGGCGGGAATCGCCGCACTGGCAGGCGTTGTGGCGGCAGTTGTCTGCTTTGTCCGCAAGCATAAAAGGGAGGCATCTTTGTAAAGGAGGAATCTTCGATGGCAAAATCGAAACTTGTCAAGGTCAATGAAAAAATTGCAGAAAATGTGGTTGGTGGATATAAGAAGATCGAGGAGACCGTCGTCGGCGGGTACAAAAAGATCGAGGACGGCGTTGTTGGTGGATTCAACAGGATGAGCGACCACTTTGTGGACCAGTTTTTGACAAAGGAGGGGGAGACAGTGGAGCAGGCCAAGCAGCGCCTTGCAAAAGAACAGCAGGAACGCGAGCATCAATAAAAGGAGAAAAAGCTGCTTTAGGCCTGGACGAATCATGCGTTCGGGCCTATGTCTTTTGCAAAAAGGGGCCGGCGCAAACAAAACGTTAACATCTCTGTGATATAATCTTAGGAAAAGGAGGCAGAATGGATGTTTCAAGTATTAGTAGTCGAGGACGACCAGGAACTGAACAGGACGGTGTGCGCCTATCTCAACCAGAACGGCTATCAGGCGCTGGGGTGCCTGAACGCCAACGAAGCCTATGACGCCATGTACGGGGGAACCCTGTTTGACCTCATCATTTCCGATATCATGATGCCGGGGGTGGACGGATTTGCCTTTGCAAAGACGGTGCGGGAGCTCAACCAGGAAATTCCCATCCTGTTTATGACCGCCAGGGACGATTTTGCGTCCAAGCAGCGCGGCTTTCAGGCGGGGATCGACGACTACATGGTCAAGCCCATCGATCTGGATGAGCTGCTGCTGCGGATGGAGGCGCTGCTGCGCCGGGCCAGGATTGCCTCCAGCAAAAAGCTGACGGTCGGCGGCCTGACGCTGGACGCTGAGGAACACACCGCTTACCTCAACGGCGAGGAGATCCCGCTGACCGTGCGGGAGTTTAATCTGATCTACAAGCTGCTTTCCTACCCCAAAAAGACCTTCACCCGCTCCCAATTGATGGATGAGTTTTGGGACAGCGCCTCCACTTCGGGGCCGCGGACGGTGGACGTCTATATGGTCAAGCTGCGGGAAAAATTTGCGGACTGCGCCGATTTTGAGATCGTCACGGTCCACGGACTGGGATATAAGGCGGTCTTAAAATGATGAGCGGGAAGGGGAAAAGAAGGCTTGAGGGATGGCTGTTTGCGCTGCGGCGCTATCTGGCCTTTTTTCTGCTGATGGCGTTTGTCATCAGCTGCTGCATGCTCCTTTTTTTAAACGAGCTGTCGGCGGCCACCGGCATTGCCCTGACCAAAGATAAAATAGAGAGTGCCGCCAAGCTCACCTTTGTCAACATTCTGTTTTTGAGCCTTTTGTGCACCGTCATTGACGGCCTGCGCCGCAAGTGGCTGGTGGAGCGCCCGGTGAGGACGATTGTGAGGGCGGCCGAGCAGATCATGAAGGGCGACTTTTCGGTGCGGATTCCGCCGCTCCCGGGCATCGAGAACAACAGTGGGTTTGATGTCATCGCCGATTATTTTAACCGGATGGCGCAGGAGCTTTCCGGCACCGAGACGCTGCGCACCGACTTTATTGCCAACGTCTCCCACGAGCTCAAAACGCCGCTGGCGGTGATTCAAAACTACGGCACCATGCTGCAGCACCCGGGCCTGCCGGAGGAAAAGCGGATGGAGTATGCCAAGGCCATCACCGAGGCCTCCCGCCGGCTGGCCGACCTGATCACCAACATCCTCAAGCTCAACAAGCTGGAAAACCAGCAGATCTACTCGCAGGTGGAGACCTACGATCTGGGCGAGCAGCTCTGTGAGTGCCTGCTGAGCTTTGAGGAAGCCTGGGAAAAAAAGGAGCTGCAGATCGAGACGGACGTGCAGGAGGCGGTCCTGGTGGACGCCGACGCGCAGCTGCTCTCGCTGGTTTGGAACAACCTGTTCTCCAACGCGGTCAAATTCACCGAGCCGCACGGCAAAATCTCCCTCTCGCTGCGGACGCAGGGGGATTTTGCCGTCATCCAGGTGTCGGATACCGGATGCGGCATCCCGCCGGAGGTGGGAAAACACATTTTTGAAAAGTTTTACCAGGGGGACACCTCCCACGCCACCCAGGGCAACGGCCTGGGGCTTGCGCTGGTCAAGCGGGTGATCGATATTGTCGGCGGCGACATCTCGGTCAGCAGCCAGGTGGGGAGAGGAAGTACCTTCACAGTCAGAATCAGGAGAGGGCAGGATGGAGAAGCTGAAAAAATTGCTGGATAGATTGTTGTTTCCGGGGGCGGCTGTGGTGGTGCTGAGCGTGCCGGTCGCGGCCGCCCTGCTGGCCTATACCTTTCTGGTGGCGGGGGAGGATAGCCCGATTGCCTACCCTTCCTATGTTTTCTCTGCCTATTCGCTGATGATCGTCTGTGCCAGCGCGGTGCCGCTTTTTCAGGCGGGAAAGCAGTGGGCGATGCAAAACCGCTATGTCAGGCGCTACCTCAAGGACATCCCCTTTAAGACCAGCCTCTCGCTGCACCTGTCGCTGGCGGTCAACCTGCTGTACGCGGGGATGAACGGCTTTTCGGGATTTTTTTACCGCTCGGTCTGGTTTGCAACGCTGGCGGTGTACTATCTGTTTCTGGCGGTGATGCGCTTTCTGCTGGTCCGCCACGCGCACCGGCACCATTTTGGAAAGGACAAGGCGGCGGAGTGGAAGCGCTTTCGGCTGTGCGGCATCATCCTGGTGATGATGAATGTGGCGCTGGCCGGGGTGGTCATTCTGGTGGTCCACCAAAATGGAAGCTTCCACTACGCGGGCAGTCTGATCTATGCCATGGCGCTGTACACCTTTTACGTCACCATCATGGCGGTGGTCAACCTGGTGCGCTACCGCAAATATCAAAGCCCGGCGATGTCCGCAGCCAAGGCCATCAACCTGGCCGCGGCGCTGGTCTCGATGCTGTCGCTGGAGACGGCGATGCTGGCACAGTTTGGAGGAGGAGAGACTTTCCGCCAACTGATGACCGCGTCGACCGGCGGCAGCGTCTGCGTGATTGTGGTGGGGATGGGCGTTTATATGACCGTCCACGCCAGCAAACAGCTCAAAAAACGACAGGAATCAAATAATGAAAACACATAGATAGATATGGATAGAAAGGAAGGCGTCCTATGGAGGAAAAGAAAGAGAGCTTTCATTACACCTATTCAGCCAAACAGCAGGAGGAGATTCAGAGCATCCGCAAAAAGTATCTCCCCCAGGAGGATAAGATGGAGCAGCTGCGCCGCCTGGACCGCAGCGCAACCAGAAAAGGGACGGTGGTTTCGGTCATCGTGGGGGTCATCAGCTGCCTGCTGCTGGGGATCGGCATGTGCTGCACCATGGTCTGGATGCAGTGGTTTGTCCCAGGGGTTGTGATCGGGGTGATCGGAATTGTGGGCATCGCAGCAGCGTACCCGCTGTACACCCGCATCACCAGGCGCGAGCGGGAACGGCTGGCGCCGCAGATTTTAAAGCTGACCGAGGAGCTTTCCCGGGCGGAATAAAAAAAGAGGAGCAACAGAAATTTTTCTGTTGCTCCTCTTTTGGTATCAGGCAAGGGGAAGGGAGTCTACAGGCTTTCCTCCTCATTTGGCAGTCTCAGCTTCTGGCCCTGCGCTTTTTTGCGCCGGCGAAGCAGAAAGACCACGGCAAAGACCACAGCCGCCAGGACAATCACGACGGCGGCGATGTGGGTGTACTGGTCAAAGTAAGGCATGGCCTGTTCCCAGGCGCTGCCCAGCACCGAGCCGATGCAGACCAGCACCGTGTTCCAGACCGCGCTGCCCAGGGTGGTCAGCAGCAAAAATCCGGGAATCGGCATCTTGGCAAAGCCGGCGGGGATGGAGATCAGGCTCCTGACAATGGGGATGCAGCGGCAGATCAGCACCGCCTTGCCCTGATAGCGCCGGAACCAGCTTTCGGCCTTTTCCACATGCTCGGGGCGCAGCTTGGTGATCTGGCCGAACCGTCCGGCAAACAGCCTTTTGAGCCGCTCGGCCTGAAAGATTCTGCCAAAGGCATACAAAACAATCGCGCCCAGCACCGAGCCGGCGGTGGCGGCGAGGATGGTGCCGGGGACGTTCATGGCGGTGGTGACGGTCAGAGCGCCGCCGAACAGGAGGACGGCCTCCGAGGGGATGGGCGGAAAGATGTTTTCGATGAGGATCAGCAGAAAGATTCCCAGGTAACCAAATTGGTTGACAAATGTCAGCATCCATTGCTGCATGGTGTGTACTCCTTCCAAATTTGTGGTGGGTGGTGGATAATCGAACGTTGAGGGGAGAGAATCTCCCCTCTTTTTTTTTCACAAGGGATTGTTAAATCAGCATGGCCAGCGTGCCGGCGACAATCAAAACCAGTCCGATGGCAGACTTTTTGGAGAGCCGCTCATGAAAGACAAAGTAGGAGAAGGCGAGCGTCACCAGGATGCTCAGCTTGTCGATGGGGACAACGATGCTGGCAAGGCCGTCCTGCAGCGCGCGGTAATAGCACAGCCAGGACGCGCCGGTGGCGATGCCGGACAGACAGATAAAGCCGAACTCGTTTTTGGGGATCTTTCTGACCTCCCCCGCCTTGCCGGCAACAAAGACCATCACCCAGGCCATCAGCAGCACCACAGCGGTGCGGATGGCGGTGCCGAGGTTGGACTCGACGCCGGAGATGCCGATTTTGCCCAGGATGGAGGTTAAGCTTGCAAAGATGGCCGAACCGGCAGCGTAGAGAAACCAGCTCTTTTTCTGGTCCTCTTTTTGTTTGACATCCTTCTTCTCAATCATCAAAAAGGTGCCCGCCGCAATCAGCACGACGCCGATACCGCCAAACGGGGTGATCGGCTCCTGCAGAAAGAGGAAGGCCAGCAGCATGGTCAGGATGACGCTGGACTTGTCGACGGGGACCACCTTGTTGATGTCGCCCAGCTGCAGCGCCCGGAAGTAGCACAGCCAGGACGCGCCGGTGGCAAGGCCGGACAGGATGAGAAACAGCCAGGTGTTCGGGTCGATGGAGCCCAGCTGGTCTTGCGAGCCGACGACAAACACCATCAGCCAGGAAAAGAGCAGCACCACGATGGTGCGCACCGATGTCGCCACGGTCGAATCGGTTTTGCGGATGCCGCACTTGGCCAGGATGGCAGTGATGCCCGCAAAAAAGGCGGAACCAAAAGCAAATAAAATCCACATTGTGATAACCCTCCTTAAGGGATAGCCCAGATGTTGTTTAAAAGGCCCGCCGCCCGCTGAAAACAAAAACGGATCAGGCGGGCAAAAGTCTTCAGTACAGACTGCAGAAATTTGTCTGTGCAAAGAGCAAACCGAAGGGGAGATTATTCCTCCACCCGAACCAGGTTGCTGATATAGGGGCGCTTGCCGGAGAGCACCTCATCATAAAAGTTCTGTTTCCAGTCGATGTAGGCGACGCTTTCCTGCAGCTCCTGGATGGAATCGCGCAACGCCTGCTGCTTTTTGGCAAGCATCTGTTTGCGCTGCGGGATGGTGGAGGGGCCCTGCAGGCAGAGCTCCAGATATTCCTTCATCTCCAGGATGCTCATGCCGCACCGCTTTAAACAAACCAGATCTTTAATCCATTTGACATCGTGCTCGTCAAAGACGCGGCGGTTGTTGCTGTCCCGCTTGACGTTGGGCACCAGGCCCTCGTTGCAGTAGTATTTTAAGGCCTGATAGGACATGTTGGTTTCCTTGCAGGCCTGCATCATAGTGTACATTATGTTCCTCCTGTTTACAAGAAATTTAAAAAATCTCTTATCTTTTTTCGCAAAAGACCATTGACCGGTAGTAACAACCGGATACTATAATCGATAGTGTCGACCGGATACAACAACCGGATTATAGCACAAATCGCGCGCCGATACAAGTGCGTTTTTTGAAGGAGGAGATTGTCTGAATGGTATTTTATTTTACAGGAACAGGCAACTGCCTGTACATCGAAAAGCAGCTGGAAGCGCAGCCGGTGAGCATCCCGCAGGTCATCCACCAGGAGAATCTGCATTTTTGTGACAAGAGCATCGGCATTGTGGCGCCGGTTTACGGCCACGAGGTCCCGGGGATGGTCAAGGAATTTTTGCACAAGGCTACCTTTGACACCGATTATTTCTACATGATTCTGACCTACGGTAACCGCCACGGCGGAGCGGCCGAGCTGGCAGAGCAGCTGTGCAGGGAGTGCGGCGTTCGGGTGGACTACATCAACGTCCTGCTGATGGTCGACAACTGGCTGCCCAGCTTCGACATGGACGAGCAGCGAAGAATCGATAAAAATGTGCAGGGACAGCTGGATGCGATTCTCAGCGACTTAAAGGAGCGCAGGGAAATGATCTCCCCGGTGACCGACACCGATCGCGCCGCGCACCGGCAGTTCTTGGACCGGATGAGCCAGATGCCCCCGGACGCCTGGCAGCATCTGCAAGGCCTGCTACTACTGCAAAAAGGCAGGCGAGTGCATTCAGAAGGACGACGTCCCCGCCATCCTGCAGCAGATGACAGAGGCAGACGTCATCGTGCTGGCCACACCGGTCTATTTTTACACCATGAACGGCCAGCTCAAGACGCTGATCGACCGCTGCCTGGCCTGCGGGGCAAAGCTGACCGACAAGGAGTTTTACTTCATTGCGACGGCGGCCGCGGGTAAAGAACAGATGGAGCGCACGATGGACGGCCTGCCGGGCGCAAAGATCAGCGGCCTGATCTACGGCGCGGCGCGTGGCAGCTGGGAGAAATCCAGGGAAACCCCGCCATGCAGCAGGCCTATCAGATGGGAAAAGAAATCGGTTAATTTCGATCCAGATATAAAAAGGAGCAGACGACCATGAAAAGATTAGCAGCCCTTTTGCTGGCTGGCATCATGATTTTATCTTTGACCGCATGCAGCACAGATGACAGTACAACGGCGAGCACCGAACAGCCGGCAGCTTCGCAGTCCACCCCGGAACCCCAGACCGAGGAGCAGCCGACAGATACCCAGTCTACCTCGGACACCCAGACCACCGAGGAGGAGCCGGCAGCGTCGGAGGAAGGCGCCGCAGCGGAAAGCGATACAGTGGAGCAGCCTCAGGCGGGCGATGAAACCGGTGCGCCGGCAGAGGAGGCGACCGGCAGCGACAGCGAACAGAGCGATTCGGCTTCTGCGAGCAGCAACATCTTGATCGCCTATTTTTCCGTCCCGGAAACCGACGGCGTGGATGCGGTGGCGGGAGCCAGCCGCGTCGTGGTGGACGGAGATGTGCTGGGCAACACCCAGTACATCGCGCAGCTGATTCAGCAGCAGACCGGCGGCGACCTGTTCCGCATCGAGACGGTGCAGAAGTACCCGGGCAGCCACGACCCGCTGCTCGAATTTGCCTACAATGAACGGGCAGAGGGAGCAAGGCCGGAGCTGGCAGCGCAGATGGAGAATCTGGGCAGCTACGACATCATCTTCCTGGGTTACCCCAACTGGAACGCGGACCTGCCGATGCCGCTCTACACCCTGCTGGAGCAGACTGACCTCAGCGGCAAGACGATCGTGCCCTTTACCACCCACGGCGGCAGCAGATTTTCCAGAACCATCCAGACCATCCAGGAGCTGCAGCCCAACGCGACGGTTGTCAGCGACGGACTTTCCATCTCCAGAAACAGCGTAGCCCAGGCGGAAGGCGATGTGGCAAGCTGGGTGTCGGGGCTGGGCCTGATCGGCTGATCGCATCCAACAGATCAAAAAGGAATGGAGGCAAAACACGATGACGATTGGTGAGATCTGTCAAAAACTGTCCCTCTCGGAAACGACCCTTCGCTACTATGAGCGGCAGGGGGTGCTCTACCGCATTCCGCGCATCGGCGGCCGCCGGGACTATTCGGAAAAAGACTACCACCGGCTGCAGGACATTCTGCAGCTGCGCCGGGCAGGCGTACCGTTAAAGACGATTTGTGATTATTTTGCCTTGGTGGATCAGGGAGGGCAGACAGCCGAGCTGCGCCGGGCGATGCTGCTCGAGCAGCGCAACGCGATGGTAAAACAGATTGCGGACATGCAGAAAAATGTCTGCGCGCTGGATAACATCCTGGACTCGGCCTTCCCACCGCTCCTTTATGAAAACGAGAAACAAGCGGCCGGTCTGTGAGGCGCTTGGAAAGGAGAATTTGATGATCGGCAAAATCGCCGTCGACCTTGCCATGACCGTCCTGCTTTTATTGCTGATGGCAAAGCAGCTGACGGGGGATGTCGCCCACGAGTGGCTGGGCGCGGGGACGTTTGTGCTCTGGATTGCCCACCACGCCCTCAATTTTGGGTGGCACCGCAGCCTGTTTCGGGGAAAGTACACCCCGGTGCGGGCGATGCAGACGGTGATCAACCTGCTGCTTTTGGCTGCTATGCTGGGGACCATGGTCAGCGCGGTCATCCTCTCCCGCGAAGTTTTTGCCTTCCTGCCGATTTCGGGCGGCATCGCGCTGGCCCGTCCCATGCACATCTTCTGCTCCTTCTGGAGCTTTGTCCTGATGGCGCTGCATCTGGGGCTGCACTGGAAGATGGTTTTGGGAATGGTGCGCCGGGCCGCAGGGCCGGTTTCCTCCCCGGCGCTGCGGTGGACACTGCGCATCGGCGGCGCGGCGGTTGCTGTTTATGGACTCTACGCCCTCGTGAAAAATCAGATGGTTTCCTACCTGCTATTGCAGAGCAGCTTTGTCTTCTTTGATTTTGAGCGCCCGCTGCCGCTATTCTTCACTGAGTATCCATCATGGGGCTGTTTGTTTTTCTGGCCCACTACGGTGCGTGGGGAGTGCAGCGGCTGACCAAAAAAGGGTAAGCTCGTTTTTTTAGGCGATGCCCAAAAGGAATCGCTGGGGATACAAACAAAGCACTGGACTTTAGGTGTCAGGTATAGTAAACTGATACTGATATACGACAAACAAAGGTGCAGGATGGGATGAACAGGGGGAAACAGATGGGTCGTCTTTGGAAAAAGCTGACAGCCCTTTTGCTGGCGGGCATTTTGACCGGTTGCTCGGCGCCGGCAGAGGAGATGCAGCAGCCGGTGGAGCGCAGCCTGTTTGCGATGAACACCTACATGACCTTCACCGCCTACGGCGAGGACGCGCAGGCGGCCTTGCAGGAGGCCGAGGAATGTATCCAGCAGGTCGAGGGGCTGTGGTCGGTCACTGACGAGGACAGCGAGATCTATCAGGCAAACCACAGCGGCGGCCAGCCGGTCACCGTCAGCGAGGAGACCGCAGAGATTATCTCCTTTGCGCTGGAGATGGCTCAAAGGACCGGCGGCGCTCTGGACCCGACCATCTACCCGGTGCTCACCGCCTGGGGATTCACCACCGATTCCAAACAGGTGCCCTCCCAGCAGCAGATAGCCCAGCTGCTGGAGCAGGTGGGCTATGACCGCATCCGGCTTAATGGCACCGAGCTGACCGTCCCCGACGGGATGGAGCTGGATCTGGGTGCGGTGGGCAAGGGCTACACCGCGGACCTGGTGACCGAAATCTTGCGCCGGCACGGTGTCACCAGCGCGCTCATCAGCCTGGGCGGCAACATTCAGGCAATCGGCTCCCGCCCGGACGGAAGCGATTGGCGCTTAGGCATCCGGGCTCCATGGGAAAGCGGCAATCTCGGCGTGCTCACCGTCAGTGACGCGGCGGTGGTGACCTCGGGCGGGTATGAAAACTACTTTGAGGACGGGCAGGGCAATCTCTACTGGCACATCCTCGACCCGTCCACCGGCTACCCGGCGGATAGCGGACTGCAGTCGGTCACCATCGTCGGCAGGGAAGGAAGAATGTGCGACGCGCTCTCCACCGCGCTGTTTGTGATGGGCGCCCAGGGTGCAGAACAGTACTGGAAGGAGAACGGCGGCTTTGAGATGCTGCTGGTCACCGACAGCGGCGAGATTCTGATCACTGAGGGCATCGCGGAAAACTTTACCTTAAACGAAGGCCGCACCGAAACCGTCCGGGTGCTGCAGGCTGCTGGTTAGGCAGAAAAAAGTGTTTAATTTATGCAACAAAAAATCCCCGCTGCTTTTTCAGCAGCGGGGATTTTTGCCTTTGCTGGCACCCCCAACAGGAATCGAACCTGTAACTAACCCTTAGGAGGGGTTTGTTATATCCATTTAACTATGGGGGCGGACACAGTATCAGTTTACTATTTTGATGGGGGTTTGTCAATATCCTTCCGGGAAGAAAAAAGATGATTTTCCCCCTTTTCTATTGGCGCAAAAAGTGTTATAGTAGTTGTCGTGCAGGAAGTAGGAACAATAAAAAAGAGAGGATAGGAGGCGTGCGATGAAGTTTGAAAAATCCTGCGGCGTCATTGTGTACCGCAGAAATCAGGAGCATATCGACCTGCTTTTAGTCAAGAATCGTTACGGCGGCCACTGGTCTTTTCCCAAAGGACATGTGGAGGGGAATGAGACCGAGGTACAGACAGCACTGCGCGAGGTGCGCGAGGAGACAGGGCTGGAGGTTCGGCTGCAGTCGGGATTCCGGCAGATGGTGGAATATTTTCCAAAGCCGAACGTCAAAAAGCAGGTGGTCTACTTTCTGGGCGAGGCAAAAAGCAGCCGGGTCAAAAAGCAGGAGGAGGAGATCAGCCGGATCATCTGGACCGATATCCGCCGCGCCTGGCGCATTGTAGCCTTTGAAAACGACAAAAATCTCATTTGGATGGCCCACAAGCGCCTCCAATAAAGACACTTATAAAGTTATTTTACGTGGAGAATATTTGCAACGGAAGAAAGGAAGTTTTTTCGATGTACGCAGTCAAAAAGCGGGCCCCCATCAACCCGACCCGCATGATTACAGCCAGTTTTGCAGCGGTCATCCTGACCGGAACGCTGTTGCTTTGTCTGCCAATATCCTCTAAGGCAAGGGAATTCACCTCGCTGTTGGATTGCCTGTTTACCGCCACCAGTGCCACCTGCGTGACCGGCTTGATTGTCTACGATACATACACCCACTGGAGCCTGTTTGGGCAGGGGGTCATCATGGCGCTCATCCAGGTCGGCGGTTTGGGACTGGTGACCTTCACCTCCTTTTTCAGCCTTGTTACCGGCAAAAAACTGGGCCTGCGCGGCATGAAGCTGGCCTCCGAGTCGGTCAACTCCAATTCGTTAAGCGAGGTGCCGGACCTGCTGCGGATGATCATCACCTTCACCCTGACGGTCGAGGCCATCGGCGCGGTGCTGCTGGGGATCTACTTTGTGCCGGAATACGGGATGATGGGCGTCTTCATCTCGGTGTTTTTGGCGGTGTCCGCCTTCTGCAACGCGGGCTTTGACAATCTGGGATTCCTGGGCGAGTACACCTCGCTGACCACCTTCAACGACAACTATCTGGTCATCTTCACCATCATGGCGCTGATTGTCATCGGCGGTCTGGGCTTTGTGGTCTGGAACGACCTGATGGCCTACCGCAAAACCCGGGTGCTGCTGCTGCACACCAAGATCGTGCTGATGGTCACCATCTTTTTGATTCTGTTTGGCGCTCTGGGTTATCTGGGGCTGGAATGGGACAACGAAAAAACGATGCAGGCGTTGGATATGAAGGGCAAGATCGGCGCGGCCTTCATGCAGTCGATCACCATGCGAACGGCGGGCTTTAATTCAATCGACCTGTACTCGATGACCGACGCGGCCAAGGTGTTCTCGGTGGTGCTGATGTTCATCGGCGCGGCGCCGGGCTCCACCGGCGGCGGTATCAAGGTCACCACCACCGCGGTCATCATCATGACAGCTGTCTCGATTATCCGCGGACGGGAGGAGCCATATATGCTCAAACGCCGCATCGCGGCCAGTGTGGTATACCGGTCGCTGGCCATTATGTTCCTGGGCGTTGTTGTCGTGGGCGCCACCACCATGATTTTGATGGCTACCAGTCCCCTGGGGCAGAACGCCCTGACCGGACTGGATGCCACCTTTGAGGCGGTGTCCGGCTTTGCGACGGTCGGTGTCTCCAGCGGTGTGACGGCGGTTTCGACCCCCATTTCCAAAATCGCGCTGATCCTCTCGATGTTCATCGGCAGGGTTGGACCGGTGTCGTTCGGATTATCCCTTGCAGGCAAGAGCACCAGCCGCAAGGTCATCCTGCCGGAGGGCAAAATTATCGTGGGCTAAAAACAGCTTACAAAAGGGAGCCGGAAGGCTCCCTTTTTTGCGCCCGCTTTTTGGAGAGAAAAATTTTGAGAAAAGCGGGAACCAATTTCTTTGCCGCGACGATATACAGATAGAAGGGCAAACACAAGCGGTGATAGCATCCGCCTCTTGAGAAGGGGCGAGGAAGATGGCAAAAAATTTGCAGAAAGCGGGAACCAATTTCTTTGCCGCGACGATATACAGATAGAAGGGCAAACACAAGCGGCGCCTTCAAAGACAATGCCAATAGAAGGAGGGAACAAGCGGATGGAAACAGCGGTGGTCTCGCAGCTGATCGACCAATACGGCATGGACGTCATGCGCTTTTGCAGGAGCCTGACCCGCTGCGCCTGCGATGCGGAGGACCTGTACCAGCAGACCTTTTTGAAGCTGTTGCAGCTGCGGGTCAAGGTGGAGCGGGAACAAAACCCGCGGGCGTTTTTATTTTCCATCGCAAGCGGGATCTGGAAAAATGAGTGCAGGAAGTGGGGCCGCCGGACGGACATCGCGCCCAGCAGCAGCCTGGAGGAGCTGCTGGAGCAGCCGCCGCAGGAGCCGCCGGACGGGGGCGACCTGCAGCAGCAGGTGCTGGACCGGATGTGCCAGCAGGAGCTTGCGCGGGCGGTGCAGCGATTGGAGGAAAAATACCGCTCGCCGGTCATCCTGATGTACCGGTTCGGCATGGGGATCGACGAGATTGCCCGGATTGAGCGGGTGCCCAAGGGGACAATCAAGAGCAGGCTCAGCCGGGCCAGAAAACAGCTTCGCAAAGAAATGGAGGAACGCGGTTATGCACAGGAATTCTAGAGAGGAACCATTTGATCTGCTGCTGCGTCAGGCCCTGCAGCAGGAAACAACAGAAAAACAGCAGGAGGAGCAGCGCGCCCTAACCCGGACAAACAACCTGCTGAAGGCCGAGCTGCAGCGCCGCGAGCAGTGCCGGAGCATCTCGCTGTGGTTTTTGCCGGGGGCGCTGCACGCGCTTTTGCTGGGGCTGTTTGCGTTGGCAGTCTGCCTGCTGGCTGAGTGGTGGTTTGTCCAGCTGGCGGCGGTGGTGCTGGCGCTGGCGGGCAGTCTGGCGGGCTGGACCTTGACCGGTGTGGGGGTCCGCTACTTTGGGCTCAAGGAGCGGACGACCATCCGCTGGGAAAAACGATAAACAAAGACGGAGGGATTTTGGATGGGACTGTTTATTTTCTTTCTTGTGATGGTGATTGTGCTGGCGCTGGCCTTTACCGGCATCGTGGCGCTGTGGGTGTACAAGGACGCCAAGGCGCGCGGCGAGCGCGGATGGCTGTGGGTGTGCATCGTCCTGTTTTCGTCGCCGCTGCTGGGCGGGCTGCTCTATCTGCTGGCCCGCCGCGATGACCGCCGGCCCTGCCGCTTCTGCGGGTGGATGGTGGACAAGGACGCGCACTTCTGCTCCCGCTGCGGCAAGGAGTACCCGGTCTGCGACCCGGGCAGCGGCTATCAGGAGGATCTGCCGGCGATTGACCAGCCGGCCCGCCGCCGCAACCGGCGCTTTTTGGCGGCAGTGCTTGTGAGCGTTGTGCTGATGATCGTGAGCCTTGTCGGGATGATTGTCTCGGCGGTGATGGGGACAGACCTCGACACCGGCATCGAGTGGAACACCGGCTGGGTGATGATGAACGTGGAGAACACCTGGGACAACGTCTGGACCTTCCGCTACAACGTTGCTAGCGAGGACTATCACACCAGCTCCCGCCTGGAGGTGGAGGACCCCCAGACCCAGCAGCTGAGGGTCGACCTGCAGTTTGAGCAGGGGGAGAGCATGCGGATGACCATCACCCAGGAGCGGGAGGACGGACAGGAGATCGAGCAGGAATATTTTGTCGAGAGCGACAGCGCGCCGCAGTATTTCCCGCTCGATGATTTTGAGGCTGGCAAGATCCGCGTTCGGTTTTACAACAACGGCGTCTCCGACGTGGACGCGCGGGTGACGGTGGAGTAAGATCACCCTTGCGCCCCCACTCCCCAAGCGTTATAATGGAGAAAAAACGATAGGGGGCCAGCGCGATGAGCGTGACAATCAAGACAAAAGGACAATATCCCGTTTCCAACTGGTCGGGCGGCAGCACGACCGAGCTGTACCTCGACCCGCCGCAGGCAAGCTATGCGCAGCGAAACTTTGGGGTGCGGGTCAGCAGCGCGACGGTGGAGTGCGAGCGCTCCCAGTTCACTGCCTTGCCGGGGGTAGAGCGCATCATCCTGCCGCTGCGCGGACAGCTGCACCTCTACTATGAAGGACATGGAGAAAAGCGGCTGCAGCCCTTTGAGCAGGACCGCTTTGACGGCGGCTGGCACACCGAGAGCGTCGGCAAAGCGACCGATTTTAACGTCATGCAGCGGGAGGGAAGAAAGGCCAGAGTGGAGATCCTGTCCCTGACCGGCGGGGAGGACAGCAGAGTCCTGCCGCTTGCAGCGCAGAAAAAGTATTTGATTTTTGCCGCGCAGGGCCAGGCAATTCTGGCGGTTGACAACCGACAGTACCTGCTGCCTGATTGGGGGCTGGCGGTGGTCGAGCAGGAGACGGAGGCACTCATGCTCACAGCGCCCAACCCGGCAAAACTTGTCGCCGTCGAGCTGGCGTGAGACACTTGACAGCAGCCAAGCGGATAAAAAAACAGGCCGATTTGCCAAGGGCGAATCGACCTGTTTTTTATCTGGAGATGTTCTAAAAACAGAGGCAGACAGCGGCCTTGCCCCGCCGTCAGAAAAAAAGAGAAAAAAGAGAGAATATTGTATTGACAATCTATATTATATATTATATAATATAGCCATCAAATAAGGATGGGAGGGGAACGGAATGGCTATCCAGTTGGGATCGGTTTTACTGGACGCCTGCGTGCTGGCAGTTGTCATGCGGGAAGATACCTACGGGTACAAGCTGACCCAGGAGGTCAAGCAGATCATGGATGTTTCGGAGTCCACCCTCTATCCGGTGCTGCGGCGTCTGCAGAAGGACGGCTACCTGAGGACCTACGACAAGACCTTTCAGGGTCGCAACCGGCGCTACTACACGGTGACCGAAAAGGGAAGGGAGCAGTTTCAGCAGTTTTACGACCAGTGGAAGCGGATGCGGGTCAAGATTGACGAAGTGATGGACGGAGGGATTGCAAAATGACCAGAGAGGAATATATTGAGGAACTTCGCGCGCGGATTTCTCATTTGCCAAAGGAGGAGCGGGAGTCGGCGCTCAGTTATTACATCGAATATCTGGAGGATGCCACCGACAAGACGATGGAGGAGATCGTCGCGGAGCTTGGCACCCCCGGCGAGGTGGCGGAACGCATCATCGCCGAGTGCGCTCAGTCCAACCAGGAGCGCGGGGAGAACGCCGGGTGCCTGGTCGGGGCGCTGGCGGTGCTGACCAGCCCCGTGTGGCTGCCGGTGCTGTTCGTGATCTTTGTGCTGGGCGCGGTGCTGCTGTTTGTGGTCATGCTGCTCATCTTTATCTTTGGCGTCGTCGCCATCGCCCTGCTGGGCGCGGGCTTCTGGGCGCTGACCGCCTATCCGCCCACCGGCATCGCGGTGCTGGGCGGGGCGCTGATCTGTTTGGGATTGGCCATGCTGTGCGTGCTGCTGTTCATGTGGGCAGGTTCGGCCCTGAAGTCGCTGATGAACGCCTACCGCAGCCGCAGGCAGCACTGATAGAGGAGGCGTTTTTATGAAACCCTGGTGGAAGAAGATGACCATCATCGCCTGCTGCATCCTGTGTGCGGGCGTGGTGCTCAGCGGCATCGGCTGGGCGCTGGGAGGGGGGATTGTGACCTTGGAAGACAGCCTTCCTGACCGCAGCGCGGCAACGGTGCAGCGGGTGTTCGACCGGCTTGAGGATTTTGTCCACCTTGATATCCTGAACCGGGTGGACGATGAAGTGCAGGACAGCCTGCAGCAGGCGCGGGAAGAGGTGGAGAGCGCCATGCAGAGGGCGGATGACGCCGTGCAAAAGACCATGAATATTTCCGGAACTGTCATTCCGCTGACCCTCTCCGACGAGCAGAGCCAGCCGCTTTCCGGCGACATCACCTCAGTTCGCATCAACGTGGGGGCCGACCGGATGAAGATTCTGCCGGGCGAGAGCTGGGAGCTCAGCTACCAGTTGTTCTTCCCGGAAGATTTAAGCTATGAAGTCGAAAACGGACAGCTCACCCTCTCCTATGGATGGGAAAAGGGAAGATACTACCGGCCCGACGGCAGCGAACACATTACCCTCACCGTGCCCGAGGACGCTGTCTTGCAGGGAGTGACGGTGGAGGAACTGGGGCGGCTGCTCTACACCACCGGACTGCATCTGGGCAAGGTGCAGGTGGAGAGCGAGGACGTCGATGTCCAGATTGAGAGCAGCGTGCTCGACGACGTGTTGCTGGAAGCCGCCGATGCCCGCCTGCGCATCGAGGACAGCCAGCTCAAGGCGCTGGAGCTGGATACTTTAGATTTGGAGCTGAACCTCAACAACCTGACGGCGGACAGCATCTCTGTTGATTCCACCGACAGCGACGCCACCCTGCGGAATGTGACGGTGCAGGGGGAGGCGGCCTTTAACACCACCGATCTGGAAATGGAGGCGGGCAGCCTGACCGCAGGAGCTCTCTCAATCAGTGCCAGCGACGGCAGCTTCACCGTCCAGAACGCCAACATTTCGGACACGATGCAGATTACAGGCGCCGACCTCGACACCCAGTTTGCGGGCAGCGCCGGCGGAAACATCCGGATCGACAGCTCGGAAGGCGACGCGGTGCTTTCGCTGGACGGCAGCGAGCAGTCCTACAACCTCGACTTCTCCGCCGGCGTGGACAGCGAGGTGGCGGTGGCCGGTCAGGAAGTTGCACTTCAGGATGGCCAGTACCGAAAGGACAACGGCGCAGGACGCTTGATTGAGATTGATACGCTGGGGGACATCCAGCTTGCGTTTACCGAATAAGGGCAGGGAGGTGCTTATTGATGAAAGCCAAAAAGATTGTCTTGCTGATTGCGCTTGGCGTTCTGCTGGCGGGTTTCCTGCTGTGGGCAGTGGGGGCCGCGCTGGGCGCCAAAACACTCTATCTGCAGAATGGGGAACTGACCGTTGGCGACCAGCCGATGGGCGGCTTTTCCATCGGCTCGGATGTGAGTGTAGCAACCAGTTCCAAGGAAGGTGCTGCCGGACTGCCGCAGCAGATGCAGGTGAGCCGGTTAAAGCTGCTGCCCGATGTCGGAGACCTGACGGTGCAGCCGGGAGACGGCTGGGATCTCTCTTATGACCTGTGCTACCCCGAGCGCCTGCACTGGTCGGTGGAGGACGGTACCCTGACGGTGGAGTACGATTACCCGGAAGGGGAATACAGCAACGTCTCGATCGAAGACACCATCACCCTGACCTTCCCGAAGGGGCTGGAGTTGGAGCAGATGGAGGTCGAGAGCGGCATGGGCAGCGTCGAGGTGCAGGGCATCACCGCCCAGCAGATGGAGCTCTCCGGCGGCATGGGCGACTTTGACGCGACCGGCATCAACGCTGCGCAGCGGCTGTATGTCGATGCGGGCATGGGCGATGTCGATATCTCGGGCAGCTTTGGCGGCGAGGTGGAGCTCAACTGCGGCATGGGTTCGGTCAACCTCGAGGTGCAGGGCGCGTCGCGGGAGGACTTCGACTATGATTTGGATGTCGGCATGGGTTCGCTCTCGGTTGAGGGAGTGGAGGCCAGCGGCTTCCTTGGCGGCGAGTACAAGACCAGCGACGGCAAGGACCGGTCGATCACCGTCGACGGCGGCATGGGCGACGTCAAAATTTCCTTTGCAGAATAAACAGAAAAAAGAGGCGGAAAGCAGGAATGCTTTCCGCCTCTTTTCTATTCGCTTTGCTGTGGGAAGATGGAGCCAAGCAGCTCCTCGATATAGGCCGGGGTCAGCGGCTGTCCGCAGTAGCCTGCCACCCCGTGCTGGGTGGCAAGCTGATCGGTGTAATCCGAAAGCTGCACCAGATGCAGGTCGCTGTAGCCGGGGCCATACATGGTGACGGTGAAGGCAAGCTGCGGGGCAGAGATGGAAATTTCCCCGCTGGCAGCGTCCTTCTCGACGGCAATCTCGGCCATCGCGCCGACCAGATTGGGCCGGTCGGCCTGGGCGGAGACAAAGTTCCCCAGCGAATACAGCACCCAGACCTGCCGGCCATCGGCGGCGGTCAGCTGCTCCACCGGCTGCAAAACGTGCGGGTGGGTACCGATGATGATGTCCGCGCCCCAGTCCGCCAGCTGCTGCGCCAGCTCCCGCTGAGCGGGGGTGGGGGTGGTGCTGTTCTCCTGCCCCCAGTGCACCGAGACGACGGCGACGTCCGCTATCTGCGAGGCCTCTTTCACCTGCTGCTGCATCCGTTCGGGCTGGTCGGTGTAGGTGATCTTCTCCTCCTGACCCTGCGGCAGCGGGATGCCGTTGGTGTGCTCGGTGAAGCCGATGAAGGAAAAGGTGATGCCCTCCCGCTCCAGCACGGGGACGGCGCCGTCGGTGCCGGTGATGGCGGGGATGTTATTTTCCCGCAGCGTCTGTTCGGTTTCGGTTAGCCCCTCGATGCCCTGATCGAGCATGTGGTTGTTGGCAAGGTTAACAATGTCAAAGCCGAGAGCCGCCAAATTCTGCGCCAGCTGGGGCGGCGAATTAAAGAGCGGGTAGCTGGAAGGGGGCCTGCTTGCGGCGATCGGCGTCTCCTGATTGATAAAGGCAAGGTCGGCATCCGCAATCTCCTGCGACACCGCGCTGTAGACCGGCAGAAAGTCATAGCCGCCATCTGCCGCGCGCGCCTGCGCCTGCCAGTAGATGACGTCGTGGATGAGGTTGTCTCCCACCGCCAGCAGGGTGGCCCGGGACGGCGGCAGTGCGGCAGGTTCTGGCTCCGGCTGCGGAGTGGGTTCAACTTGCTGCTGAACAATAGGCTCGATCACCGGCTGTGTCTGGGGCTGGGCGGAGCGCGCGGTGCAGGCGCAGAATAGACCGGCGGACAGCATCAGTGCCAGCAGCGTTTTGATTCGTTTCAAAAGTTTCTCCCCCTCACTGCAAATATTCCCAGACGGCCCGCACCGCCGCGTCGTTGACGGCGTAGATTTTATTTTCGGCGCGCATCTGGCTGGCACTGCTGGTCAGAAAGGCCAGCCCCTTGTGGCTTTCCCGATCATAGAACAGGCAGGAGATCACCCCGTAGGCGTTGCCCTGGTGGCCCCAGAGGGTGACGCCGCCGACAATCTCATCGCTCATCTGCAGCGCCAGGCCGCGGGTGGTGTTGGTGGCCTCGTCGTAGACCTTTGGCGTGTGCATCTCCTCCAGCGTTTCAGCCGAGAGGAAGGTTTGGCGGGTGTCGGAACCCGCCGGCAAAAAGCTGCCGTCCCCGGCCAGAATCATCGCGATGCGGGCGAGGTCCTTTGCCGAGATGTACAGCTCGCCCTGTCCCAACAGGTACATCTGCCCGACCGGGATGCGGGCGTAGGCCTTTTCCATCTTGCCCCAGTCCAACGGGTCGACCGACCCCAGCACCGCGATGGTCTGTGGGTCGTCGATGTCGTCGGTGAGGAAACCGGCGTCCAGTCCCAGCGGCTCAAACAGGACCTGCTGGGCATAGCTGCGGAAGGGCTGCCCGGTGGCGTACTCGATGGCGGCGCTGACCAGCCCCATGCCGAAGTTGGTGTAGGCGTACTGTTTGCCGGGGACGCTGCCGGAAAAGTTGCTGTACTGCAGGACCTGGTCGAGGGACGGAAAGACCGATTGGCTGATCGCCCAGTTGTACCCCGCCCCATCCACGATGCCGGAGGTGTGGGTCAGGAGCATCTCCAGCGTGGTGGTGCTGTCCGGGTAGTAGGGATTCTGCAGGTCCGGGTGGATGTCCGCGATGTCCATGTCGAGCGAGAGCTTTCCTTCATCCACCAGGTGCATGGCCAGCATGGCCGTCACCGCCTTGGAGATGGAGGCGACGCGGTACTTGGTGTTCTCGTCCGCGGGCGTGTCGCCGCGCGCCTTGCCGTAGGAGTGGGTGTAGACAATCTGTTCCCCCTCAAAGGCGGCGGCGCTGCAGGCCTTGACGCCGTACTGCTGGCAAATCTCATCCAGCGCCGCGTCCAGCTTGTCCTCGTTGCCGGCGATGTGGTTGGTCGGAGCGGCAGGGAGCGAAACCGGCTGCGCGGACACAGCGATCGATTCTGCGGCAAGCTGGACGGGGGACAAGTCCACCGGGACCGTTTCCTGCAGGGTCGGCAGCGCCAAAAAGGGGAGGGCAAACAGCACCACAGCCAGAACAGCCGCCAATCTTCCCGCTTTCTTCATTTTTTCTCCCCTCTTTCTGTCTGCCTGCAATCAATCTTTACGACGGCAGGAGATTTTAAAGTCAGGCTTATTATACTCCTTTCGACAAAGAAAGACAAATTTTTTCCGGACCAAAAGGAATATTTCTCCGTTTTCCATAAAGCGGAGAGATCCCTTTTGTCAAAATAATCTAATCCTTGTCTGCCACTGACGGAAAAGAGGAAAAGTCTGGGAAAGTTTTGACTGTTGATGGAATTTCGACCGCTTACCGCTTGTCATCCGACCGGGAATGATGGTATGATAGAGGAATAAGAATCCGTTTTTTGGGATACCGGTAAAGGAGATCATGAGAAGATGAAAAAATTGCAGTTTGTGTCGCTGCTGCTGTGCCTGGCGTTGGCGCTGGGCGGCTGCGGCGACGTGACGATAGGAGAGTCGCAGTCCAATGCGGGACAGTCCGCGCAGTCAGGGGAGCAGACGGTGGGCCAGTCGCAGGGGGAGGAGCAGGTGCTCTCCAACGAGCGCATCCCCACCGAGCTTTCCAGCGAGGGCGTCTTTGTGCAGCACTGGCAGGAGTGGGACCGGGAAAGCCTGCCCGCCCAGTACCTGATGGAGCTGGACGACACCGCCCTGATGCTGATTGAGCAGGTGCAGAATGTCTGCGCCCAGGCTTCCCCCGCCGACCTGTTTGACGGCATCGGGCACGCCAGCGTCAGCGCCCTGCTGCGGGTGGCGCTGGACAAAACCCCCGCCATCGACTTCCCGGTTCAGATTGCGAGGGACGAGGACGGCGATGTGAGCGCCAGCAGCGAGGAATACCCAGACCATGTGCTGGTCAGCCTTCTGCAGAACGAGCAGGAGGAGGGGCGCGACCTGCGGGAATTTTACTACCAGGAGGACGTAGCGGCGGTGTACGCCCGGCTGTTTGGGGAGGGCAGAACCCTGTCCTTCCAGGACCTGTGCCCGCAGTACTACTATTACGCGCGGGAAGGCGTCTTTGCCCACCGGGGAGAGCGCACGCCGGTGGCGGTTTGGCCGATGCTGGTGCGCTATAACGACGGGGAGAGCACCGCTACGGTCGATCTGCTGCTGACCGAAAACCCCGGCGAGGATCAGCCGCTGCTCTACACCCGCGCGGACGGCGGCGTGGTGGAGCTGACCGCGGACACCTACCAGGAGGAGCTGGCCGGCGAACCGGTTTACCGCTACACCTTTGCCAAGGACGAGGATGGGACGCTCACCCTGACCGGCATCCGGCAGGTGGGGATTCTCAATGAGAGCTGTGACGCAGTTATCGATGCCGCCGAGCCGCTGGAGGATGAAGCACCGGAGCTGGAAGTGCCGGAACGGGTGATGATCTCCTCGGAGGACATGCAGTATGAGGTGGATTTGCAGCAGGAGTACGAGGGCACCACCGCGGCGGATTACCTGATGGATCTATTGCAGGGCGCGCAGCGGGTGGAAAGCGCGGCGTCGGATCAGGTGCTGGCCGGAAATGGGGCGCGTACCTTAACCATGACGATGAGCTACACCGGCGGCGAGGAGGTCGTGCTGAACATCATGAGCCGGGGCTATCTGCCGGGCATCGAGTCGAGCTACATGACCTTCAGCATCGGCTCGCGCCAGTACGTATTGGAGCAGAGCGCCTACACCGACTTCACCGCCTGCATCAACACCTGCCGTGCGGCGGCATGATGCCGCGCCCAATTCACGTATCGGTTGGGAGGGAAGGCTAACTTTCTACCTCGCGGCACCCAATTTCTGCAAAATAAAGTTTTCGCCAGCCTTTTTCAAAAGGCTGTGGTTTCCAAAGGCAAAGCCTTTGGTCGAGCACCGCAGTGCTCGAAATACCAGTATCGTTCAAGCGCCAAGTCACGCTTATAGCCTGCTGAAAAATTGGCCCTGCGTTGTGTGACTCGAAGCTGAACGGTGTTCAGCTTCCCGGGCTGGTGCGTTGGGCTTTTGTAAGAGAAAAGCCCCCTTAAGAAACTGCCGTTACGCACAGCCCAGCCCAACCTTCCAGTGGACGGTTGGGCGCCAACGAGAGCGCGGCACCCAATTTCTGCAAATAAAGTTTTCGTCCACCTTTTTCAAAAGGTGGCGGGTGTCCAGCGGGCAGCGCCTGCTGGTCGAGCACAGCAGTGCTCGAAACACTTTTATCGTCAAGCGCCAAGTCACGCTTATAGCCTGCTGAAAAATTAGCTCTGCGTTGCGTGACTCGAAGCTGAACGGTGTTCAGCTTCCCGGGTTGATGCGTTGGATTTTTGTAAGAGAAAAGCCCCCTAACAAGTTGCCGATTTGTACAGCCCAGCCCAACCTTCCGGTGGACGGTTGGGTGTTGGCGAGAGCGCGCGGGACCGAGTCGTTGCCAAAAAAACCTCCAAAACGAACACCTGTACAAACAAAGAAGGCCTCCCACAAGGGAGGCCTTCTTTTTACACCGTTGCTTTTTGTCTACTCCACAACGATGAGGTCCTTCGGGTATTTGTTGAGAACCTCACAGCCGTCCTCGGTGACAAGGACCAGGTCCTCGACGCGGACGCCGAATTTGCCCGGCAGATAGATGCCCGGCTCGATCGAGAAGATCATGCCCGGCTTGGCGATGACCTCGCACTCGGAGGAGACCGGCGGCTGCTCGTGCTCCTTCATGCCGATGCTGTGGCCGGTGCGGTGGGTGAAGTATTCACCGTAGCCCGCGTCCTCGATGACCTTGCGGGCGGCAAGGTCGATCTCCTTAAAGGCGACGCCCGGCTTGACGACGGCGATGGCTGCCTCGTTGGCGCGGCGAACCGTCTCGTAAACGGTGCGCTGCTCCTCGCTGGCTGATTTGTAAAAGACGGTGCGGGTCATGTCGCACCAGTAGTGGTTGAAGGGTGCGCCGATGTCCATCACGATGCTGTCGCCCTCCTTGAGAACGGTGCCGTCGGTGCCGTGGTGCGGGTCCGCGCCGTTGGCGCCCATGGCGACAATCGAGAAGCCCAGGTGGTCGCAGCCCTTCTCCTGGAAGAAGTGCTCGACCTTGGAGGAGAGCTCCTTCTCGGTGATGCCCTCGCGGATGGCGTGGATGGCCATGTCGATGCAGGCGTCGTCGATGCGGGAGGCGGCGCGCATCAGTTCGCGCTCCTCCTCATCCTTGTACATGGTGGCCTGTGCCACCGGCTCGGAGCCGAGCACCGGCTTGACGTCCGGACGGTGGCTCATCAGGCCGATCAGGAAGCGGCTGGGCCAGGTCTCGTCGATGCCGAGCTCCCCCGGCAGCACCGCGGCGGCCAGCTGGGCCACCGGGTCGTCGCTGTCGGTGTGCTCCACCATCTCCAGGCCCTCCTGCGGCGCAATGGCGAACAGCTTGTTGCCGAAGAAGGTGACCTTGCCGTCCTCCCGAATGTACAGCGCCATCATCCGCTCCATCGGGGAAACCCAGATGCCGGTCAGGTAGTAGACCGGTTCGGTCTCGGTGACCAGAAGCTGGTGCAGACCCGCCTGCTTCATATTGTCCAGAACCTTTTGCAATCTTTGCTGATTCATGATAAAAACTTCCTTTCCTGATTGGAATGATGCATCTTTCAGCTACCTTCATTATAGCACAACTTTTGGCGGAATCAATTCTCTTTCGTTTGCCGGGGTATCTTGTCTTGACAAAAGAGAAGATACCTGATATAATTTGTAACTGTTGATACATTTTATAAATCGAAGGCGAGGAAAATCACCATGCAGCACCGCTCCAAAATCAAAGACCTGACTCTGATGGCCCTGTTTGCCGCCCTGACTGCGGTGGGTGCGTTCATCACCATTCCGGTTCCGCCGGTGCCCTTTTCGCTGCAGATTTTCTTTGCGATTCTGGCCGGGGCGCTGCTGGGTTCCCGCCGGGGCGCAATCAGCGTCGGCGTCTATGTCCTGCTGGGACTGTGCGGCCTGCCGGTCTTTACCAGGGGCGCGGGATTGTCCTACATCTTTCAGCCCACCTTCGGCTACCTGGCCGGTTTTATTCTTGGGGCCTGGCTGTGCGGCAAGATCGTCGAGCTGCGCGCCGACAAGGGCATGAAGACGATGCTGCTGGCCTGTTTTGCCGGGGCGGCAGCCGACTTTGCGGTGGGGATTGTCTACTTTTACCTGATTCAAAACGTCTATCTGGGCAGCGAGATGGGGCTGTGGGCAGTGCTCTACTCCACCTTTATCATCTTCATCCCCGCAGATACTCTGCTGATGGTGCTGGCGGCCTACCTCGGCAAACGGCTGCATCAAACCTGCATCTTGGACTAGCGCCTTCCGTTAAAACGACATCTTCTAAAAAGTGATTTTTTTCATGATAACTCCTTTGTGAAAGCGGGGAGCCGGAACGTTTCAGCAGCTCCGGCTCCCTGTTTTTTGTGCCGCTGAAGACGCGCTTGTCTGTGCAGGGAAAAGAGGGTATAATGGGAGCAGAAAAAAGGAAGGGGAGATCCGGCGATGAAGAGAATGGAACCCAACCTGCGCCAGCCAATCGAGAGCGGCGACCTGCTCTACGACCTGGTGCTGGCCCAGCAGGCGGACGAGGAGGAGCTGAAAAACACCTTTTACCAGAACCAGACGCTGGAGGATTTTTCCGGCGGGCGGATGGAGTTTCAAAACTGCGTCTTTCGCGGCTGCCAGTTTGTGCGGTGCCGGCTGGACAACTTTTCCTTCACCGATGTGCTGCTGGAAAACTGCAACCTCTCCGGCAGCACCCTGCGCGACCTGGCGACCCAGCGGGTGATTCTGCGCGGCTGCAAGCTGATGGGCTGCAATCTGAGCCAATCGCTGTTGCAGAACACCGCTTTCTTGAACTGCAATCTGCACTACGCGGTGCTGGCGGGTTCCAAACTCAAATCGGTGCTGCTGGACGGCTGTACGTTGGAGGAGGCGGACTGCAGCGAGCTCAAGCTCAAAGGGCTGGAGCTTTCCGACTGCGACCTCAAGCGCATCCAGCTGCTGCACACGCCGCTGGAGGGCATCGACCTGCGCAGCTGTGAGATTGCGGGCCTGCGCCTAGCCGTCGAGGACCTGCGGGGTGCAGTCGTCACCGCTGAACAGGCCATTGACCTGGTCTCCTTTTTGGGGGTGGAGGTGCGCTAAATCAGGGGTACAAAAAAAGACCTTCCCATTTTGCGGGAAGGTCTTTTTGCAGGCAAAATTACTTGGTGCCGAAGATGCGGTCGCCGCAGTCGCCCAGACCCGGAACGATGAATTTTTCGTCGTTGAGCTTTTCATCCAGGGCAGCGCAGTAAACCTGTACGTCAGGATGCGCTTCGGTCAGAGCGTTCATGCCCTCTGGGGAAGCGATGACGCACATGAATTTGACGTTGACAGCGCCCTTTTCCTTGAGGATCTTGATCGCTTCCACAGCGGAGCCGCCGGTTGCGAGCATTGGGTCCAGCACGATGACTTCGCGCTCATGGATGTCGGACGGCAGCTTGCAGTAGTAGGTGACCGGCTGCAGGGTCTGCGGGTCGCGGTACATGCCGATGTGGCCTACCTTGGCAGCAGGAACCATCGAGAGCACGCCCTCCAGCATGCCGATGCCGGCGCGCAGGATCGGGACAAAGGCCAGCTTTCTGCCGGCGATGATCTTGGTCTTGGCGATGGCGACTGGGGTCTCCACCTCGATCTCCTTGAGAGGCAGGTCGCGGGTGGCCTCATAGCACATCAGCATCGAGATTTCGCCGACCAGCTCGCGGAATTCCTTGGAGCCGGTGTTCTTGTTGCGCAGCAGGGAGAGTTTGTGCTGAATCAGTGGGTGGTCTAAAATCATAGGAGTCATAAACATCGAATCCTTTCATGTGGTTTCAGGTTGATCGAATCCTTCCGAAAAAATCCGATCAACAATACAGATCTATTGTACAACAAATTGGCCGGGAAGAAAATATTTTTTTCTTATATTTTTGCGTTCGGGCTGCAAAATCGGCAATTTACTGAAAAATGCGGTCGGATTTGCCCTATTTGCCGAAGTTCTCCTCCAAAGAGCTGATCTTGTCGACCCTTCTCTGGTGGCGGCCGCCCTCAAACTGGGCGTTTAAAAATTCGTCCACCATCATGCAGGCAAGGCCGGGGCCGACCACCCTGCCGCCGAAGCACAGGACGTTGGCGTCGTTGTGCAGGCGGGTGTATTTGGCGCTGAAGCAGTCCGAGCAGCAGGCCGCGCGGATGCCCTTGACCTTGTTGGCCGCCATCGAGATGCCGATGCCGGTGCCGCAGATCAAAATGCCCAGCTGGCACTCGCCGCTGACAATCTTGTCGCAGGCAGCTTTGGCGATGTCGGGGTAGTCCACCGAGCTCTCGTCGTAGCAGCCTACGTCGATGTATTCGATTTTGTTCTCTTCCAGGTGTTTTTTGATCTCCTGCTTGAGCAGGAAACCGCCGTGATCGCTTCCAATTACAAGCATGTTGATTCCCTCCATTGATTGCTTCTTTTTTGTATGGACTAGTTTTTTGGCTGGGTTGCAGCCTGCTTTGCCTGCTTGGCCATCAGCTCCCGCTGGGCTTGGGGGAGCTTTAAGTAGACCGGCTCCAGCTGTTCGGCCAAAATGGGCTGGACGCGGCCGCTCTGGATGCCGTGCAGGGCCGCCAGCCCCACGCCGTAGGCGTGCTGCAACAGCAGGTGCTTGCCGGGGATCGAGAGCTTGCGCTGCGGGCACAGCCGCTGCATGGTGTCCGCCACCAGCTGCGCTCCGTCGCCCAAAACGGTGATGGGCCGCCCGGCGGGAAGCTGAGAGAGCTGCTCGCACAGCTCCTCGGCCATGAGCGCGCTGTCATCGGTCAGGCGGGCCATCTGATTGTCCGCGTCAAAGCAGGCGGCATAAACCTGGCCGCATCGCGCGTCCAGCGCCGCGCACAGAATACCGGCGCGGTCGTACAGGTTAAAGGCAAGTCCCTCCAGCGCGGAGACAGGCACACAGGGCTTTTGCAGCACCTGGGCCATCCCCTTGACGGCGGCGACGCCGATGCGCAGGCCGGTGAACGAGCCGGGCCCCACCGAGACGGCAAACAGGTCGATGTCCTGCACCGACTTGTGGCTGCATTCCAGCAGCGCCTGCGCCATCGGCATGATGGTCTGGCTGTGGGTGAGCCGGGCGTCGGTGTAAAACTGCGCGATCGGCCGGTCGTCCTCCAGCAGAGCGCAGGAAGCCGCGGCGGAGGAAGTGTCCATCGAGAAAATTTGCATATTGGACCTCCTTAAATAAGGTGAGATAAAAAAATCAGGGCCGCCGGATGACAATCCGGCGCAGGTCGGGGTCGTCGCCCTCCTGCGGGCGGCTGATTTCCACCGTGATGGTGTTGGGGGGCAGGACCGACTCGATGTTTTCGCTCCACTCGATGGCGAGGATGCCGCCATAGTCCAGATAGTCAAAAAAGCCGGTGGAGTAAAGGTCCTCGTAGCTCTCCACCCGATACATGTCGAAGTGGTACAGGGCGTGTTCCCCGTTACCATATTGATGCACCAGCGCAAAGGTGGGGCTGGAGACCTGCGACTCATCCAACCCGAGCCCCCGGCAAAGCCCCCGGGTGAAGGCGGTTTTGCCCGCGCCCATCGGCCCTTTGTAGGCGATGACGTCGCCGCTTTTTAAGCCGGCGGCAAAGTCCGCGGCGATCTGTTCGGTCTCGTCGGCGCTGTGGCTGAGATATTGTTGTTCCATAAGGCACCCCCGATTGGAGTTTGGATGTGATGTAAAAAGGGAAAGGGAGGCCCCGGGCGGGAACCTCCCTTGGTAAACCGGTTTAGAACAGGCCGTGAATCTGACCGTCCGCGTCGATGTCGATGCGGTAGGCGGCAGGGTCCTTGCCAAGGCCCGGCATGGTCATGATGGCGCCGGCCAGCGCGACGACAAAGCCCGCGCCCGCCGAGACCTTGACCTCGCGGATATTGATCCTAAAGCCGGACGGACGGCCCAGCTTGTTGGCGTCGTCGGACAGCGAGTACTGGGTCTTGGCCATGCAGACCGGCAGCTTGCTGTAGCCCAGCTTTTCGATATCCGCAATCGCCTTGCTGGCGGCAGCGGAGTAGTCTACGCCGTCCGCACCGTAAATCTCTTTGGCGATGGTCTCGATCTTTTCCTTGATGGAGAGGTCCAGGCTGTAGATGGGGGCAAAGTTTGCAGGCTTCTCGCAGGCTTTGACAACCTTTTCGGCCAGCTCCTTGCCGCCCTCGCCGCCCTTGGCAAAGACGTCGGAGAGGGCAAACTCGACGTCGTTTTCGCGGCAGTAGTTTTCCAGAACCTCGATCTCCTCGTCGGTGTCGGTGAGGAAGTGGTTGATGGCGACGACAACCGGCACGCCAAACTTCTTCATGTTTTCCACATGGGCAGCCAGATTGCACAGGCCCGCCTTGAGCGCCTCGACGTTTGGCTTGGCGGTGTCGGCTTTCGGCACGCCGCCGTTATATTTGAGCGCGCGCAGGGTGGCGACGACCACGATGGCCGACGGCGCGATGCCGGCATAGCGGCACTTGATGTCCAGGAATTTTTCCGCGCCAAGGTCGGAGCCGAAGCCCGCCTCGGTGATGGTGTAGTCGGCCAGTTTGAGCGCCAGCTTGGTGGCTCTGACCGAGTTGCAGCCGTGCGCGATGTTGGCAAACGGGCCGCCGTGCATCAGCGCAGGGGTGTTTTCCAGCGTCTGCACCAGGTTTGGTTTGATGGCGTCCTTGAGCAGCACCGCCATCGAGCCGTTGACCTTCAGGTCCTTGGCGTAGACCGGCTTGTTGTCATAGGTGTAGGCGACCAGGATGTTGCCCAGGCGCTCCTTGAGATCCTGCAGGTCGGCGGCCAGGCACAGGATGGCCATGACCTCGCTGGCAACGGTGATCTGGAAGCCGTCCTCGCGGACAACGCCGTTGGCCTTGCCGCCCAGACCGACGATGGTGTTGCGCAGGGCGCGGTCGTTCATATCCATGCAGCGTTTAAAGAGGACGCGGCGCGGGTCGATGCCCAGCTCGTTGCCCTGCTGCAGATGGTTGTCCAGAATGGCGCACAGCAGGTTGTTGGCCGCGGTGATGGCGTGCATGTCGCCGGTGAAGTGCAGATTGATGTCCTCCATCGGGACCACCTGCGCATAGCCGCCGCCGGCAGCGCCGCCCTTGATGCCGAATACCGGGCCCAGAGATGGCTCGCGCAGGGCGATGATGGCGTTTTTGCCGATCTTCTTCATCGCCTGGCCAAGACCGACGGTCGTGGTGGTCTTGCCCTCACCGGCCGGGGTGGGGTTGATGGCGGTGACCAGCACCAGCTTGCCGTTTGGACGGTCGGCCAGACGGTCGAACAGGCTGTCCGAAAGTTTTGCCTTATAGTGGCCGTACGGTTCCAGCTCTTCCGGGCGGATGTTAAGCTCGGAAGCGATCTCGGTGATCGGCTTCATGGCGCACTGCTGGGCGATTTCGATGTCTGTAAGCATGTTGACAGATTCCTCCTTTGTGTTCAGTTTCCCAAAAAAGCGGCAAGGCGTCCGGCTTTTTTGGGAGGAGGTCCGGCGCGGCAGCGGAAAAACTTTTCACCGGCGCGCAGCCTCCTTTGCCAGATTCGGGTAACTTCAGTATAACACACTTTTAAAAATAAGCAAAGAGAAAATCGGGCGCAATATTTATATATTTTATCTTGAATCCCGACAAGATTCATAATATAATAAGAAAGTCTTTATATCATTTTTGATACTATCCAGGAAAACAGACTGCTTGTTGATAGAGAAAGGTTTTTTGCCATTATGATGAAAACTGCCCTGTCTGCCACCGGCAGATATTTAAAACAAACCGACTGGCTGCTGATGCTGTGCTGCGTGGGCTTGTCCAGTTTCAGCACCCTCTTAATCTACAGCCTCTATGTCAATGGAGAGGTCGGGAGGCTCAACACCGTCCTGGTGCAGCCGGCGATGGCAATCTGCGGCGTTGCGGCGGCGATTGTGCTCTCCAAAATCGACTACCACCTGATGGCGCGGCTGTGGAAGTGGCACACCGCGCTGTGCTACGGCCTGCTCCTGTTGCTGTTCCCGTTTGGCGTGCAGCGCGTGGAGTGGGTGGACGACCGCAACTGGCTGCCGATTCCGTTTTTGGGGATCAACTTCCAGCCCTCCGAGCTGCTCAAAATTTCCTTCATCGTCACCTTCGCCTACCATCTTTCCCGGGTGAAGGAAAACCTCAACCGTCCAAAGCAGCTGCTGGGAGTTTTGCTGCACGGGGCCATCCCCTGCGCCATCATCCACCTGCAGGGCGACGATGGCACGGTGCTGGTCATGGCGACCATCTTTGCCAGCATGCTGTTTGTGGCGGGGCTTTCCTGGAAGTACATCCTGTCGGTGCTGGCGCTGATTCCGCCGGCGGCGATTGTGGCGTGGAACTTCTTTTTGGATGACGACAAGAAAAACCGCATCCTGGCGGTCATCAACCCCGCGCTGGTGGACGAGGCCAGCTCCTGGCAGCAGCAGCGCGGCATCATCGCCATCGGCAACGGCGGGCTGTGGGGCAACGGCATCTTTATGGAGAGCGGCCAGTTCCGCTATGTGCCGGAGGTTTATAACGACTTTATCTTTACCTACATCGGCGAGGCGGTCGGCTTTATCGGCAGCGTCGCGGTGCTGGTGGCGCTGGCCTTTTTGTGCATCAAGATTCTGTGCAACGGCCTGCGCGCGGCGGACGACATGGGCAAATATATCTGCGTGGGCGTCTTTGGCATGATCGCCGTGCAGATCATCATCAACATCGGCATGTGCCTGGGACTGCTGCCGGTCATCGGCGTCACCCTGCCCTTTTTGTCGGCGGGCGGCACCTCGACCGGCACGCTGTATCTGGCCATCGGGGTGGTGCTGAGCGTCTACATGCACAGCGGAAAGGACATGCTGTTCGCGTAACAACCCTTTATCGGAAAGGGAAGGAGGAACCCAAGATGAGAAAACCCCTGGTCGGGGCGGTGATTGCCGCCGGTGGGATGGCCCAGCGGATGCAGGGAATCGACAAACAGCAGCTGGTGATCGGCGGTGTGCCGGTGCTGGCGCGGTCGATTCTGGCGCTGGGGCAGGTCGAGCAGGTCGGCGAGATTGTGGTGGTGACAAAACCCGAGCTGTTTGAGACGCTGGAAGGCTGGAGGGAGCGATACCATCTGCCGCCCTTTCTGCTGGCGGCGGGGGGGAGCACCCGCCAGCAGTCGGTGCAGGCGGGGGTGGCGATGCTTTCGGAGCAGGTGGAATATGTGGCCATCCACGACGGCGCGCGCCCCTTTGCCACTCGGGAGCTGATCGAGCGCTGTCTGCAGAGCGCCATCGAGCACGGCGCTGCCACGGCGGCGGTGCGGGCCAAGGATACCATCAAGGTCTCGGCGCAGGACGGCTCGATCGAGTCCACCCCCGACCGCAGCCGGCTGTATCTGACCCAGACCCCGCAGATCTTTTCGCTGGAGCTGTACAAAAAGGCGGTGCGGCAGGCGCAGCAGGAGAAGCTGGACTTCACCGACGACTGCCAGCTGGTCGAGCACATCGGCCAGAAGGTCTGGCTCAGCGAGGGAGATTATCAAAATATTAAGATCACCACGCCGGAGGACATGGTGCTGGCCGAGGCGATTGCCCGGCAGCAGGACAGGCAGCAAAGAGGGGAGAAAAGAGAGATGGAGATTCGCGCCGGACACGGCTATGACGTACATCGATTGGTGGAGGGAAGAAAGCTGATTCTGGGCGGGGTCACCATCCCCTGGGAGAAGGGACTGCTTGGCCATTCGGACGCCGACGTGCTGACCCACGCGGTGATGGACGCGCTGCTTGGCGCGGCCGCGCTGGGGGATATCGGCAGGCATTTCCCGGACACCGACCCGCGCTATGCCGGGGCGGACAGCCTGGAGCTTTTGCGCCATGTGGTGAAGCTGCTCTGTCAGGAGGGCTACGCGATTTCCAACATCGACGCCACCGTCATCGCGCAGCGGCCAAAGCTCAAGGATTTTATCCCGCAGATGCAGCAGAACATCGCGGCGGCCTGCGGCATCGCTCCCGCGCAGGTCAATGTCAAGGCCACCACCGAGGAAAATCTGGGTTTCACCGGCTCGGGAGAAGGGATGAGCGCCCACAGCGTTTGCATCCTGACAAGGTAAAGAGGACAGGGACGGGTTCCCCCGCATAAAATGGGTAAGGGCAACTGCAACCAACACGAACTTACCTGAAGGGGGAATTTACCGTGACATATAAACAGGACCCAATGACCGACATCCCGGTCAGCTCGCTGACCTATGCGATCAAGGGGCAAAGATTGCTTGAACAGAACGGCTACACCGCCTGGGCGGGCCGCGACCACGACCGGGTGACCGGCTGCGGCTACAAGCTGACCATCCGCGGCGGCGAGGAAAAAGCCGAAATGGCGCGGGCGCTGCTGATGCAAAACGGCATCCGTCTGGCCCGCAGGTCCCGGAATGGGGAAGAAGGTGGCGGCAGGTGATCTACTTTGACAATGCGGCCACCACCTTTCCAAAGCCGCCCTGCGTGGCAAAGGCGGTGCAGGAGGCGCTGGTGCGCTACGGCGCCAATCCCGGACGGGGCGGTCACGACCTCTCCATCGAAACGGCCAAGCGGGTGTACCGCTGCCGGGAGCTGGCCGCGCAGCTCTTTTGCTGCCAGCCCGAGCAGGTGGTCTTCACCAAAAACTGCACCGAGTCGCTGAACATCGTCATCAAGGGCGTGCTGCGGCCGGGGGATCATGTGATTATCTCCGACCTTGAGCACAACGCGGTCTACCGGGTGGTGGACGCGCTGGCCCGGCAGGGGCTGATTACCTACAGCGTCGCCGAGACCTGTCCCAGCGACGAAAAGACGGTCTGGAACTTTGAGCATCTGATCCGCCCAAATACCCGCCTGATTGTCTGCACCCAGGGCTCCAACGTCTTTGGTGTGCGGGTGCCGGTGGAGAAGATCGGCGCGATGGCGCGCCGCCGCGGGGTGCTGATGGCGGTGGACGCCGCGCAGACGGCGGGACTTCTGGACATCAATCTGAGGGAAAGCGCCATCGACTACCTCTGCCTGCCCGGGCACAAGGGCCTGTACGGCCCGGCGGGAACGGGGCTTTTGATCGTCAACTGCGACCTGCTGCCCGCTTCCCTTTTGGAGGGCGGCACCGGCAGCTTCTCGATGGAGGCGCGGATGCCGGACTTTCTGCCCGACCTGCTGGAGGCCGGAACGGTCAACACGCCGGGCATTTTGGGGCTGGGGGCCGGGATCGGCTTTGTGCTGCAGCACACCCCGACCAGGCTCTACCGCAGGGAGATGGACCTGTGCGCCTACCTCTACCGGGGGCTGAGCCGTATCGACGGGGTGAAGCTGTACTCACCGCCGCCGCGTATGGGCAAAAGCCTGCCGCTGATCGCGCTCAACCTAGGGACTCTTGACTCCACCAGGGCGGCCGAGCTGCTCAACGAGCATCACATCGCGGTGCGCGCCGGCTTTCACTGCGCGGCGCTGGCCCACCGCAAGTGGCACACCGACCGCGACGGCGTGGTGCGGGTGAGCCTGGGCGCCTTCAACACCCCGGCGCAGGCGCAGGCATTCTGTGCGGTGGCACAGGAGATTCTCAGGAGAACAAGAGGGAAAAAATCTTAAAAATTTTCCACGGCTTTTGAAATTTTTGCTGTGGCGGTTGGATTGTACCCCAAAATATGATACAATAGAAGAAAGAGACCGCCTATCCGCAGTCCGGCGCCGGTTCGGGCGCCGGCGCTCTTTGCGGGACAGGCCGGACTCAGAAAGAAAAAACGGCGACGAAGAAGAAGGATGATGACGATGGTAAGTGAATGGAACCAAATCATCGGTACAATCAGGGCAATCGGCATATGGGACTTTGTGGATATTGCGATTGTGGCGGTGCTGATCTATCAGGTGATCAAATTGATCCGGGAGACCCGGGCGATGCAGCTGGCCAAGGGCCTGCTTCTGCTTTTGCTGATGTACTTTGTGGCGTACAACCTGAACATGAAAACGGTGCGCTTCATCATGCAGAACCTGGTGGCGACCGGTGTGCTGGCGCTGGTCATCATCTTTCAGCCGGAGCTGCGGCGGATGCTGGAGCATGTGGCCCAGACCCGGTTCAATAAGCTCAACATCTTCCAGTCCGCGCAGGAAAAGGACAGCGAGCTGATGGGCGTGTGGGACCAGTCGATCGCAACCATCGCCAGCGCCTGCGCGGAGCTTTCCCGCACCAAGACCGGCGCGCTGATCGTCTTTGAGCGGCAGACCAAGCTGGGCGAGATCATCAAGACCGGTACGGTGGTGGATGCCACCCCCAGCGTCGAGCTGATTGGAAACCTGTTCTTTGTCAACTCCCCGCTGCACGACGGCGCGATGATTATCCGCGACGGGCGCATCTGCGCTTCGGGCTGCTTTTTGCCGCTGAGTCAGAACTACACCATCAGCAAGGAGATGGGCACCCGGCACCGCGCGGCGCTTGGCATGAGCGAAAACTCCGACGCGGTCATCGTGGTGGTTTCGGAGGAAACCGGCACCATCTCGATTGCACAGGGCGGCGTCATTGAGCGCGGATTTGACATCCCGCGCCTGGAAACCCGCCTGCGCCACGAGATTATGCACAAGAGCGAGGAAGAACAGACCAAGGAAAGCAGCGTCAAGGCGCTGCTGCGCAGGGTCAAAAAGTAAGCGGCGGCAAGTGATTGGAAAAGGGTGAAAACGCAGATGAAAAAAGAATCAATATTTAGCAATAAAACTTTTCTGATTGTGCTGTCGGTCATCATCGCTTTTGTGAGCTGGGTGGTTGTTTCGCTGGACAGCAACGACACCAAGGGAAGGACCATCAGCGGCCTTTCCATTGATATGGATCAGGTGGACGACACCATCAGCGAGCTGGGACTGAGCGTCATCTCCTCCGACGACACCCGCGTCGCGGTGCGGGTGGAGGGCGTGACCTACGCCATCGGCAACCTGGAAGCCTCGGACATCCGCATCTATCCCGACGTTTCAGACGTGGACAGCGCCGGCACCCATACCGTTCCGCTGCGGGGAGAGATTGTCAGCGCAGATGCCGGCAATGTGTCGATTGTGGAGATTTCCCCGGCCAATATCCAGATGAAGTTTGACAGCCTGCAGACACTTACGCTGGACATCCGCGCGCGGCTGACCGGCTACAGCGTGCCGGAGGATGAGTACCTGATCCGCGACGTCACTGTCAGCCCGCGCAGCGTGGAGCTGACCGGACCGGCCGAGGAGATCGAGCGCATCAGCCAGTGCATTGTCGAGGAAGAAATCAACGAGGAGCTGACCAGCTCCTACACCACCACCCTGCCCCTGAAATTCCTGGACGCGGACGGCAATGAGCTGCAGCTGGAATACACCACCAGCGACATCACCGAGGCCAGGGTCACCCTGCCGATTCTGAAGAAGAAGGAAGTGCCGGTAACCTTAAGCTTTATCAATGTGCCGGAGGGCTTCCCGGTCAACCAGCTGGACTTCACCATTTCCAATGAAACCATCGAGGTGGCGGGACCGGAATCGAACATCGACCAGTACCGGGAAATCTCGCTGGGACAGATTGATATTCGCACCCTGGATCTCAACAGCACCTACTCCTTCTCGGTGGAGCTGCCGGCAGGATATGTCAACACCCAGAACATCCAGAGTGTGCTGGTGCAGTTTGACTCAACCAGCATGGTGGAGAAAAACTTTAACGTGACCAACATTGTGGTGGAGAATGTTCCGCTCAACTATGAGGTGGAGGTCACCACCGAGCAGATCAACGACGTGCGCGTCATCGGCCCGCAGTCGATTGTCAACGGACTGGTGGCGGGAGACATTGTGGCCACCATCGACCTGAGCGAAAGCTCGAGCATCGCCTCCGGCCAGATCGAGCTGCCGGTCAAGATCACCATCCCCAACAAGGGACTGGTCTGGGCCAGCGGCAACTACCGCGCCATCATCTCCATCCAGGAGGTCGGGACCGACGCGGAGACCGAATCCGAATAATCTTGAAAATGGATGAGGGGACAGAAAGGTTCTGTCCCCTCGTTGTCTGTATAAGGAAATTGCGGCGGGAAGGCGGCGGCTTTCCCAAACGGGATACAGAAAGGAAGTTGCTATGGCCATCATCGTCTCGCAGGTAAAGGTAAAATTGGAGCAGGCGTCAGGGCGCGAACAGCTGTTTGCGGCGGCGGCAAAGACTGCGCGCCTGCGCCAGCAGGAGATCGAGCGGGCGTATCTTGTCAAGACCAGCGTCGACGCCAGAAAGCAGGACAACATCCTGCTGGTAAGCTCGGTGGGGTTTGAGCTCAAAGACCCGCAGCGGGAAGGGGAGGTGCTTGCCCGCACCCGCGGTAGCCGGGCGGGGGAACAGGTCAAGGTGCAGCACAGCCCCCAAATGGTGTTTCAAAAGGGGGACAAAAAGCTCCCGCACCCGCCGGTGGTGGTCGGCTTTGGCCCGGCGGGGATGTTCGCAGGGCTGAGCCTGGCGCGGGAAGGGTACTGCCCCATCATTTTGGAGCGCGGGGCGGATGTGGACAGCCGGGTGGAGGCGGTCAATCGCTTCTGGAAAGAGGGCAGGCTGAACACCGCAACCAACGTCCAGTTTGGCGAAGGGGGCGCAGGCACCTTCTCGGACGGCAAGCTGACCACCCGCATCAGCGACCCACGCTGCTCCTTCATCCTCGAGGAGATGATCCGCCACGGCGCGCCGGAGGAGATCCGCTACCGCCAGAAGCCGCACGTCGGCACCGATCTGCTGCGGGGCATCGTCAGGTCGATCCGCGAGGAGATTATCCGCCTGGGCGGGCAGGTGCGCTTTGGGGTGAAGATGGAGCGGCTGCTGCTCGAAAACGGGCGGCTGTACGGGGTGAAAACCAGCGAAGGGGAGCTGCCCGCCGAGGTGCTGGTGCTGGCCATCGGCCACAGCGCGCGGGATACCTTTGAGTCGCTGGAAGCCCAGCAGGTCTTTTTGGAGCCAAAGCCCTTCTCAGTCGGGGTGCGCATCGAGCAGCGCCAGCAGGTGATCGACTACGGCCTGTACGGTGCGCAGGCCGGACACCCGCTGCTGCCCAAGGGCGAGTACCAGCTTTCCTGGCGGGACAGGGAGGGCCGGGGCGTCTATACCTTCTGCATGTGCCCGGGCGGCTTTGTGGTGGCGTCCTCCTCGGAGGAGAACACCGTCGTCACCAACGGCATGAGCGAGTATGCCCGCGACGGGGAGAACGCCAATTCCGCACTGGTGGTCTCGGTGGACGCCGCCGACTATGGAGCGGGGCCGCTGGCCGGCATGGCCTTTCAGCGAAAGCTGGAGCGCGGCGCCTTTCTACTGGGCGGCTCGGATTACCGCGCGCCGGCGCAGTCGGTCAAGAGCTTTCTGGAAGGGAGCGCGCCGGATCTTTCGAAGGCGAGCGTAACCCCGACCTATTCCTGCGGGGTAAAGGAGGCTGCGCTGCGGGAGCTGTTCCCCCAGCAGGTCAACCGGATGCTGGAGGAGGGCCTGCGGCGGTTTAACCACAAGCTGCCGGGCTTTGCGGACGCCGACGCGGTGATGACCGGCGCGGAGACGCGGACCTCTTCGCCGGTGCGGATCACCCGCAGCCCGGAGAGTTTGCAGGCGCTGGGGATAGAGGGGCTCTACCCCTGCGGGGAGGGCGCCGGCTATGCCGGCGGCATCATGAGCGCCGCCGTAGACGGGGTCCGCGTAGCGGAGAAGATCATGGAGATTTACGGTTAATTTTTTCTTGGTTTCTCTACCGAGGGGATGGGGTACCCGGGCTTTTTGTGGGGGCTTCGCCCCCACAGCCCCCGAAGTGGGAGCACAGCTCCCACACCCTCAGAGTGGAGGGCGCTCCGCCCCTCCGACCCCGGGGGGTTTTATGCGAGGCCTGTGGCCTCTACCTCCCCTGGTATGCAGGTGCTCCGCCCTGCACCCCGGGGCTTTTGCGGGGCTGGTAGCCCCTGCGCCCACCTGCAGGCGCTCCGCCCTGCACCCGGGTGACTTTCTTGTGAGAAGAAAGTCACCAAAGACTCACCAGGAACCTCCTGGTTCCTGGACCTCCGGCGAAGGGGGTGGAAGTAAAAGCGTTCCGCTTTAACTTCTGCCCCCTTTGATCCCCCGGCCCTGTGCTCTAGCGGTATTGGTTGCGGGAACTTAAATCCTCAAGCATCCTCGGAGGTAAGGAATCTGCCGCGCCACGGATTGAAAACACAGAGTGTTCCCTCGATGAAACCAGAGGAAAAAACAAGACCGATTTGCCCACCAGCTCAAAGTGGCAAATCGGTCTATTTTTGTGGCAGAAGGTAGCCCGGCGCGAGACGGAGCGCAGCGCAGCGAGCGCGAAAAGGGCGGCGACCACGCACCGGGGGATTCCAAAGGGCGCAGCCCTTGGCGCGCCTTTGGTGACTTTCCCCGCGTCGGGAAAGTCACCCGGGTGCAGGGCGGAGCGCCTGCATATCAGGGGAGGTAGAGGCCACCGGCCTCGCATAAAACCACCCGGGGTCGGAGGGGCGGAGCGCCCTCCTGGTGGGAGCAGAAGCCAAGGCTGGCAGCATGCCCCGGGGGGGCCACAGGCCACCCCCTTCAAAAAACTAGTGGTGATGATGACCGCAGTCATCGTCGCAGCAGTGCTCCTCCTCGGACTGGGGATCATAAAAGATGCGGTGCTCGCTGTCGGGGATGTTCAGCTCCTCCCGCAGACGCTCCACCAGCTCCTCGGTCATAAAGACACCGTCCTTGGCCATCAGCTGGGCCAGCTGTTCGTCGGTGTAGGGCTCGTCCGGGTGCTCACTGCGGATAAGCTGCGCCAGCTGCTGGCGGATGGCCTCCATGCCCTCCTGCTGGGGGTGGTGCTCCCTCGCCAGGAAGTATTTCATCGGGTAAACGCCGAACGGCGACTGCAGGTACTTGTTTTTGAGGGTGGCCGAGACCAGCTCCTCCGGCATCGAAAGCGCCTGCGCCAACTCCTGGATAGGCAGGAGCTTGGTGTAGCGCGGGCCGTAACGAAAGAACGGCTCCTGCAGCTTAATCAGCGCCTTGGTGACCTCCAATAGCGTCCTGCCGCGGAAAGCGATCTGCTCCTGCAGCAGCTTGGCGTCGGCGATCTTTTCTTCCAGATATTCCCGCTCCTCGCGGTGTTCCTCCCCGCGGGCGCGCAGAAGCATGTTCTGATATTCCTCGTTGATGCGGATGCGCGGCAGCGAGTAGTCGTTGAGCGCCACATAGTATTCGTCCACAAATTTAATCATGGTGACGTCCGGCAGGATGTAGGGCGAGCGGCTGTGGCTGGTGTACTGGGAGCCGGGCTTGGGGTTTAGCCTGCGGATGCGCAGCATGGCCTGCTCGATTTCCTGCGCCGGGACACCAAAGCGGGCGGCAAGCTCTGCCGGGTCGATGCTGCCGGTCAGGTCGATTTCGTCCAGCAGCCGGCGGGCAATCTCGTCGCTCTCGTCCAGCTGCAGGCACAAACATTCCTTCAGGCTGGAAGCGCCCACGCCCAGCGGCTCCAGGTTGCGGATGACCGCCAGCGCCTCGTCAAATTCCGACTCGCAGAAGCCCGCCTCGGCCAGGTCCTGCGCCTGAGCCAGCAGGTAGCCGTTTTCGTCCAGGCATCCGGCGAGGTAGTTTGCGGCGGCGCGGACCCGCTCGTCCAGCTGCTGCACACTGATCTGGCTGCGCAGGTGCTGCTCCAGCGTCTTGCCCTCGTGCATGTTGAGCAGGGCATAGTCCGGGTCCTCGGCCTCGGGCAGCTCGGTCTCCTTGTCAAAGTAGCCCAACCCCTCCTCAAAGTCGTTGGACTCCAGCCACTCCGCCTTGCGGGCGCGCATGTCCTCGTCGGTATAGCCGGTCAGGTTTTCCTCGATCTCAATGACCGGGTTCTCCAGCATCATCTCGTTGAGATAGTGGTTCAAATGCAGGGTGTCCATCTTTAAAATTTTAAGCTGTCTTGCGCTGACAGCGTCCTTGGAAGCAGTCATGTTGTCTTGTTCACCTCTTATGGTATGATTGCCTGCGCCGTACAAATAGAAAAAAGCAGGCACGATTGGGGGGATTGATTTATATTTATTATAGCATACCTTTCGGACAGCGAAAATGACCTGCGCGCTCTTTCGGGAAAATGAACAAAAACACGACAGAATTCTTGACGGATTGAGCGGCGGGCAGAGCGCCTTTGTGCCAAAAGGTGGCGAAACCTTGAAAAAATTTAATAGTTCACGCCTAGTCTTGGGAGGGAAAATCCGATATAATAGGTGCATGTGCGGGGAAATTCCCTTTTCTCGCAGAAGGATTTTTTGATTAGAAAGGTGTGTCACATTTCATGAAGTGCGTCCACTGCGGCGGAGAATTTACCGCCGACCAGTTACAGGAAAATCAGGGAGCCTGCCCACACTGCGGCCAGCCGCAGCAGATGGAGGCGGACCCGCAGCCAGAAGAGACCAAAGAGCCAACAAGCGATCCGCAGGAAAAGCCTGACAAGCCGGAAACTGCCGCGCCGCACAAGCGCAGCAGCCTGCCCCTGATTGTGGGGGCGGTGGTGATCATCCTGGCGCTGGCAGCGGTGCTGTGGGCCGTGCTGGGAACCGGCGGCCAGCAGGTCACCGCCGAGCAGCACAACAACCCGACGGTACTGACCGCCTTCAGCGACGACGCCATCCGCTTTGCCATCGGCGACGAGCTGGTTGCCATGTACACCAACGATGCCGAGGATGAGACCGAGCGGCAGTACATCGCCAACGGCCTTTCCATCTCCACCCCGTATATCGGCAGCCGCAACTATGTGGAGCTTGCAAACGGCGAGGTTGTCTACCTGCCGATGAGCTTTGAGACCAGCGCGGAGATGGTCGGCAAGCTGTATGTGCGCACCGCCGACGGAGAAGAAAAGGTGCTGGACGAAAATGCCAGCGTCATCTACGCATACAGCGACAATGCGGTCTACTACAACAAGCTGGAGGATAGCAAGCTGGTGCAGACCCGCTATATGGACGGGGAGCTGACGCCAGTTTCGGAGATTGCCGGCCAGGACAACATCGTTGTCACCAAGGCCTCCTCCGACAACAGCCTGCTGCAGGTGATACAGCTGGACGATGACCAGAACACGGTGGCGGGCGGCTACATCTATAACGGCACGCTGCACCTGCTGGACACCAAGTACAACGTCTATAACATTTCCGATCAGGACGTCTTTGTTGTGTCCAGCGAGGAGGAAACCGGTCTGGTTACCCTCTACCGCGTCTCCGACCTGGAGACCGGGGAGCTTGAGCAGCTGGGTTCTGCGGTCAGCGAGGCGCTGCTGTACAGCGACGGCAGCATGGCTTTCATCGCCGACGCGGATCTGCAAGCCAACGAATACAACCCGGTCGGCAGCCTGTACCGGTACGACCCGGCCACCAAGACCGCCGAGAAATGGGCGGACAACGCGGTCGCCATTCTGGAGACAACCTCCCAGTCGGACGGCTGGAACGAGAATGTCCGTCAGCTTGCCACCAGTGAGATGCAGTCCACCAACGAGGAACGCCAGACCCTCTATCCGGGACAGCTGCACTACATCGACGCGCAGGGCAGCCTCCGTGCGGTCTCCCCGGACACCGCGACGGTGGGTCAGAGCGGCCTGGAGGGTTTCACCATCTACGAAAAATTCTACAGTGTCAACGGCTACGAGATCGACTATGACATCGATTTCACCGCCGCCAACAACACCTATATCTACTGGGGCGTTGAGGACCAGATGTACCGCTATCAGCTGGGCAGCATGCAGCAGCCGCAGGTGGTGACACTGGACAGCTCGCTGGCAGAGCAGAGCACCACCGCCATGCAGGTCGGATACCTCATCACCGGCAGCGGCAACGTGCTGGAGGAGAGCGACTCCCGACTGGTGCTCAAAAACTTTGAGGACGACTCCACCTTCATCATCCTGGACAATGTCGGCACCATCACCTTGGTCGGCATGGACAACGACGGCGAGAACGTCTACTTCATCTCGGAGGACAACAGCCTCTACTCCAAAGCGGTCGAGAGCCGCAGCAATCCAAAGCGCATCGCCTCCAAGGTGACGGCGGCGGTGTCCACCAGCGACGGGCTGTACTTCCTGCAGGAGTCGGAAAATCAGCCGGAGCCGGTAATCGGCGAGTCGGGTGAGGTGGAGGAAGCGGAGACGGTCACCGATCTGATGTATCTGCCGCACGGAGAAAGCCAGCCGCAGCTGCTGCTGGAAAACGTCACCGGCATTTCGTACTACTATTTCCCACAGAACTAAGTTTCCAAACAGCCTTTTGAAAAGAGGGCGCGGACCTGGCGGATGGACAGCCGGGGCCGCGCCTCTTTTGCTGCCCGGACCGGGGCTGGAGAATCGGGCGAAAATGCGCTATAATAGGAGCATAACCAAAAAGGAAAAAGGAGGATTTGGGGATGCTGGGAATCTATATCCATATCCCGTTCTGTCTTTCCAAGTGCCCCTACTGCGACTTCTACTCGCTGCCCTACCGCAAGGAGCTGGCGCAGCAGTATGTGCGGACGGCGGTGCGGGCGGTGGAAACGGCCCCCGCAGCGGGGCAGGCGGTGGACAGCGTCTACTTTGGCGGCGGCACGCCGGTGCTGCTGGGAGAGAGACTTCTGGAGATTTTGTCCGCGGTGCGGCGGCACTTTGCGGTGCAGCCGGAAAGCGAGATCACGCTGGAGGCAAACCCCGCCGCCATGACCTTTGCCCAGCTGCAGGCGCTGCGGGAAGGGGGCTTTAACCGCATCTCGATGGGGGTGCAGTCCGCCTCGGACCGCGAGCTGCAGACACTGGGCCGCCGGCACAGCTTTGCGCAGGCGCAGGAAAGCGTGCGGATGGCGCAGGCGGCGGGCTTCCGGAACGTCTCGGTCGACCTGATGCTCGGCACACCGGGGCAGACCGCGCAGGCCATCGACCGCTTTGTCGAGACCTTCGATGCGCTGGGGGTGCAGCACATCTCCGGCTATCTTTTAAAGATCGAGCCGGGCACCCCCTTTGCGCGGCAGCACATTGAGAGGGACTGCCCGGACGAGGAGCGCAGCGCCGAGCTCTACCTGCACACCGTCGAGCAGATGGCCCGCCACGGCTTTTTGCAGTACGAGGTGTCCAACTTTGCGCGGCCGGGCTTTGAGAGCCGCCACAACCTGAAGTACTGGCGGTGCGAGCAATACTTAGGGCTGGGCCCGGCGGCGCACTCCTTCTGGGAGGGCAGGCGGTTTTATTTTCCGCGCGATCTGGCGGGCTTTGTGGCGGCGCAGGACCCCTGGGCGCTGCGTGTGGACGACGGCCCGGGCGGAGAGCTGGAGGAGCAGCTGATGCTGCGCCTGCGCCTTTGCGAGGGAATTTCGCTCGATTGGATTCGGGAACATTTTTCGGCCGATACAAAAAAGCTGGAGCAGCGGGCGCGCTTTCTGCAGCAGCACGGGCTGACGCGGCTGGAGGGTGGCCGGCTGCGGCTGACCCCGCAGGGATTTTTGGTCTCCAACAGCGTCATTGTAGATTTGTTGGAAACGGTGGAGGTTTAGCGCAAAAGTTTTACACAGAAATGCTTGTGCAGTTTTACCAACTGTGTTACAATAAAAGGAAATCGATCCGTTCCGGGTCGAGAGCATTTTTGGGCGAGGAGGAGTGTTTTTATGAAAATTCTGGTATTGGACGGGTTCGCACTGAATCCAGGCGACCTGAGCTGGAAGGGAATCAAGGAATTGGGGACGACGGTTGTCTATGACCGCACCGAGCAGGCGCGCATCCTCAACCGCATCGGAGATGCCGAGATCGTGCTGGTCAACAAGTGCCCGATCACGCGGGAGACCATTGAGGCCTGCCCGAACCTGAAGCTCATCTGCGTCACCGCGACCGGCTACAACACCGTCGACGTGCAGGCGGCCAAGGAGAAGGGAATCCTGGTCTGCAACGTGCCGACCTATGCGACCGAGGCGGTGACCCAGCATGTCTTTGCGATGCTGTTTGCCATCACCAACCGCGTCTATGAGCACGCGCAGTCGGTGCGCGCGGGGGATTGGCAGCACGCGCCGGACTTCTCCTACCGCAAGACCCCGCTGGACGAGATTGCCGGGCAGACAATGGGCATCATCGGCGCGGGACGCATCGGCATGAGCGTGGCTAGGGTGGCCAAGGCTTTTGGCATGAAGGTGCTGTGCTACAATGGAAACAATCCGCATCCGGAATGGGAGGATGAGCAGCTCCGCTTTGTCTCGTTTGACGAGCTGCTGGCAAATTCGGACATCATTTCGCTGCATTGTCCGCTGACTGCCGAGACCGAGAATATGATCCGCCGCGAGACCATCGCCAAGATGAAGAAGGGCGTCATCATCATCAACACCGCCCGCGGCAAGATCATCAACGACACCGATCTGGCAAACGCCCTGTCCAGCGGCAGGGTGGGCTATGCGGCCATCGACGTGCTGGCCGAGGAGCCGCCGGTGCACGGTTCGCCGCTGATCGAGCAGCCGCACTGTATGGTCACCCCACACATCGCTTGGGCGCCGCTGCAGGCCCGCCGCCGCTGCATGCAGATTGTGGAGGACAACATCCGCGCCTTCCAGCAGGGCAAGCCGCAGAACGTGGTGGCAGGCTGAGCCTGCACCCAATTCGCGAACGGAGCTTCTGGTGCTTGGAACTTAACGTTCTCGCGGAGATCGCTTGCCTTCGGCTGCGCTCGGTGGCGTGATGCCGGGCTGAGCTGAGCGGCATGATGCCGCGCCCAATTCACGTATTGGTTAGGCGGGCAGCCCTGGTTTCTATCTCGCGGCACCCAGTTTGCAGAGAAGAAAAAATAAAATTTTCGTCCACCTTTTTCAAAAGGTGGCAGGTGTCCAGCGGGCAGCGCCTGCTGGTCGAGCTCCGCAGAGCTCGAAACACCTTTGCATAAAATAAGGAGGAGTCAAGATGTTCAAAAAGCTGCTTTTCTTTTTACTGCCGGTGATGGTTCTGCTGGGCGGCTGTTCTGCTGCGCAGGGTAAGGCGGGCGGCGCGCAGACCGTTTCCTTTCCGGCAAACCAGGAAGGGAAGGACGAGTACAACGCCGCCATCTACAACACCGAACCCTTCACCCTCTCGGTCGAGCTGCCAGAGGGCTGGACGCTCGGGGATGCAAAGGAGAAGGGAAGTGTTGTGGGCCCGGATGGCCTGCTGTATACGCCGGTGGGCATCTTCCGGGAGGGGGAGCAGGTCGGCACGGTCGGCTTTAACATCTATGAGGAGGCCGAAGGGGTGCCGCCGGAGCAGTACTATCAGGTGGTTTACAGCGCCATCCGGCTGGGAAGCGTGGCCTTTTGGAATGTCGACCCCTACCAGCTGCTCTGTCAGACCGGCAACGGTGAGACCACCCTGGCCACCGTCTGCTACAAGGACCCGGAGCAGATGGGGGAGGGAAAGTCTGCGGCGGCGATTCCCTACATCGAGGAACAGGGCATCCTCTCCTATGACCGGGAGCGCAGGGTGTATGTCGGCTTCCACTTCACCGAGACGCTTGCGCAGGACGAGCTGGAGGCGATTGCAAAGAGCGTCGCGATTGACTAACCGGACCTATCAAATGTGACCAATCAAAAGACAGGGATTTCACATATCTTACAAAAATCGAAAAATGAGATTGCCTTTATGAGAATAAAATGATAATATGAAGGTGGTTCGAACATACCGGTTTTGTCAAAAAGGAGGAAAACTGATGCGGAAATTATTGGCTGTAATGCTCGCTTCGCTGCTGATTGTTTTTTCTTGTACAGGATGTCTTTTCGCACCCGATCCATCTTGGGGGCTAGAAACCCAGACGGAAGAAACAGCGTGATCGAGAAAAGGAGGAAACTCGATGAGACGATTTTTAGCACTTTCTCTTTGTACAGCTCTGGTTCTATTTTCCTGTGCGGCCTGCTTTTATACGCCGTATGATTCTACTGAGCCAGCTCCAGACCGATCTGTTGAGCAGGGGGAAGAAAACTGATTTGATACGCCAGGTCAAAACCATGGCTTGGAGAGTATCGAAATGCAGGAATGAACAATTGGATAAGATGAGAAACGGCTCCCTTTGCGGGAGCCGTTTTTTTACAAGCCCGGGAAGTTGAACGCAGTTCAACTTCGGGTCACGCAACACATTGCCCATTTTACCAGTAGGCTATAAGCGTGACATGGCGACCAGCAGGCGCTGCCCGCTGGACACCCGCCGCCTTTTGAAAAAGGCGGGCGAAAACTTTATTGATTTTCCAGCTCATCGGTGTCGATCACCACGTCCAGCTCCATCCCCAGCGGCTGGTGCAGCAGCACCTCGCCGCGCTTCATCGGGCGGTCGATCTTCTGCTTTTTAATCAGGCGGATCAGCTTAAAGACCAGCTCCTTGGGCACCGCGGCGGTCGTCCGGACCGGCACCGAGGGGATGTCCGCAAAGGCGGTGGGAGCGTGGTAGGTGACGATCTTGCGCTCGCCTTTGAGCTCCTCGCGGCCGTACAGGTCGCCGCGGGCGCATTTATTTCCGGAGACGGTGATGGCGCCCGCCTGCTCCTCCACGGTGAGCAGGCAGTGGTTTTTGCAGACCGGGCAGGTCATTTGCGGCATGGTAAAACGCTTCCTTTACAATTTTAGTTTAAAAGTGCCGGCGGCGGGTGACGCGGCGATAGCGCTTGCGTTTTTTGCGCTTGACGGCGTTGACAACAATCGAGAACACGATAATCAGCACCACGAACAGAAAGACAAACCGGAACCAGAAGTTCTGGAAAAACTGCCCGATCTCGTCCAGCGTCAGCAGCAGGGGGCTGACCTCGATGTCCTCGGCGGCGATGAGGTCCACCTCACCCAGCACGCTTCCGTACAGAATCAGCTTGAGGGTGCCCATCTTGGCGCCCTGTTCCACCGGGGCGGTGACGTAGTCGTTTTCGCCGATGCGCTCGCCGTTATTGTTGTAGGCGATGCGCCGCACGTTGGAGACGTCGATGTTGTCGGGGATCAGCGCGGTGAAGGTTTCGGCGCTGACCAGCTGCAGGTAGTCCTTGCCATCCCTGGCCAGCCGGACGTTGTTGATGCTGCTGACCTTGTCCCCTTTTTCCACGATGGTCTTGGCTTTATAGGTGTCGAACACCCAGTCATAGAACTGCGCGGTCAGCACGAAGGCCTGGTTGGGGGTGATGTAGTTGCCCGCCTCGTCCATATACGGCGCGCCCATCAGCACCAGCAGGTACTCATAGCCGTCCTTTTCGGCGGTGGTGATCAGGCACCGTCCGGACTCCTCCAGCGTGCCGGTCTTGACGCCGGTGATTTCCGGGTGGTAGAAGCCGGAGCCCTCCACAATCATCAGGTTGGTGTTGTCCCAGTGCAGGTTTTCCTGCTGGTTGGTCGGGCCGGTGTCGTAGCTGGGGGTGGAGACGATCTCGCGGAACAGGTCGAACTGCAGCGCGTATTTGGTGATGAGGTACATGTCGTAGGCGGTGGTGTAGTGGTCCTCCTCGAACAGGCCGTTGGAGTTGACAAAGTGGGTGCCCTGGCAGCCCAGCTCCGCAGCCTTCTCGTTCATCATCTCGGCAAAGCGTTCCAGCGAGCCGTCGCCGATCTCATAGGCCAGCATGACGGCGGCCTCGTTTGCCGAGGGCAGCATGATGGCGTACAATAGCTGCTCGACGGTCAGTGTCTCGTTTAAGACGATGCCGCCGGTGGAGATGCCGCCGCCGTAGGAGAGGTTGATCTCATAGACATAGTTTTGCAGCTCGGCGGTGAAGGTGATCTCCCGGTCCAGGTCGGGGATATTTTCCAGCGTCAGGATGGCTGTCATGATCTTGGTCAGCGACGCGGGATAGCGGCGCTCGTTGGCGTTGCGGGAGTGGATGAGGGTGTCGGTGGTCAGCTCCACCATATACACCGCCAGGTTTTCCATCAGCGGGTCGCTCTCGTCGATGAAGGGGACGGTGCCCTGCGAGATGTCCAGCTTTTCGGACCCCTCCGCGTAGTCGCTACTGCCGGTGGAGCTTTCGCTCTCGGTGTCCTGCTCACCGGCAGCCTGAATCTCGCTGCCGGTGTCCTCCTCCTGCGTCTCGGTGGAGGTTTCGGTCGTGGTCTGCGCAAAGGCGGGCAGGCCGGGGCTGAGCATCGAGCCGGCCATCAAAAGGCTCAACAAAAACGCCAGGAATTTTTTCATTGCAACACGTTCCTTTCCTTGCATGGTGTCTCTATCTGAAAATGTGGTTTTGTATCTGGTAAAGGAAAATCAGCGCCGGCCACAGCTGGCGGCAACTTTTACCCTTATTATAATATATCGCGCGGCGTTTGTAAAACCGTTTGCGGGAGAAAAGAAAATTTTTATCCTCAAGTTTTACGCCACGTTCATATTCACCCTTGCAAAAGACAGGGCGGTGCGGTAAGATAAAAGGGTATGACAGGAGGGACCAGGATGATTTATCTGACGGGAGACCTGCACGGCGATCTCGAGCGCTTTAAATCCAAGGAGATGAAGAAGCTCAAAAAGGGGGACACCCTGATTGTCTGCGGAGACTTCGGTTTTTTGTGGGACGGCTCAAAAAAGGAGCAATCGATTTTAAAAAAGCTGGGCAAGAGCAAGTACCAGATTCTGTTTGTCGAGGGCACCCACGACAACCTCGACCTGATCGCCCAGTACCCGCTGGAGGACTGGAACGGCGGCAAGGCGCGCCACATCAGCGGCTCGCTGTACAAACTGGAGCGGGGGAGCGTGTTCACCCTGGAGGGCAGGCGCTTCTTTGTCTTTGGCGGCGGCGAAAGCCAGGAAATGGATATCCGCCAGGCCGACGGCACCTGGTGGCCGCAGGAGCTGCCAAGCGTAGAAGAAATTGCGGCGGCAAAAGGGGAGCTTGCAAAGTATGACAACGAGGTGGACTTCATCGTCACCCACGAGTGCAGCTCGACGGTGCGCCACTTCATCGACATGGACGGCGAGCACCATAACCTGATGACCCGCTTTTTTGACGAGCTGACCGAACAGGTCCGCTTTCAGAAGTGGTTCTTTGGCTGTTACCACATGGATAAGGTGATCCCCCCGCGCTACTACGCGCTGTTTTCCAAGGTGGTGCCGGTCGAATAAAAAGGGGAAGGGTAGACCCCAAAAGAGAGGATAACGGCGTTGGGAGAAAGGAACCCTGACGCCCCAAAAGGAGGAAGGATCGATGATCGATTATGTCAGCGCCATCCATCAGCGCATATCCCGCCGCAGCTATCTGCCCGCCCCCATCGAGGAGGAGAAGCTGGCGGTTTTAAAACAGGAAATCGAAAAGGCCAATCAGGAGAGCGGGCTGACCATCACCTTTCTGGAGGATGGCAGCGAAGCCTTTGAGGGGGTCAAAAGCTATGGCATGTTCAGCGGGGTGCGCTCGCTGATCGTGCTCAAGGGCTTCGAGGAAACCGAACACCTCAGGGAAAAGGCGGGCTACTACGGCGAGCGCCTGGTGCTTGCCGCCACCGCCCTGGGCCTTGGCACCTGCTGGGTGGGCGGTACCTTTGACAAGGAGAGCGAAGTCTTTGCTCTGCCAAAGAACGAGCAGATTGTCTGTGTCATCACCGTCGGCCATGTGGCCCAAAGCAGCTTTAAGGAGAAGGTGATCCGCGGGGTCATGCACCGCAAAACAAAGCCAATTGAGGAGATGGTCCGCACCGACCGCCCTTTGTCTCCGGAGGAGGAAGCGGCGATGGAGCTGGTGCAGCACGCCCCCACCGCCCGCAACACCCAGAAGGTGGTCTTTTCCTTCTTTGGCGACCGCATCACCGCCGGTGTGCCGGACGACGCGCCGTTTGACCTGGTGGATCTGGGAATCTGCAAGCTGCACTTTGAGATTGGGATGCGCGAGCTGTTCCCGCAGTGCCGCTTTGCCTGGGGCAACGGCGGGACCTTTAACCCGGCGGCGTAGGATTTTAAAGGGAAAGCAACTTCTGTGTACGAAAATGAAAAATGGGAGGATACAGTTTATGTCCAGCTATGTTACCAAAAAAACACCGGGCAACACCGCCTGGTTTACCCATGACCGCTTTGGCATGTTCATCCACTGGGGGCTTTATTCGATGCCGGCCCGCCACGAGTGGGTCAAGACCCGCGAGCGCACCCCGGAGGAGGTCTATGACCGGTATTTCCAGTACTTTGACCCGGACCTCTATGACCCGAAGGAGTGGGCGCGGCAGGCCAAGGCGGCGGGCATGCGCTATGCGGTCTTTACCACCAAGCACCACGAGGGCTTCTGCATGTTCGACAGCCAGTACACCGACTACAAGTGCACCAACACCCCGGCCGGGAGAGATTTGACCCGCGAGTTTGTCGACGCCTTCCGCGCCGAGGGCATCCACATCGGCTTCTACTATTCGCTGATTGACTGGCACCACCCGGACTTCACCATCGACGTCAACCACCCGCGCCGCGACGACCCGGACGCCAAAGAGCAGAATGAGGGCCGCGACATGCACCGCTATGCGGAGTATATGCGCAACCAGATTCGCGAGCTGCTGACCAATTACGGCAAGATCGACATCCTGTGGCTGGACTTCTCCTACAGCCAGCGCCACGGCGAGGGCGACAAGGCCTGGCTGGGCGGCAAGGGCAAGGACGACTGGGAGTCGGAGGAGCTGATCAAGCTGGCCAGAAGCATCCAGCCGGAGATCATCATCGACAACCGCGCCGAGCTGGAGCAGGACCTGTGGACCCCCGAGCAGTTCCAGCCGACCGACTGGTTCCGCCACCCCAAGACCGGGGAGCTGGTCACCTGGGAGGCCTGCCAGACCCTTTCCGGCTCCTGGGGCTACTACCGGGACGAGTTCACCTGGAAATCTCCGGAGATGCTCATCCGGATGCTGATCAACACCGTCTCCAACGGCGGCAACCTGATTATGAACGTCGGCCCGACCGCCCGCGGCTATCTGGATTACCGCGCAGAGGAGGCGCTGAAGGTCTACGCCGACTGGATGAAGTACAACAGCCGCTCGATCTACGGCTGCACCAAGGCCGAGCCGGAGTTTAAGACCCCGACCGACTGCCGCCTGACCCAGAGCGAGGACGGCAAGCGGCTGTACATCCACCTGTTTGCCTACCCGTTTGACAACATGAAGGTGCAGGGCCTGGCGGGCAAGGTGGCCTACGCGCAGTTCTTGCACGACGGCAGCGAGGTCAAATTCACCGACGGCAAGGTGGAGCTGCTCAGCGACGACAAGCAGGAGGACGACGAGAGCGCGACCTTCTTCTATCTGCCGCATGTCAAGCCGCATACGCTGGTTCCGGTTATTGAGGTGTTTTTGCGGTAGGAGGGGCGTTTGTGCGGGGCTGGGAGCCCCTGCTCCCACCGATGCGAGGAGGGGCGCAGCCCCTCCGGGAGCAAGTCGTCAGACTTGGCTCCTCGCTCCTCCCCGTGAGTGGGCCTACCCGGCCCACACCCGGGGTTCCTTTCGTTTCACGACGAAAGGAACCAAAGGCGTGCCGGGGCTGCGCCCCTGGACCCCCGGTGCGAAGTCTCCGCCCTTTTCGCGCTCGCTTACGCATCGCGCCGGGCTACCTTCTACCACCAACTCAGACCGATTTGCCACTTTGAGATGAGTGGGCGAATCGGTCTTTTTTTCTCCTTCGGTTTTTGCGGGGTCACACCTCCTGTTTTCAAACCGTGGCGCGGCAGGTAGGGCACTGGGCGGCCGCTGTTGACACACTGACACAGTTGACACAGTAATTTCCTAACTCTCTCTATATATCCTATTATAAAATATCTTTTTATAGAAATACTGTGTTTACTGTGTCAAGGTCCAACAAATGGCTTAACAAAGCCAAATTCCCTGACACAAACTTGACACAAAACCGACACAGCTGACACATTCG